>Ga0206864_1153_pt1 | contig 22873 bp, 22 predicted proteins | sample Alteio_BWOrgCont_42_FD_152632 | JGI IMG/M metagenome (GOLD analysis project Ga0206864, IMG submission 152632) | Enriched cells from forest soil in Barre Woods Harvard Forest LTER site, Petersham, Massachusetts, United States -... | ecosystem: Environmental > Terrestrial > Soil > Temperate forest >...
AGTTGGGGTCCTCGCCAAACCAGGAGGATTTGACGAGCAGTGAATTGCCAATGGCCCGCGCGACACGCTCGGCGGCAGTATGGTCAGGCGCGCCCCGCACGATAACTTCGACGACTTTCGTGATTTTTTCGCCGTCGCCGACGATTTTCTCCGCCAGATTCGCGCAGACTTGCTCGATGGCCTGGGCAAACAGCGCTTGGGCCGCGGGCACTTTGGACAAATCAACCCCGGACGCGCCATTGGCCAGCAACAGCACCGTGTCGTTGGTGCTCATGTCACCATCCACGGTGATGGCGTTGAAGGTGCGTTGCGTGGCCGTCTGCAGTATCTCGTGCAGCAAGCTCGCCGACGCAGCGATGTCAGTGCACAGGAAGGCCAGCATGGTGGCCATGTTGGGCTGAATCATGCCCGCGCCTTTGGCCATGGCGGCAATGGTGACCGTGCGGCCCTGCCAGGCAAAACGCGCCGTGCAAGTTTTGGGGCGCGTGTCGGAAGTAAGGATGGCTTCCGCAGCCTGCTGACCCGACTTGGGGGTCGTAGCAAGCAAAGCGGCCGCCTGGTCAATGCCGGCAAGGATGCGCGGCATGGGCAGGGCCCGGCCAATGCGGCCAGTCGAGCAGACAAGAAAGGAATTGTGCGGCAACCGCGCCGCGGTGGCGGCCCGTTGAGCCATCTCCCGGGCGTCATCCAACCCCTGCGGCCCGGTGCAGGCATTGGCATTGCCGCTATTGGCCACGAAGCCGTGCAGTGGTTTGCCGTCGTCGAGGATTTCCCGGCACACCCGCACGGGCGCGGCCTTCACGTCGTTGCGCGTGAAGACTCCGGCGGCGGTGCAAGGCGTGGCGGAGCGCACGAGCGCGAGATCCAGCCGTTCCGTGCCTTTTTCGCGAATGTCGCAGGCGACAGCGGCAACAGCGAAGCCGGCGGCATCGGTCAAACCTGCGGAATCTGCGGTGTGTTCAATGGCCATGGGAAAATGGGTTAAGTCACTTCGACGATTTTGCCGAAATCGGTTCCAGCCAATTGGCTGAGCGCCTTCTCGAAGGACGGCGCGATGAAACTGTAGGCGAAGCGTGCTTCGTTCCCCAGCTTGCCAAAATGGGCAATTTCGCCGCCGTGGATGATGCGTACATCTTCCTTCAATTCTGAAAGGATTTTCAAGAGCAAGAAGGTGAATGGCTGGGTTTCTTCAACGCCGCCCGCGGCTGGCAGCGTGCCGCGGGAAATGATGACCAAACCGGAGACCAGCGCGTCAGTCACGGCATCATTCTCCAGGGCAATCCTGGCTGCCACGCCCATCCGTGCGGAAACCTCCTCGGCGCTGTCGCCGTGGATCTGAACAATGGCAAAGGCAATATAGCCGCTCTGCAACATGCGATGGCGGATGGAAGTTAAAGCAAGCCGTCGGTCACGGGCCAGCCCGCAACCAGATTGAGAATTTGCACCGCCTGGCCGCTCGCGCCCTTAAGGAGATTGTCCTCGGCGGAAGTCAGGATGAAGTTGCCCGTCCGCGGGTCAAAAGCAGCAGCGAGGTCAATCCGGTTGGTACCGGTGACGAGCGCGGTGTCGGGCGTCTGGCCCGGCGGGAGGATTTGCACAAACGGCTGGTTCGCGTAGGCCTTGTGCCACGCGGCATAGACCGCCTCGACATCCTTGGCCTGAGCGCGGGCGACGATGGTCGTGGCGATGCCCCGCCGCATCGGGGCCAGATGCGGATTGAACTGGATGACCACCTTCGCGTTCGCGGCGGAGGAAAGCTGCTCTTCGATTTCGGAGAGATGCCGGTGTTTCGGGATGCCGTAAGCCTTGGCGCTTTCGGCCCGTTCGCAGAAGAGATAGTCCTCGTCCACCTTCTTACCGGCGCCAGAGACGCCGCTAAAGGAATTAACCACAACATTCGCGGACGCCACCACGCCGGCGCGCACGAGCGGCACGAGCGGTACAAGCACGCTGGTCGGATAACAGCCGGGACAAGCCAGCAGCCGCTTTTGCTTCCAGGAATCATCGGTCATGATTTCCGGCAGCGCATAGACGGCCTGGCCGAGCAAATCGGGCGCGGGATGCGGATGGCCGTAAAACTCCTGGTAAACCGCGGGTGAACGCAGCCGAAAATCGGCGCTCAGGTCGATGACCCGCTTGCCTGCGGCGAGCAACGGGCGCGCGTATTCGGCGGCGACGCCATGGGGCAGCGCGAGGAAATACGTCTCGATGCGCCCGTCGGCGGCCAGCGCGACGGGTTCGCTGGGGGTGAACTGCAAACCCGGCGCGACCAAGCCCCGCAACCGGGGCAAGGCCTGGGCAACGGGCTGGCCGGCAAGCGTGCGCGAAGTCACGCTGGCCAAATGCGCGCGCGGATGCCGGGCGAGGAGGCGCACAAGCTCCTCGCCGGAATAACCGGAAGCACCGACAATGCCAACATTCATGGGAGTCAAGAATTACGAATTATGAAACAGGAAGTAAAGACAGCATGAGCGCCATCTGGAAAAAGCAAAAGCCCTCCGGGGGCGGGGGGCCGCGCCGGAGGGCTTTCGCAAAGATTCGAGGGTTATTCGAATTAACGCTTCGAGAACTGGAAGCGTTTGCGCGCACCGGGCTGGCCCGATTTTTTGCGTTCCTTTTCGCGGCCATCGCGGGTCATGTGGCCGGCCTTCTTGAGGGCGGGACGCAATTCGGCGTTCGAGCGTTGGAGCGCGCGGGCGATGCCGAGGCAAATCGCCCCGGCCTGGCCGACGTTGCCGCCGCCGGAAACCTCGACCACGACGTCGAACGAGCCGGCCAGGTTGACCGTGGTCAACGGAGCCGTGGCCATTTTGACGAAGCGCTCGACTTTCAAATGCGTGGCGATGTCGCGGTCATTGACCGTGACTTTGCCGGAACCGGGGAACAAACGAACCCGGGCCGTGGCGGTTTTGCGCCGGCCGGTGCCGAGAAAAACTTGGTCGCTTTTCGAGATCATCGTAAAAAAGTGCGTGCGGAGAGATTAGGAGAAGACCAGCGGTTGCGGCTGCTGGGCTTCGTGCGGATGCTGCGTGCCGGGATAAACCTTGAGCTTCGTCAGCATCTTGTCGGCGAGGCGGTTTTCCGGCAGCATGCCTTTGACGGCATTCATGATGAGGAACTCCGGCCGATGCTGGCGGAAATGGGCGACGTTGCGGTACCGTTCCCGGCCAACCCAGCCGGTGAAGAACATATACTGCTTCTGCGTTTCCTTCTTGCCGGTCAGGCGCACCTTGGCCGCATTGACAACAATGACGAAGTCGCCCGTATCCACGTTGGGCGTGTAAATGGGCTTGTGGCGGCCACGCAGGATGTCCGCAATTTTGCAAGCGAGGCGGCCCAACACCTGGCCGTTGGCATCCACAATGTGCCAGTGCTGGGTGAAAGTCCCGGGTTTCGTTAAAGTCGTTCTCATGTTACGTGAAAAAGGAAGAAAATAGACTGTCCGGCGCGGGTGTCAAAGTTAAATTTAGCGGCTGGATGCCCTCTCCCGGGCCAAAACATTCGCGCCCGCCTCGTGGATACGGGGCGGGCGCAAAGGGGGGAAACCAGGGACGGCCCCGGTCAGCGCCAGCGACTAGCGGCGGAACTTCAGGCCGATGCCAAACCAGGCGCTGCTGTCGGTGCCGCCGAGTTGTGGGTTGGTGCCGGCGAAGCCCTTGGCTGTACCGTCGTTATTGCCCTCGTAGTCGAGCTCGCCGAAGAGATAGCAGTAGGGGCTGATATTGTAATCCAGCTCAACGCCGGCCTTCCAATATAGATACCCGTTGCGCCAGTTGGCGTGAGGGTTGCCCGCAATGCCACTGTTAAAACTGTCGCCATAGGAACGATTCGCGTGATACCAACCGCCGAGCACAGTCGGGGTCACGGACAAACCGCTGAAGCCGACGAGCGATGACAAGTCCTTCTGGACGGTGAGGGAAACCTCCAACGTGTTCGAGTCGAGCATCAAGTCGTGGTAATAATAAATGGATGGGTTGAGGTTGGCCCCGCCCAGGAGAGGCGTGCTGGACGTGTCGTACGTGAAGCCAATGTAAGGCTCATCGGTGCGCGTCACGCGGGTGCTGCCTGGCAGCCCAAAAATCGGTGTATTGCCGGCTTCCGGATACCAATAATAAATGTCGCCCACGTCCACTTTGACCGGAATAAAGGCCAGATTGTACACAAAGCCGCCGAAGACATCAATTTCGTTGGACTGGTCGGGCCCGCCGACATTCGTGCGGCGGCTGACCGGTTCATTGCTCCATCCACCGACGTAGGCGTTGCCATCGGCGCCAATTTGCATGCCGACCTCGGCCTTGGGCTGGATCGACGAATCGGCCAGTTTCTTGCCGCGGAAAACGTATTGGGACTCATAGGCCACCTGGCCGGAGCCGCTCAGTTCGCCGAGCGGAGTTTGGGTTTGTGCGCGAACGCTGGGGGCCAGCGAACCGGCCAAGGCCAGGGCGAGCAGGGTTTTGTTCAGCAATGAGTGACGCATGGTGGGTGCAGATTGGGATGGGGGTTCCAGTTCAGGTCAGTCCCGCTAACGGGACGCCGCGCTAAAGGAGAGAACATCGGCATTCGGGTGGTGCTAGGCAAGTTTTTTTTCCAAATCGTTACCTAACACCCCCACGGCTGGATCGCCCATCGCGCCTTTGGGTAAACCATCCAAAGGGCAATTGGTTGTGGAAATTTTTTATTCTTCCTCCAGCCACCAGCGATAATGCTTACCGGCCCAATATTTCCCGGCATAATCCACCCCGATGCGCGGCCCGCGCCGCCGCCGCCAGCCCTTGGGCGTTTCCGCCGGGCCTTCAATCCACAACCCCGTGCGCTTCGCGCAAGTTCTGCCGTCAAACGCCTTGGTAACCTTCAACCGGCGGGTCAATCGCCCCGGTCCATTGACTCCCTCCAACCCACGCAGCAATACCGCCGAGGGATAACCTTGCGGCCCGGTGACGAGGTTCAACATCCAATGCACGCCGTAGCAAAGATAAACATACCAAAATCCCGGTGGTCCGAACATGATGCGGTTGCGGGGCGTCACTCCCCGCGTCGCGTGGGAAGCCCGGTCGCGCGGCCCGCAATACGCTTCGACCTCGGTGATTCGCAGCCGCGTCACCACCCCACCCGGCCCGCGCCGACAAAGCCACCGCCCGAGCAATGCCGGTGCGACGACCTGCGCCGGCTTATGCCAGAGCATTTCAATTCTCTCCTCTTTCATTCTTAAAAGTCCTTGTTCTTGGTATCCACCACCAGCGTCACCGGCCCGTCATTCATGGCGCGGATTTCCATCATCGCGCCAAAGACGCCGGTGGGCACAGGCTTGCCCAATGCGGTTTCCAAAGCGCGATGCAGGCGCTCCAGCAATTCCTTTGCCTGCTCCGGAGGCGCCGCGCGGTTGAAGGACGGTCGCGAACCTTTTTTTAAACTGCCGTAAAGGGTGAATTGGCTGATGAGCAGAATACCACCGCCGGTTTCCATGAGGGACAAATTCATCCGCCCGGCTTCGTCCTCAAACACCCGCAACGCCGGCAGTTTATTCGCCAGCCAGGCAATGTCCTCGTCCGTATCCGCGCTTTCGACGCCGACGAACGCCACCAGGCCCGCGCCAATTGCACCCACCATCCGCCCCTCGACGGAGACGCTGGCTTCCTTGACGCGTTGGATGACGGCACGCATGGGCTATTCCCTATTTACTCTTCGCCGCCCACCAAAACAAGCCCGACCGCAACCGACAAGGAATTAGACACTCAATTCATGCCGCAGCGTCGCTTCCAGCGTCGCGTGCCGCCAGGAAAAACCCGCTTCTTCCAACCGTTTTGGCTTCACCGCCAAATCCGCCAGCATCGTTTCCGTCGCCATTTCGCCAAACATCAGTTTGAGCGCAAATGCTGGCGCCGGAGTTTTTGCCGGTTTGTTGATAATGCGGGCCATCATCTCCGTCAGTTCCCGGTTCGTGCAAACATGCGGTGAGACTACGTTGACCGGCCCACGCGCCTCCGCGCGTTCAATGAGGAGGAGCAGCGCCTCGACGGCATCATCCAGGCTAATCCAGCTCACACGCTGAGTGCCCGGCCCCGCCGGCCCGGCCATTCCCATGTTAAAAACTTTCAGCAATTGCTCCAGCGCGCCGCCGCTGCGCCCCAACACCACGCCAAACCGCGCAAATGCCGTCCGCAGGCCCGCCGCGCTGGCCGGCGTGGTCGCGGCCTCCCAAGCGCAACAGAGGTCCGCCAAAAACCCCGAACCCGGCGCGGCCGTTTCGTCCACGACTTCCTTGCGCTCGAAACCGTAATAGCCAATCGCCGAAGCGCAGATAAAGACGCGGGGCCTTTGCACTACGGGCAATGCCGCCAGGCGCTCCGCCAACAGGCGCGTCGAAAGCACCCGGCTGTCATGGATAGATTTTTTCGCGGTCGACGACCACCGCTGGCCGACCGTTTCGCCCGCCAGATGCACGACGGCGGAAATATTTTCCAGCGCCTGCGGCGGCAATTCCCCGCGCTCAGGATGCCACGTCAGCGCGTCTGCCCGCGGCTTATGCGCCAGTTCGACCACCTCGCCGCCTAGCGCCTTCCACCGCATCGCCAGCGCCCGACCCACGAAGCCCGACGCCCCCGTCAACAGGAGACGCCCGGAATGCGGATGAGCAGAAGTCGCGGAAGACATTTCGAGCATTCTACGAATCTCTTCCGCAAAGAGCAAATCCTCCGTGTCGTCAGTAAATTATCACCGAAAAGGCACACGTCTACAATACATGCGCGCTTGCCGAGGCGATGGTCGTTTGTTAAATTCAGCCCTTTTCCACCCATGCCGCCTCTGGCCCATGCGTTCCTGCGCGATACGTTCGCGCGTCAGCCGCTCTTCCAGGACAAAACCTGGCGGCTGTCGCCCGCGCCGTGGCCACTCACGCCCGCGCAGTCCACCGAACTCGAACGCATCGGCGAAGCCTGCCTGGCCTTCATGCGCGCGCTGGAAATCCTCTACACGCGCTCCTGGCAGGGCAAAAACCTCCTGCGCAACCGCGAACTCATCGCCCCCTGGGTGGCCGGCTACCTTGACCGCGGCAAGCCCGAGCGCCTCATCGCCCACCAGCGCCACGCGATTGCCAAAAACAAATTTCCCTCCGTTCTGCGGCCCGACTTGCTGCTGACCGAGGACGGCTTCGCCCTCACCGAGATTGACGCCGTGCCCGGCGGCCTCGGCCTCACCGCGTTCCTCAACCGCCTCTACGACCAGCCCGGCGCGGGGGTCGTCGGCGCGAATGACCTGCTGCTCGACGAATTTTACCTCACCCTCGCCGCCCTTGCCCCGAAAAAGACCGAGCCGTTCATCGCCATCGTCGTCAGCGACGAATCCGCCACCTACCTGCCGGAATTTACCTGGCTCGCCGCGCGCCTGCGCGAGCGCGGCCACCGCGTCCACGTCCTGCACCCGGCGGAAATCATGCCCCTGGGCCACACCCTTTGCGCGCCGATTGACGGCAACCCGGAGCAGATTGACGTGCTCTACCGCTTTTTTGAACTCTTCGACCTCGCCAATGTGCGCACCACGGACTTCATCCTCGCCGCCGCCGAGGCCGGGGATGTCGTCGTCACGCCGCCGATGAAGACCTTTCAGGAGGAAAAACTCGCGCTCGCGCTGCTGCACCATCCGCAGTTGGAAGATTTCTGGCGCGAGAATTTGCCGCGGGGCTCGTGGCCGCTGCTGAAGAACCTTGTGCCGCATTCGTGGGTGGTGGACCCCGTCGAACTGCCGCCCAACGCGGTGCTCGACGCCCCGTGGGTCGCGGGCAAGCCCATCCACCGCTGGGAGCAGCTCGCCGAGGCTTCGCAAAAGGAGCGCAACCTCATCCTCAAGGCCAGCGGCTTTCACGAGACGGCGTGGGGCGCGCGCTCGGTCGTGCTCGGCAGCGATGTGCCGCGGGACGAATGGCTCGCCGCCATCAACCACGCCATTGAAATGGCGCCGAAGACGCTCCACGTTTTGCAGGACTATCGCAAGCCGATGCGCCTCAAGCACCCGGTCTATAACGAAAACGGCGAGATTTATGAGATGGAAGGCCGCCTGCGCCTGTGCCCGTTTTATTTTGTGCGCGAGGAGCACGCCCACCTCGGCGGGGCGCTCGCCACCTTCTGCCCCGCGGATAAAAAAATCATCCACGGCATGAAAGACGCCGCCATGCTCCCTAGCGCGGTTGTTCAGCCTGCGGAAGCGGCGACAGTCACGGCAGGGTAGATTTTTGACAGAATTAACAAAATTTACAGAATTGTTTTTATCGCAATTTTGCCCCCAAGCGTGGGCAACCCGGAAAAAGCAATTTCCTATCAGTTACGGTATGACGCTTTCGATTAGCTTCCGAAATTGAGCTTCTCCCCTCGCAGATGAAATAAAATGTTGGCTAGTCAGTTCGATATGCTCTTTTTTCATTTTCTCTTTTACTTTTTCGAAAATTGATTTGAAAAAGTCCAAAGAGAAATTCTTCGTCTCCCTGCCCTTATTAAACATTTTGGGCAAAGCGCTTATAATTCCTGTATATCCTGTTGTCTTTGTAAGTATTGATGAACTTGAATCATCCCATTCATCAGGCCAAGTTTCCTTTGCTGCCTGAAAAACGTTGATTAGAATCTTTAAAATCACCGAATCTTGATCTTTACGCCAATATTCATTAAATATGCAATCCGGCCTCGGCTGGAGCTCTTTGCCTTTTCGAACATTGTCCATGTCAGTAACAGGGTCTGTACTGATGAGCGGTAAGAGGAATTTTATAAATGTTCCTTGAGATAACGATTCATTTGAAAAGGGTGTTTTCTTACCTAGCATTTTGAGTCGTTTAAACCAAGGGGATGACGATGTGCTGTTTAATGCCCTTGCAATTTCATGAGCTGTTTTTTGAGGGCTTCGTGTTGTTGTTACATCGAAAAGATCATATATCAATGATGCGGGAACCTTGGTCTGTTTGCCATTAATAGTAGCAAAGATAAGCGCTTTCTGTTCTTCGGTTGCATCTAGAATAAAAACGACTGGAATAGTAAATTTTTCAGCTATCTTAGATTGCTCTAAGCCTTTTACACGGTGTTGCCCGTCAACTATGTCAGCAATATGTTCACCTTCAATTGTTAAGGTTTCGTCGTCCAATTCATAACTGGATTGATCAAGTGCAAGCAATATTGGTGTAGGGAAACTTGCATCAGCTGAATGGGCGTATTCAGCAATTTCTTTTACGCGTCTAGAATCAAGCTCTCGCTGTATTCCTCCCGTGGAATCAGCTTTTCTAGGGCTTGCCTTCGATATCTTAATAATCTCATCGCCAGACAGAGCAGCCAATAAAAAGCTGCCGGCCGGTTGATCAAAAGCTATGACGTGTTTTTTCATAGTTTATTTCCGGATTCATCAGCGGATGTCTGGGTAGCAGTGCGACCGAGGTTGTCAACTTCTTCATTTTCTTCTTCTTGGACATCGCCCACCGTTTTCTCCCATGAAGGATCCCGAAAACAATACAAATATGATGCCGTCAAAATGGAAAGAAGAGTTATGAGCAACTGCACAATATGAAGTCCGTGTGAAGAAATATTAAATGCGGAGAGTGCTAATATCCCTACGTTAAGTACGACGAGAATAAGTGTCGTTACGCCCAGTATGCCCTTGATCCCGGCAGTAACATGGTTCCGGCCAGAATTCGCGACCACGAGGCAAGTTGCTAATCCATCAGCAAGAATGACGATACTGAATGATGCCATACTCCCCGACTTGAAATATTCACGAGTAAATTGCATCTGAGTCCCGTCGACCAAATACCGGAGAATGAAAGGCAGCCAAAAACTCGCTAAGCCAACAAACATGGCAACCAACCACCACACAAGATATTGATGTGGTTTTTTCCAAATCACACTGAGTGGTTGGGCAAAATCGCTAAAAAACTTTTTCATGTAACCATCTGACGGTATGACTGTTGCGAGGGTCGAGGGGTGCAATACGCGATTTAACCCCTCCTCCGAAACAAGACAACTCTCAAAAAGTAATTTCCCATCAGTTCAGTTCGGGCTTGGGCCGGCGATACCAAAACGAGCAGAGGCGTTTGCTGCGGACGGCCATGGGGCAGAGGGTCATCAGCACCAGTAGGCCGAGGAGTTGCGCCGGGGAATACCACTCCAGCTTGCGCGCGGAGGTGAGCACGCGCGGGCTTTCCACAATGCAAAAGCGCTGCCCCTGCCGCTTCGCCCATTTCGTATAGGCATGGGAAAAGAAAACTTCCTCGCCGGCGTAAACCTTCTGCGAAAAACCGCCGACGGCGTCAAAGCCCTCGCGCGTGCAATAGACAAAGCTGCCCGCCGCCCATTGCAATTTCCGCGAAACCCACGTCCAGCCATTGATGACGCGCTGTAAGCGCGGCTCGAGCGGCCGATCCATCTCCATCAACGCGCCGCCACCGGCGATTTTGCCGGAGCGCAGGTTCTCGATGGCGCGCACGAGCAGGCCGGGCGGGAGCTGCGTATCGGCGTCGAGAAAGACCAGCCACGCGCCCCCGGCGGCCTTGGCGCCGGCGTTGCGCGCCCGGGAGATTTGGTTGATGGGCTCAAAGACCACCCGCGCGCCGTTTTCGCGCGCGACCGCGGCGGTGCGGTCGGTGGAATTATTGTCCACGACCACGATTTCGCCCGGCTCCGAAACCATCCGCATGGCGGCGTGGGCGGACGCCAGCGTCGCCGGCAGGTGCGACTCCTCGTTGTAAGCGGGAATCACAATGCTGTAAGAGCAGGGCATGAATGCCTACACCCACTCCCGGTGCCGCCAGGACAGCGCGTGGGCGAGCTCGCGGGCGAAGAACGGGCCGCGATAGACGAGGCCGGTGTAGATTTGAATGAGGGACGCGCCGTTATCCATCAACCGGTGGGCGTCGGAAGGCTCGAGCACGCCGCCGCAGCCGATGATGGGCAGCTTGCCCTTGGTGGCCAGGGAGACAAAGCGGATGATTTCGACCACGCGCGGGTGCAAGGGGCGGCCGCTGAGCCCGCCGCCCTCGGTTTCGCCGGCAAGCCCGGGCCGGGACACCGTGGTATTGGTGGCGATGAGGCCCTCCAGCTCGTGCTCGGCGACGGTGGCGAGGATTAGGTCAATCTCGGCAAAAGAGAGGTCGGGGGCAATTTTGAGCAGCAGGGGCGCAGGCCGGGCTCCAAGCTTCTTGGCCCGGTCGCGGGCGCTCTTGCGCATGAGCTTGAGCAGGCCGGGGAGGAATTCCTGCGTCTGCAGCCGGCGCAATTCGGGCGTGTTCGGGCTGGAGACGTTGATGACGAAGTAGTCGGCGTGGTCGGCGAGGAGGTTGAAGCTGGCGAGGTAGTCGTTGGCCGCCTGTTCGAGAGGAACGGTCTTGGACTTGCCGAGGTTGATGCCCAGCGGAATCGCGCGGCGGCGCGACGGAAACTTCGCCAGGCGCAGGGCCACGGCCTCCGCCCCGTCATTGGGGAACCCGAGGCGATTGATGAGGGCTTCTTCCTCCGGCAGCCGAAACATGCGCGGGCGGGCGTTGCCCGGCTGGGCATGGAGGGTGACGGTGCCGATTTCAACGTGGCCAAAGCCCAGCGCCGGGGCGGCGCGCCAGGCCAGGGCGTTTTTGTCGAACCCGGCGGCCAGCCCGACCGCATTGGGGAACTTGAGGCCGAATAGCTCGATGGGCCGGGCGCCGTTGACGCGGTTGGCCCAGGCCAAAAGGGAGCAAAGCGGTTGAACCCCGGCCAGCGTCTGCAGGCTGGTCAAAGCATGCTCGTGGGCTTTTTCGGCGTCCTGCCGGAAGAGCCAGGGCCGGAAGCATTTCTCGTAGATGGCACCCATGGAAAGGAGACTTTACGGGCTAACCACGGCCTTTGGCAATAACGACCGCGCCGGCCTATCCGGCCAAAAAGACACCGACAAAACCGTCGGGCCAAGTCCCCACCGCCCCTCTGTGACAAAAAAAAGATTCACACCCCTATTGACAAAGTAGCGCAGATGTATTTTTGGGAGAATTTGCACATGGCGAAACCTTCCCCCAAACTTGAGTGGTGCATCGTGCGCCTCGGCGACGACCTTAACTGGTGGGTCAGCGAAATCAGCGACAGCGTCCGTTGGGACGTTGACGGGCTGTCCATCATCGACCCGCGCCAGCTCGCGCACATCCTCGACCTGCTCGACCCGCTGCGCGACTACGGTTTTCAAGCTGACATATTTGACGCCGCCTTTATTCCCTTCGCCGTCAAGGAGCCGCTGCCCGACAACAAGGTGCGGTTGATCCGCGCGCATGAATCGCTGCTGGAATCGGAGGAAAAGCTCTTCGCCCTGCCCGACCAGGTGGATGAGGAAAAAGGCCCTTACGCGGACTTTCTCGACCACGTCACCAAACTGCGCGTCAAGTTCCTCAACGATGCGATTGATTTTGAGAAGCACCTGACGGTGGATGACCTGGAAGAGGAAATCCGCGAGGACCACCACAACGCCTTCCTCGAAGGCCGCGCGCTGCACGCTTTTCAGGAAATCACCGACATCCTTGAATACGTGCCCAAGGGCTACGAGGTGGACGAGGACGCCGAGACCACGCGCGAACGCGAGGCCAAGGAGGGCGCGGAGGAGTCCGCCGCCGAGGATTTCCCCGAAATTGAGGACGAAAAAATCGAGGAGGACGAAACCATGAAGTGGGAAGAGGACGAAGAGAAAAAGGAGGGCGAAGATAAAGAGGAGGAAACCGAAGACCTCGACGCGCTCGAGGACGACGAAGACGAAGAAAAGGACGACGATGACGAGGAGGACGAGGACGAGGAGAAAAAACCCAAAACCTCCACCAAGCGCGCACCCGCGAAGAAAAGCGGGAAGAAGAAGTAAAAATCAGCTTACCGCTTCGTTTTGGCTGAAGAAGCGGAAACGAAAAACTTATTGGCCGTCTCGCGCACAGGCGCTCGCAAAATACGTCAGAATCATGTCCGCCCCGGCGCGGCGGATGGCGAGCAGCGATTCGTCCCGGGCCGCGGGCAAATCGAGCCAGCCGCGTTCGGCTGCGGCGCAAATTTGGGCGTATTCGCCAGAAACCTGGTAGGCGGCGATGGGCAATGGCGAATGCGCGCGCAGGTCGGCAATGATGTCGAGGTAGAGCAGCGCGGGTTTGACCAGGAGGATGTCCGCGCCCTCGGCCTCGTCGAGCAGGGCTTCGCGCAGGGCTTCACGGCGGTTGGCGGGGTCCATTTGGTACGTGGCCTTGCTGATGGGCGCCTGCCCGGCGGCGCGTTTGCTGCCCACGGCGTCGCGGAATGGGCCGTAATAAGCCGAGGCGTATTTCGCCGTGTAGGCGAGAATGCCCGTGGTCTCGTGCCCGGCAGTATCGAGCGCACGACGAATGGCGCCGACGCGGCCGTCCATCATGTCCGACGGAGCGACAAAATCCACCCCCGCGCGGGCATGCAATACCGCCATCTCGGTCAAAATCGCCACGGTGCGGTCATTGTCCACATCGTCGCCCCGTTTGGTCAGGATGCCGTCGTGGCCGTGGGTCGTATAAGGGTCGAGCGCGAGGTCGGCAAAAATGGGCAATTGCGGAGCGGCGCTCTTGGCCTCGCGCACGGCGCGCAGGACGAGGGAGTTGGCGTTAAGCGCCTCGCGGCCGAGGGCATCCTTGCGCTTGGGATCCACCTTGGGGAAGAGGGCAATGCCGCCGAGGCCCAGTTTGGCCAGTTCACGGCAATGCGCGCCCAGACGGCCCACCGGGACGCGGGAAACGCCCGGCAGTGAAGCCACCGGCTCCGGCGCGGCTCCACTGCCACCCTCGATGACAAAGACCGGCTGAATCAATTGCGCCGGGGACAGCGAAGTCTCGCGCACCAGCGCGCGAATGGCGGCGGTGCGGCGCAGGCGGCGGGGGCGTTGCGGCAAGTCCAGGCGAACCCCCGGTTTGGCGGCTTTGGGCATCGGAACCGGCGATTGTGCCAAAATCCCCCGCCAAGCGAAAGCGTGAAAATTGCGCTTTTTTCTTGTTCAACCTTCCGCGCTCATCCTTCATCTTCTCTTCCATGCCACTGCGTTTGCACAACACTCTGACCCGCGCCATTGAGCTGGTCACACCGGCCAATGCCGATGGCGTTTTCCGGATGTATTGCTGCGGGCCGACAGTGTATGGACCGTCCCACATTGGCAATTTTCGGGCGTTTGTCGTCCAGGATGTGCTGCGGCGCGCCCTGGAAATCGAGCTGGGCGCGGAAAAAGTCCTCCATGCGCGCAACATCACGGACGTGGATGACCGAATCATCGTCCAGACCCAGACGGAAAAGCGTTCGCTTGCGGAAATCACGGCACACTGGTCGGGCCTCTTTCACGCCGATTGCCGGGCATTGAATCTTTTGCCGCCCCATTATGAACCCAGCGCCGTCGAACACATTCCCGCGCAAGTTGCGCTGATCGAACGCCTGATTTTCCACAGGCACGCTTACCGCGCGGACGATGGGTCCGTTTATTTCGACGTTTCCACCTATCCGGCTTATGGCGGGCTGGCCCGGCTGGATTTCACGGCCCTGCGCAAACAAACCACCAACAGCGCCGGCGAAGCCAATTTAGCCGACAAATATGACCGCGAGGCAGCCGCCGACTTCGCCCTGTGGAAGGCGCGCAAGCCCGAAGACGGCTCGAACTACTGGCCCAGCCCGTGGGGCGAAGGCCGGCCCGGCTGGCACATCGAGTGCAGCGCGATGATTGAGAAAATTTTTGGCGGCCAAACCATTGACCTGCACGGCGGCGGCATTGACCTCATCTTCCCGCATCACGAAAACGAAATCGCCCAGTCGTGCTGCGCCCATGAGAGCGAGCCCGGCTATTCATTCGTACGGCACTGGTTTCACAACGCCCACTTGCTGCTGGAAGACACCAAGATGTCCCGGAGCCTGGGCAACCTTTATACGGTGGCGGATATTCAAAAAATGGGTTTTGACCCGGTCGTGCTCCGTTATGTGTTGTTGACGGCCCATTACCGTTCGCCCCTGGTTTTCACGCAAAACGGCCTCGAAGCCGCGCAAAGCGCCCTGCACAAACTTGACAAGCATCTGCTGGCGCTGGCGCTGCGGGCGACGGGTGATGCCGCCAAGACCAAAGAAACTCTGTTGCGTTTGAAAAAATCCTCGCCGAAAGCGTTGCGCTGGGGCCGGTTTGCGACCGCCTGGGAAGTTTTGACCGACGACCTCAATGTGCCCGGCACACTCGGGGAAATTTTTAAAGTCGAGCCAAAGGCGGCCACCGTCGAGCAAGCGAAGGAAGATCTCGAAGGCCTGTTAAAAATCACGGTGGGTGTGCTGGGGCTTGATTTGCCGCTGCCGGAGACGAAAATTCTTGTCCCCGACGAAATTGTGGAACTGGCCAAACAGCGCTGGGCGGCCAAACAGGCGAAGGATTTCGCCAAGGCCGACGCTCTGCGCAAAGAATTGTCTGCGCGCGGCTGGAAATCCCTCGACCGCAAGGACGGCTACGATTTGGCGAAGGAATAAAACTGAATTACTTTCCCTCTGCCAGCGCCGCGTTGACAGTCTTTTCGATGGCTTCGCCGGCGGCGCGATCATCCTGGTAAACCTTCCAGGCGTTGCGGAAATCTTTTTCGCTGTTACCGCGCAAATTTTCCAGGGCTTGCAGGACAGAGACGACGGCGTTTTTGTAAGCGGGATTGGCATGGCCCGGCGCGGTGTGCTGGTGGACGAGGGTTTGCGCGATGGTTTCCCGGAAGGCCTTGTCCGCGTGGTGGGCCCAGGCCTGGTCGAGGCGAATGAGCTCCGGGCCGTTGCTGCCGATGATTTGGACGCGTTCCAGGTCATCGAGCACGGCGCGCGTCTGGGCAAAAGTTTGGATGGGGGCGCCCAGGGCCGCCAGTTCATCGCGGTAACCAATCTGCCACCACAGTTCGAGGTCGCGCTCATCCTCAAACTGCCCGGAAAAGGCCGTGCCCAAAAGCGGGGCGGGGTCGGTGCCCGTGGCGAGCGCATCGAACAAACCATGGGAAACATTGTGGTTCGCGCATTGGCTGTTCAAAAACAACGTCAGCCAGTAGGCGTTGACGGCCAGGATGGACACGTCCTGGCCGGTGGGGTTATGCGCCGTCATGATCTGGCGCATGGCGAGCATGGGAAACCGCTGGGCCTGCTCGGAAAGTGAGTCCGCCATCGCCTGCTTGAGGCTGACTTCGAGCAGGGCGCCAAAAGCAAACTTGAGCCAGTCCGGCACCTGGCCGGCAACCGCCGCGCCAACATTCCAGCTGACGATATTTTGGAGGGTGACACTGCTGATGGCCCGGCAGATGTCGGAAAATTGGGTATCCGCATTCCAACGGACCAAGACCGTGGGCTGGCCATTTTCGCCGGGTTTGATCACGTAGGGAGCAGCAAAATCGACCTTGGATGTCGGGATGAGTTGAATCTGGATGCGGGTGGGCGGTTTTTCGGGCCAGGTGAAAAAACTGGCGGTGATGGACCTGGCCCGCTCAGCCATATCCAGCACTTGATTGGCCGAGAGCAAATCCGGCGCATCCACCTCGAATACGGAATCGTCGGGAGCGACCGTCACGGGCGGGCCTAACAACGTGCGCACACCTGTTGGCACCAATTCGGTGGGGGGTGGCGCGGGCTGAGCCGCCGGCTCCGGGGAAACGCCGGCGGGGACATTCGCCGCGAGGGAATTACCTGCCACGAGCAACCCGGCCAGCGCGCCGGCAAAAAACACCGCGCAAACCCGGGCGCAGCGCGTGGCCGAAAATGAATTTTGGCGCATAGGACGGCTCCGCCAAACCGCACGAAGTTTATTTGCCCGCGAGAACGAGCGCCCCATCCTGCACGGTGGCGGTGGCGAGCTTGGCCCAGGCATCGGCGTATTTCTTCGCGGCGTCGGCCGCGGCGAATTTCGCCACAATGGTGCTGAGCATTTTCCCCGCGAGCGGCCCCGGAATGCGCGCACTGCCGAAATAGCTCAGGTAGGGCTTGAACTCCGGCCCTTGCGCACCCGGGACAAAGACGCCCCGCGTCTGGTAAACCGTGTCCACGCCGATGCCGAGAAGCGTAATCGTCATGGGCAGGGCGATCTGGAGGCTGACGGGCGCAGCAGTCGGGGCCTGGGGATCTTTAAAGATGCGGAAATTCGGCGTGCCGGCGGCAATGCCAAAATTCTGCAAATCAGCCTCGGCGGCTTTGACTTCCTCCTTGGCCTTGGCGGCATCAGAGGCAGTGCTCTTGGACGCATCGGGCTTGGCCGCAGGCTTGGCGGCGGGCTTGGGCTGAATGGCGGATTTAAAAATATCCCCTGCCCAGGCATTCAGTTCACCATCCGTCATCGACACCGTGCCGGGTTTATCCACCACTAACTGCGCCACCTTGGAATGGTAATCACCACCGGGTACACCGGCCCAATAATAAAGGCTGGCGGGGGGGGGAGGCACCTTGCCGGTTTTGGCATCGGGCTTGGGCTTGTATTCCGGCGGAGCCGTGAGGATAAGGACGCAGAAGCCGAGAACCGCCCCGAGCACAATATTGAACACGCCGCCAATGACGGCGCCGCTGAAAGTCGCTTTTTTGCGGGCTTTTTTCTCCCCGGTGGGGTCAAAATTGGTGTTGCCGGCCATGGTGGTTAAGTTTTGTCGGTTTTGGAGGCGGCGGGTTTGACAGGTTCGGGTTTTGGCTTGGCGTCGGCAGGCTTTTTGTCGGTGGAGGAAGCAGCGGGCTTGGGAGTAGCGGTGGAGCGTTTGTAGTCGGTTTCGTAGAAGCCCGTGCCTTTGAAGATGAGGCCCGCGCCGCCACTGATGAGGCGCTTGAGGCCGGCTTTTTTGCAAGCCGGGCAGCGCTTCAGGGGTTCCGCGGTGATGGGTTGGTAAATCTCGAGATGGTGGCCGCAGAATTTGCAGGCGTATTCGTACGTCGGCATGGTTCGCGGGTGGGTGGCGGGGAAATTGTCCGAAGTCAGCCGCGAACACCGCGGGTTTGGCCCCGGCTTTCAATTTCCAGGAACAATCGAGTGTAATACGCTCCCAGGACGATGAAACCAAGGAAAAAAACAAAGCCGAAGACCATCCACCCCAGCCACATCAGGCCCCAAAAGGCCAGCGCCGGCACGAAAAACATGGGCCAGGCCGCGCGGGTCATTAACCAGGCCAGTACCGGCCGCCCCAGGACCGCCCAGCGCCGCCGGGGCTGGTAGGCATAAAGGATGGCCACGGTCCACAACGGTGCCAACAACGCCAACGGCGAAACGAGCGCCGTGTTGTACAACGGATGCCCCATGATTTCGAGGCTGAGCCAGCCGAGCAAATGGACCATCCATAGGGCGACGATTACGGGCAAAAAACCGTAGAGCGCCATGATCGCCAGCAGGCGCAGGCCATCGAAAAACAGGCCCTCCCAATCATTCCAATCCGGCCAGGCAAAGCCGCCGCCGCGGTGAACCTGCTCGAAATAGCGGTATTGATAACCCAGCGCAAAGATGTTGAGTATCGGCACAAAACTGAGGACGCCGCCGATGAGCGCGTTCGGCACCCAGCGCGGGTCCGTGAAAATCCTTTTGCAAACTTCGTCAAAACTAACCATACGGCTTTTTTGAGTACAATGACTTCCCCAGCAAAAGCGCCCCGCGATTTCAAGGCAACGTTAAAGCGCCACCGCGCCGGCGTTGAAGCCGCGATTGATAAATGGCTGCCCGCGGCCACCACGCGCCCCGGCGTGCTGCATGAAGCGATGCTTTACTCAACCAAGGCCGGCGGCAAGCGCCTGCGCCCTTTGCTGGTGCTCGCGGGGCACTCGCTCTTCCCGTCGAAGCTCGACCCCCACCCCGCCGCCGTCGCCGTCGAGTGCCTGCACACTTACAGCCTCATTCACGACGATTTGCCGTGCATGGATGACTCCGATTTGCGCCGCGGTTTGCCCACGTGCCACAAAAAATTTGGCGAAGCCACCGCGCTGCTCGCCGGCGATGCTTTGCTGACCTATGCGCTGTGGTTGCTGGCCGATGCGTATAAAAAGCATCCGCCCGTCGCCGCCGGGTTGGTGCGCATCCTCGGTGATGCTGCCGGCTCAGAAAAACTCATCGGCGGGCAGATGGAGGATTTGCTTGGCGAAAAAGGCAAACCGAATGCCGAGCGCCTGGACTTCATCCACCACAACAAAACCGCCGCGCTCATCACCGCCAGCTTGCTCCTCGGCCTGCGGTTGACGAATGCGAAGCCCGCGAAATTTAAAATCATGGCCGAAGTCGGCCAAAACCTCGGCCTGGCCTTCCAGGCGATTGACGACATCCTCGATGCCACGGCCTCCGCCGAAGTGCTCGGCAAGACTCCCGGCCTCGATGAGCGTCATGGGAAATTGACCTACGCGAGCCTCTACGGCCTCGATGTCGCCCGCGACAAGGCCAGGAAACTTACCCGCGCAGCCGTCCGCGGCGCGGAAAAACTCGGTGGCAACAATTGGTTTTTGCTCGAACTGATTCGAGAATTGGAACACCGGGTGAATTGACCTGAAAAATCGTTTCTTGCCATCGGATGCGGAGAACATAAATAATCATTCCCAATGACACCGGCGGAATTTAAAAAGAAATGGCGCCGCTACACCGGCAAGGAATCCTCTGCCTATCAGGAACACTTCAATGACTTGTGCCGATTACTCAGACAGCAGACACCGGCAGAAGCCGACCCAAGCGGCAGTGAGAATTTTTGCTTCCAAAAGCGGGTAGTCAAAGATGCCGAGCTTTTTGATCTGTCAGCAGAAGGCGATGATGCCGAACCCGCCGAACGTGGGTTCGCTGATGTTTGGAAGAGAGGGTGTTTTGCCTGGGAATATAAGGGCAAAAAAAAGAACCTCAACGACGCTTACAAGCAACTGCTCCGTTACCGTGAATCGTTGCTCAACCCGCCTTTGTTGGTCGTGTGCGATTTCGACCGCTACATTGTCCGCACAAACTTTAACGGCACTGTGCAGGAAGTATTTGAATTTACCAATAACGAAATCGACGATCCTCGCAACCTCCGCATTTTACGTGCGCTCTTCACCACCCCGGAACATCTCAAGCCTGTTGAAACAACTGACAAGGTCACGGAGGCTCTCGCAAAACAAATTGCGGAAGTCGCCCGCTCACTCCAAAACCGCGAGTGCATCGAACTGGCCGATGCGAAAAACCGGCGTGAAGTGAACGTTGCGCAGAAAAATAATCTGCGTATCGCCCGCTTTCTCAATCGGATTGTCTTTTGCTTCTTCGCCGAAGACACCGATCTTTTGCCGGAAAACCTGTTCAAAGAGATTGCCTACAAAGGACTGAAAGACCCGACTCTTTTTGCCCAAGCCCTCGGGGAGCTATTTCGCGTGATGGCCACTGGTGGCCTCTACGGACACCATAAAATTCGTCACTTCAACGGACATTTGTTTGAGGAAGCAACGGTTTTTGAGCTGACTGAAGAAGAAATCAAAAAATTGGGTGAAGCCGCTGAACGCGACTGGCAGTTCATACAGCCGGCCATCATGGGCACGCTGTTTGAGCGCGCTTTGGATGAAAATCAGCGCGCTCAGCTTGGCGCACACTACACTAGCGAGGCTGATATCAAGACCCTTGTTGAACCCGTGCTTATGCACCCCTTCCGCCGTGAGTGGTCGGAGATCAAGAGCGAACTCGCCGTTGCCTACGTAAATGGGAAGGGCAAACCCGTGCAACGCGAGCGATTGGTGACATTTCAAAAGAGACTTTCGGCAGTTACGGTGCTTGACCCAGCCTGCGGTAGCGGCAATTTCCTTTATGTCTCACTCCAATTACTTTTAGGGCTGGAAAAAGAAGTCATCACTTTCGCGACCCAGTTGGGCTTCAGTTTGAAACCGCAAGTCAACGTGAAGCAGTTAAAGGCTATCGAAATCAACCCTTATGCGTTCGAACTGGCTCAAGTCTCCGTCCAAATAGGCTATCTGCAATGGCGTCGCGACAATGGTTTTGACAACGACCGAACGCCGGTTCTGCAAGTGCTCGACGGTTTCGAGAACAAAGATGCACTATTGAACCAAACCTTCCGTAAAAAACCAAAAAGCCTCAAAGAGGCTCGAGCCGAAGAGCACATTGAAGACGACACTGTTAAAGTTTACACAGAACGCGCCTGGCCAGAATGCGAAGTAATTGTCAGCAATCCTCCGTTTCTTCACAGTAGCAAAATGATCCGGGAGCTTGGCGAAGAATATAGAGCAGGACTTTTTGAAACATTTAAAGGTAGAGTTTCCGGATTCGCCGACTTGTGCTGTTATTGGTTTGAAAAAGCCCGTCAACAAATCGTCGACGGCAAAGCTGCAAGAGCGGGCTTACTTGCGACTCAGTCTATCCGTGGAGGAGCAAGTCGAGATGTGCTCAATAGAATCAAAGAGACCGGGGAAATCTATTTTGCCATAAGTGATAGAAATTGGGTGTTAAGTGGTGCCAACGTTCATATTTCAATGGTAGGCTTTGATAAAGGAATCGAGAAACTACGAACGCTCGATAATGTTTTGGTTGATGCAATAAACGCAAATCTAACGGCACATACTGACACAACACTAGCAGTTGAGCTTAAATCGAATATGGATTTGAGTTTCTATGGCAGCCAACAAAAAGCCCCGTTTGACATTAGCGAACAACTAGGGCTGAAATTTGTAAATTTACAAAATCCACATGGCCCTCCGAATAGCGACGTGCTTCGGCCTTCAATCAATGCTTCACAGTTTGTTCGACGCGGTGATGTGACTTGGGTAATTGATTTCGGACTAATTAAAGATTTTTCCAAGGCGGCTCTCTATCGAGCACCGATGGATTTTGTCCGTGAAAAGATTTTGCCGTTGCGTGAGGGTCATCGCGAATCCATGCAGGAAAAATTTTGGTGGTTACATGCTCGCCCATCACCGCGGTATCGAGAAATTACAAGAGGGAAGTCCGTACTGATAACTCCAGGTGTAGCAAAGCATCGAATCTTTGGCCGATTCGATGGGGTTATCTTGGCAGATCATGCCTTGATCGTGTACGCGCGTTCCGATGATTATTTTTTTGGTGTGCTACATTCTCGTTTTCACGAAGTCTGGGCACTTGCACAAGGCACCCAATTGCGTGAAAAGGAATCGGGCTTTCGCTACACTCCCACAACCTGCTTCGAAACGTTCCCTTTCCCATTCAAAGATGACTTAAGGCCGCCTGCTACACCTGAAACAAAAAAGCCTGAATCCGACGACCCGTGGGATAAGGTCATGACCAAACGATTTCACGCCGTGCAGGAAGAACCGCCAGAATATGGAGGAGGCAAGGACTCCCGCAAACTTTCACACACGGAACACCGCGACGCCATCTCCTCTGCCGCAAAGGATTTGAACGAATTGCGCGAAAACTGGCTAAACCCTCCCGAATGGACGGTCGAAAAGGTTTTAACCTTTCCCGGCTCGATTAATGGCCCGTGGGCGCGGTATGTCACCAAGCCGGACAAGAACGGCGTCGGTATCGTTCGCTACCCGCGCCTTGAACCGCACGACTCCGATTGCGCCGCCAAACTCAAGCAAAGGACACTCACGAACCTATATAATGAGCGCCCGGCTTGGCTCGACCTCGCCCATAAGAAGCTCGACGCGGCGGTGGCCGCAGCTTACGGTTGGCCCGAGAATTTGACTGACGAACAAATTTTGGAGCGGCTTCTGGCACTGAACCTTGAGCGCGCCGCTGAAGAAGAAAAAGCCGCCAAAGCCCCGAAACCGAAAATTTCCCGCCCCAAACGAGACGACGAGTTGATTTAAGTTTTGCAATTAGCTGACCATACACTACCCCACCTGCCCTACCCCATGGTCGAAGTCCAAGAGCTGACGAAAGTTTTTAAAGACAAGAAGCGCGGCGTGGTCTGCGCGGCGGACAAGGTGAGCTTTCGCTGCCAGCCGGG
>Ga0206864_1155_pt1 | contig 22461 bp, 21 predicted proteins | sample Alteio_BWOrgCont_42_FD_152632 | JGI IMG/M metagenome (GOLD analysis project Ga0206864, IMG submission 152632) | Enriched cells from forest soil in Barre Woods Harvard Forest LTER site, Petersham, Massachusetts, United States -... | ecosystem: Environmental > Terrestrial > Soil > Temperate forest >...
ATGTTGGTCATCGGGATATAGGAATCTATAGACCAATGGAATGTCGTAACCCAGGTAATATGGTAAATCCGCAATTTGGAGAAAGGTACAACATACACCCCCCGATCATACGTAAATTTAATTTTGCATTTTTCACCGATTAGCAAATAACACCCTTCAAACGGGCTAGTTAGTTTCAAATTAAATTCCGACATTAAATCGTGAAACGATATTTCAATATCCTCTCGAAATTCTGGGTAGTTGCTTAATAAATCCATTTTATTTTTTTGTCATGGACTAACGGTCTGCTTGTGCCCTATATCCATTATCCTATTTCACATTAGGTTGACTAACAGCTAATGTACCAAAGTTCTGTTTTTAAACTACAAGCGTGGCCTTAAAAATTTCGTCTATTTTACAAGTTTCAACTATCATTATTATGTACAAGATAGCAACTCATGTTTAATTCACGTGGTTCGCCTGGACAGTCGGGTACTTATCTCTAGTCCCGAACTGTTAAATCCCTTCCTTTTTTGGTTAAATTTTGTTAAGAGGTGTTAAATGTCACTGATCTATAGTGCCTTACCTTTAAATTAGTGGGGAAGTCCGAAAGTCAGCAAGTCCGAATGTCCGAAAGAAGTTGTGATGCAACGGCCGGAAGCGGGGGGCAATTGCAGCACCTGCGGAACCTTCTCTGTCGAACCAGAAAATCTCTACAACTATAGCGAACTTTTACAACACACCCATATGCAATACAACAAGATCAACAACCTGCTCGGATGGCTTTGTTTTTTAATAGCAACTGTCACCTATGTATTAACTTTGGAGCCGTCCGTAAGCTTTTGGGATTGCGGCGAGTTTATCTCCTGCGCGTACCGGTTACAGGTTTCGCACCAGCCGGGCTATCCTTTGTTTGCGATGCTGGGCAAGGCGTTTTCATTGCTCTCCTTTGGAAACAATGCTAAGGTTGCGTATTGTACCAACTTAATGTCGGCATTGGCCAGCGGGGCTACCATTATGTTTTTGTTCTGGACCATCACCGCGCTGGCAAAAAAATTAGTTGGCGGCAGTGTTGAAGTTAACCGGGCAAAGCAATTACAGGTTTTTGGCGCCGGCCTTGTTGGTGCGCTGGCTTTTACTTTTACCGATACCTTTTGGTTTTCGGCAGTGGAGACCATTGTTTTCGCTTTGTCGTCGCTTTGCACGGCCATTGTGTTTTGGGCCATTTTAAAATGGGAGGCGCAGGCCGATCAGCGGGGCGCCGACAAATGGATCGTGCTGATCGCTTACATGATCGGCCTTTCTATCGGCGTACACCTGCTCAATCTGCTTACGATCCCGGCGATTGGCATGGTGTATTATTTTCGCAGGTATAAAAATGTCAGCGTTAAAAGTGGCATCGTCGCGTTTTTTATCACTATCCTGATACTGGGAATTGTGCAATTTGGTATTCGAGGATATACCATTTACCTGGCGGCCTGGTCTGACTTTTTCTTTGTTAATACGCTCGGCCTTGGTTTCGGCAGCGGCGCGATCGCTTTTATTGGGGTGCTTATCACTTTGCTTTCACTTGGAATCTGGCACAGCATTCGCCGCAAAAAGCCGGTGCTGCAGCTGGCGTTGTTGTGTACCGCGTTTATTTATTTCGGCTATAGCTCATTCGTCTATATCCCGATAAGGGCGGCCGCCGGAACCGATCTTAATAATTCGCACCCTGATAATGCCTTTACGCTGTATGGTTACCTTAACCGTATTCAGTATGGGCAAACACCGTTGCTAAGCGGTCCTTATTTTGATGCAAAGATCATTGACGAGAAGGAGACAGGCAACGTTTACCGGAAAGGCAAAACACAATATGAGAACGCCGGCAAGGATATTGATTATGTTTATGATCATACGACCTTTCTCCCTCGCATGTGGAGCACCGAGGCGGACCCGGACTATGCGCAGAACGCGCAGTTTTACAAACAATGGATGCAATTGGGTGACGGGCAGGCGCCCGCATTTTCGGACAACCTTCGATGGCTGTTCAGCTGGCAGCTGTATCAAATGTACGCACGGTACTTTCTGTGGAATTTTGTCGGGCGTTACAACCAAGCTGATGGCCAGCAAAATTCGGTCGGCATAGATGGTAACTGGACGAGCGGTTTATTCGATGGCGGTAAACATCTGCCAAAGTCGGTTACCAACGATGTCAGCTATACGCCTTTGTATGCCATTCCCTTTGTGCTTGGATTAATTGGCGCGGTCTATCATTTCAGGAAACGGAAACGCGATGCACTTATCATTTCGCTGCTATTCTTTTTCACGGGAATAGCGATTGTATTGTATGTAAATCAAAATAACATTCAGCCCCGCGAACGTGATTACTCCTACGTCGGCTCGTTTTATGCCTTTGCCATATGGATAGGTCTGGGTGTGATCGCCCTTTCAGAAATAGCTGCCAGAAGGCTCAATGCCAGGATCGCTGCCTTTAGTTCCGTCGCCATTTGCTTGCTTGCCGTGCCCGTATTGCTTGCCAGGAAGGAGTGGAGAAGCCATGACCGCTCGACCAAACTCGTTGCCCATGATATGGCTTATGATTTTCTTAACTCCTGTCCGCAAAACGCTATCCTGTTTACTTATGGCGACAATGATACTTATTCGTTGTGGTATGACCAGGAAGTGGAGGGGGTGCGTCCGGATGTGCGTATCGTGTGTTTAAGCCTGTTTAGCGGGGACTGGTATATCCATGCCATGCAGGGTAAAATGAACCAGTCGGCGCCCCTGCCTATTACCATGCCATTTGAGAAATATGAAGAAGGCGTGCGGAATGTTATTTATTATAACGATGCCAAAATAGCGGGCGCTGTTGAGCTGAAGGATGTTTTCGATTTTGTTACTTCGGACGACAGCCGCACCAAGGCTACCTACCAGGACGGATCAATTTTAAACTACCTGCCAACGAAAAACTTTAAATTGACCGTTGATCCGGATGTGGTGGTAAAAAATGGCGTGGTAACTCCGGCACAAAAAGATGAGCTCACTACAGAAATGGACTTCAAGTATCCGGGCAGCTACCTGGCTAAGGATAACCTGGCGATGCTTGATATTTTGGCCCATAATGACTGGAAAAGGCCGATCTGCTTCACGTCCACAGCGCCGGCTTCCAGCATGTTCGGGCTAAAGGATTACCTGTACAAGGAGGGTTTTGTTTATCATTTGATTCCTTTCAAGCCAAGCAATACCGCCGCAATCGCCATCACCAAAACAAACAGCCTGGTGATGTACGATAATATGATGAACAAATTCCGCTATGGCAATTACAAACACGCGCGGTACCTGGATGATGTTTCAAAAACGCAGTTCTATTTGAATATGGAGGTCACGTTTAACGACCTGGCCCAGGGCTTGTTACAGGATCACCGTCCTGACCTGGCCTTAAATGCCATTCATAAATTTGACCAGGAGATGCCGGATATCAATCCTGATATCGACTCGGCTGCCCAAAAGTTCTTCATTGCGCAGAATGCCTGCAAAGCCGGAGACGTAAATTTAGGAAAGCGTTATATCAACGGCGTGGCCGACTATTTGACGGATCAACTGGATTACAACTACGCCCTGCTCAAAAACAATGATGATGCAGCAATGGATGTGCGCACCGTTCAGCTTGGTATGCAGTTGTTAAATGGCATGGCCGACACCGCCAAAACGTATAAGGAGGATAAGCTTGGTAACCAATTACAGGCCAAATTAAGTGATTACGAGAATAAGTTTGCTGTGATGCAGGGGAGGTAGTGTTGAGGTGAAAGGCGAAAGATAAAAGGCGAAAGATAAAAGGCGAAAGGTGAAAGTCGGAAGTGAGAAACGCAGAATCCCGATAGCTATCGGGATCGGATTTTGGACTTGACAAAAGGGTTGCGCGGTCACATACGCTCGTATAGAAACCCCGGTATAAGGCGGAGTAGAATGGCGATGATACGCCAGCGTTTGATGATGTACACGACTTTTCGTTTGTTTTTTATCGCGTGTAAAATTTGTTTCGCGGCTTTATCAGCCGTCGCCATCCAGAACACGTTTCCGGCAGCCATGGCGGTATCAACAAATCCCGGCCGTATGTCGGTTATGTAAATTGGTTTTTTTAGATGAAATAGCCTTTGTCGCAGCCCTTCGAGGTAATTTACCTGGTAGGCTTTTGAGGCATTGTACGCCGGCGCATACCGGCTGCCCCGGATAGCAGCCACCGATGTTATTGCCGCGAAATGGCCATGTCCCTGTTTCACAAAATAGTTAATAGCCCAGTCGGCCACAGCGGTAAATCCGAAAACGTTGACTTCGTTGGTGTATTTCTCTATACCGGGATTGAGCGAGGGGGTTATTTTTCCGGTGCCTGAGCTTAAGACCAATAGGTCAAGGCCTTGCAATGCATTGGTTAATTGTTGGAGGTTTTGGGGTAATGCTTTGGTGTTGGTGACGTCAAAAGCCGACACCACAAAACTTTCGGGATTTTGATTTTTTAATTCATCCAGCAATGTTAAGCGGCGGCCTGTAATACCTACAGTGTAGCCTCCGGCAGCTAATAAAATGGATAGTTCGCGGCCAATTCCCGAGGTCGCGCCGATAACAATTGCTCTTTTTGAATTTAATTGCATGGTTGGTTGTTACATTACCCTGTTTGTTGCCGTAATGACCTAAGCTAAACAATTATATGAACCTTAGACGATTAATCCTGCTGGTTATTACAGCCACGTTATTTGCTTCCTGTGCCAATGTGTATACGCCCGCTCTGTATCACCAGGACATCGCCTATATGCCGAAACCGGCTTCATTCGACTCCGTGAAATCGGCAACTTATGCTTCGGCGGGTGTCAATGGCAACTATAACCAAAACGTCGTTGATATGCTGGTAAGCGGGCAATTTAATTTGAGCCGCGGTTATGTTTTTAACAACGCGAACTTAGCTTACGGGGTGTTCGGCGTTTTGGGAGATTACGAAAATAGTCAAATCCAGCAGGGGCAGCCGAATTATTTTAACGATAGGTTTTTTGGCGCCGTTGGCGGCCGTTTTTCCGCAAATCTATTTTCGAATACCGGGCGCAGTGATTTCAGGTTTCTTGGCGTAGAGATGGCTTACAGCCATGAATTCGGTGACTATTTAACTTTCAGGCGATCGGTTGAGAACGTTTCGGGTTATTATGTCGACCCGCGATCTGACTTGTTTACGATTGGCTTAACTACCGAGGTGCTGTTTCATCCCATTGGCAATACCAATATTCAGCACGGCATAAGAGGATTTTTAGGTTACACTTTTGGCTTTGATGATTTGGAAAGCAACAATTATTATAATTACTACGATCAAACCCAAAACAATGGCTCGAAATTGTTGACCAGTATATTTCCAAAGGCGAGCTATTTTATCAAATACAAAAAATACTTTGGGACGATTGAATTCGGCCAGAATATCTTTATCAGGTTTGGATTGAAGTTTTAGGTTCTATGACGATTTGTGGAAAAGACATACAAACAAGGTTGTCCATATTAATAGCCGGTCCTTAATATCCCTCAAAATCTCTCCCAAATTTAGCTGCCGTGTGGACACATCTTTTTTACAGTTAATCAAGCACTTTTTTTGCTCCTGATGGTTTATGCAATTATAGAATTTCAATCAAGTCAATACTGTCCCCCATTCGGATATCGCTTGGTGAATTGGGTAGCCACTAACGAGGCAATATTCTTTTTCTTTGTCCACTTCTACAAACGGGTAGCCTCTACGAGGCATTGATTTGCAAAATGCCATATTTGTGGCCATACGGTAGCTAAATTTAGGGCCGCCTTCGCTAAAGCTTCGGCCGCAGAAAGAGACTTTTTGTTTTTGGGGACAAGAAGTATAACGGTTTTCGTTAGAGGGACCCAGGCCTACGAGGCTAACACCAATGAAATCGGGCATCTATCCAGGCGTTAAAGACCCAGGTTTTTATCTATTCCGAATAAACGCTGCCTACCCTATCGCGCAGGTTATATTGCGATGCCATTACCTCGCCGTATGCGCCGGTTGTCCTGATGGCGATCAGGTCGCCGCGGTAGGATTGAGGCATTTCGACGTCTTTTTGGAAACAGTCGGTGCTTTCGCATATTGGGCCGACAATGTCGTAGTGCGCAGTTGGCAGTTGGCTGTTGGCAGTGGACAATGGTGAGTTGGTCCCCAAAGCTTTGGGGAGCAGTTGTGAGTTTGCAGGAGCTTTGGATTTTCCAGAATTTTCCGTTTCCGGACTTCCGGTCCCGATAGCTATCGGGATCCGGACTTCCTCACTTAAATTTTCGATCTGATGGTATGCCTGGTACAGCATGGGCCGGATCAATTCCGTCATTCCGGCATCGAGCACTAGAAAATTCTTCTTTTGTCCATTTTTTACATAGAGCACCCGCGAAATTAGCGCCGAACATTGTGCCACCAATGCGCGGCCCAGTTCGAAATGTACCTGTTGTCCGGGTTTTACCTTTAGGAACTGGCTGAAAACTTTAAAGTAGCTTTCAAAGTCGGCAATGCCATTGGTATCCGGGTGATGGTAATCCACACCGAGGCCGCCACCAGTGTTCAGTATTTTTACTTCGAAGCCGTGATCGGTAAACCAGTCCTGCATTTCGTTGATGCGGGTACACAGGTTTTTGTACACTTCCATATCGGTTATCTGCGAGCCGATGTGAAAATGAATACCCAAAAAGTTAAGGTTGCTGCATTCACGCAGCGCCCCGATCACATCCGGCAATTGCCAGCTATTGATGCCGAATTTATTTTCGTCGAGGCCGGTAGTAATAAAATGGTGGGTGTGGGCATCTACATTGGGGTTGATGCGTATGGCGATGGCGGCGGTTTTGTTTTTTGCTTTGGCCAGGTCGTTGATGATATACAATTCCTGGACGGACTCGGCGTTGAAACAAAAAATATCAGCGTCCAGCGCAAAGTTGATCTCTTTATCGGATTTACCGACCCCCGCAAAAACGATGTCATCTTTACCGAAACCATGTTCCAGGGCAGCCTTTACCTCATTGCCGCTTACGCAATCTGCCCCAAACCCGTACAAACGGATGGTGTCCAGTACCCGGGTATTAAAATTAGCCTTCATCGCATAGTGCACATGGAAGCCATATTTTGATGACGCAGCCCGGCAAGCCTCCAATGTTTTTCGAAGCACCCCGAGGTCATAACAATAAAACGGTGTTTCTAATGTCTTAAAACGATCTATAGTAGTATTATCAAACATGCTTTCTATTTACATTTTTCTTCCTCAGTCATCTTTAGTGGTGAACTCACAAAAAAATCCGACTACGCTATATAAGCAGACCGTGCAAGCGGTATAGTCTGATGTATAAAATCTCTCCCTCGTACCTCGGTCGAGATGACAAAGGGTTTAATTATTTTGTTACTGCACCCTTCAGAACATTTCACCGTGCAGTTCTAATTCCTATTAGAACAGGTAAATTTCAAATTCCGAAATCGGTTTCCGGTAGCTATCGGATCGACATTCCGCTCCCGATAGCTATCGGGACCGAAATCAAAATAGCCTGTTATGCAAGCTCCTCAATATCTCCGTCTTATCATCCGTGTTTATCAGCAGCGACATATTGTTCTCGCTGCCCCCATAGGATATCATCCTTAATGGAATGTGCTTCACCGCTTCGAGCACCCTGGCGGCATAGCCATGCTTTTCGGCGCCAAAATCGCCCACTACGCAAATTATGGTTTGATTTTTATCGATATCCACCGTTCCGAAAGCTTCTAATTCTTTGATGATGTCGTCAATGTAAATAACGTCATCAATGGTAAGCGATACCGCAACTTCCGAAGTCGTTATCATGTCTATCGACGTCCTATATCGTTCAAATACCTCGAATACACGCCTTAAAAAGCCATAAGCCAGCAACATACGGCTGGATTGGATCTTGATGGCGGTGATGCCGTCTTTTGCAGCAATCGATTTAATGCGATCCTTTTCACTCGAATTGGTGATCAGCGTACCGGGAGCCTTCGGGTCCATGGTATTCAGCAGGCGCACGGGTATCTTGTACTTTTGGGCCGGGAAAACGCTTTGCGGATGCAATATCTTGGCGCCGAAGTAGGCCAGCTCGGCGGCTTCGTCGAAAGAAAGCTGTGCAATCGGCGTGGTGCCTTTTACTATCCGGGGGTCGTTATTATGCATGCCGTCAATATCCGTCCATATCTGTACTTCCTCACTGCGGATACCGGCGCCGATCAGGGAAGCTGTGTAATCGCTGCCGCCCCGGCGCAGGTTATCTATTTCGCCAAAGCTGTTGCGGCAAATATAGCCCTGGGTAATAAACAGGTTATTACCGGGATTGGCTTCAAGCAGCGGCGTTAAATGGTCGGTGATGTATTCAACCAGCGGTTCATTGTCCTCGTCAATCCGCATAAAATCCAGCGCTGGCAGCAGAACAGATGACATACCGATCTCCTTTAAATAAACATGATAAAGGGTTGTTGAAAGCAGTTCGCCCTGCGCGAGTATGACCTTGTCTTCAATTGTGGTGAACTGGTCGTTGGCGAGTTGACTTAATAAACCAAAATGGTAGTCGATCACTTCCTTGCCCTGCTCGAGATATACCGGGTTTGCATACAGTTCTTTTATGAAGACTTCGTATTTATCCTTCAGCACTTTAATCAATTCAGCCGCCTTTTTCTTATCCCCGGCCAGGTATGCCTGCCCAATCTCAACCAAACTATTGGTTGTGCCCGATACCGCTGAAAGTACAACCACCTGCCTTTCGGAGGGGTCGATAATATCCAGCAGTTTTTTCATCCGAAGGGGACTTCCTACCGATGTTCCGCCAAATTTTAAAACTTTCATTTTTTGTTTCCTTTTAACACAAATGATTGATATTCTTGTATCAATTTTGAGGCGCTAAAAATAGGATTTTAAACCACTTATATCTAATTATGAACAAAATTAAATTTGGTACAGACGGCTGGAGGGCCATCATTGCCGACGATTATACGGTCGAAAACGTAAAACGCGTTGCTTATGCCACCGCGCTATGGCTCAACAAAGCGTTTGACAATCCGTCGGCGGTGGTCGGCTGCGATCCCCGTTTCGCCGGTCCTCTTTTTGCAGATGTAACAGCACAGGTGCTGGCCTCGCAGGGTGTGAAGGTTTACCGGGCATCGAATTCCTTTATTTCTACGCCCATGATCTCGCTGGGGACAGTGCGCAAGCAGGCATCCGCCGGGATCATCATTACCGCGAGCCATAACCCGCCGTCGTACAATGGCTACAAGATCAAAGCTTTTTACGGTGGCCCTGCCACACCCGACGATATTGAGCAGGTGGAATCCATTATACCCGATACCATAGATTTAAAACTAAAATCGGTTAAGGAATACGCCGCCGATGGCCTGATTGAATTTATCGACCTGGAAGATATGTATGTTGAACATGCCGAAAATAGCTTCGACATCCCTGCCATTCGCGATAGCGGGCTGGTTTGGGCCTATGACGCGATGTACGGCGCCGGGCAAAATGTGATGCGCCGCTTGTTTCCGGATATTACCTTTTTGCATTGCGACGCCAACCCGGGTTTCGACGGGCAGGCGCCTGAGCCTATTCAGCGTAATTTAAAGGAGTTTGAAGATTTGATCAAGTTGTCGGAAGGCGAAATTGCTTCCGGGTTGGTAACGGATGGCGATGCCGACCGTATCGGCCTTTATGACCAGGATGGTAATTTCGTCGATTCGCACCATATTCTGTTACTGCTTATTCACTACCTGTATAAGGTAAAGGGCGAAAGGGGAGAGGTTTACTCAACATTCTCGTGCACCAGCAAGATCCAAAAACTTTGCGATGTTTACGGGATAAATAATACGGTTACCAAAATCGGCTTTAAATACATTTGCGACCTGATCGTTAACTCGGGCAAGCCATTCATGGTGGGCGGCGAGGAATCAGGGGGCATCGCGGTAAACGGGCATATCCCGGAACGCGACGGTATTTGGATCGGATTGATGATTTGGGAGTTTATGGCTAAAACAGGCCGCAGCCTTAGCGACCTGGTGCAGGAAATCTATGACATAGTTGGGAAATTCGCGGTCGAGCGCTACGACCTTCATGTTACTGAAGAACTGAAACAGCAAATTATTTCAAATTGCAAATCCGGCTACAAAAGCTTAGGTGGTTTTACTGTAGTAAAGACAGAAGACCTGGATGGTTTTAAATTCTTTTTTGAAGACGGCACATGGGTAATGATACGCCCATCAGGTACCGAACCCGTGCTGCGGGTTTACGCCGAGGCGCCTGGTTCGGCCGAGTCTTTTAAAATACTGGATAAAGTAAAAGCCGAATTGCTGAAATAGATTTTTGAGAAGTCCGAAAGTCCGAAAGTCGGGAAGAGGCTGCGACTGGGGTTTCGGCAAAAGCTAAGTTACAGATTAGTCCGAAAGTCTGTAAAGTCCGGAAGTCGGGAAGAAGCTGCGACTGACGTTTCGGCAAAAGCTAACTTGTAGATTAGTCCGAACGTCAGTAAAGTCCGAATCCCGATAGCTATCGGGACCGAAAGAAGTTGCGACTGACGTTTCGGCAAAAGCTAAGTTATACAGACGCGGGGTAAAAGGTTTACCGACAGGTAAGCTTTTTGCCCCTTGTTTTTTTATCTTACCCTGCGGGCCTTTTTTTCTGCCGCCAATGCTGCCCTGTTTTTTGATTGTCCGTTATTAATAAAACGAACCACTGGTTTCCAATACAAAAAGACCAATCCCAGACCAACCATTACCAATCCATCTGTAAAATAACTCAAAAAACTATTACCTATAAAAATCTTGCCCGGCGCCCAGAAAATCTTATAAAGATGACCCCAACCGAACCGGTTAACATTCCCAAGGAAAATCCCTACGCCAAAGGCGATTACATCGTTGATCCAATGCCAGCGCTTAGCTGCGGCAATAAACCACGCGATTATATATCCAATCAACATTCCAACATTCCCAGCCTGCTCAATAATTGTCATATCGAACTGGAATCTTTCGGGGAATTGCGCCTGTCGCATCTGCACATACTGGGGGTCGAGAAACAAACGGTCGTGCAAAAACCCAAAGGTTTCGGCGGCATAGAAAAAACACCAAAACGCCGCCAGGTGGATGAGGATCAACCGCACGTTGAAAATAGAAAAAAAACTGCTCATAGTACTTTTAGGTGTGAACTGCAATTATAGAAAATTTGACAGGAAAATCAGCGCCGCAAATGAGATTTTCTTAATTATTTTAGTTTTGGAGGCGAGTTGGGAGTGGCAGTAGGCGGTTGGCAGTTGGCAGTATGTGAGTAGTGAGTGGGCGGTTGGCAGTGGTGAGTGGCAGTAGGCAGTAGCCGGTTGGCAGTAGTGAGTTGGCAGTGGTGTGGTGAGTGGCAGTAGCAGTTTGCAGTTCGGAGTGGGCGGTCGGCAGCGGTAAGTGGCAGTAGGCAGTAGGCAGTGGGCAGTAGCGAGTAGTGAGTGGGCGGTTGGCAGTGGTGAGTGGCAGTAGGCGGTTGGCAGTTGGCAGTGGACAGTAGTGAGTAGTGAGTTGTGAGTGGGCAGTAGCTCGTCGGGATTGTGTCTTTTAAATAAAAATAATGAGTTTACAATTCAGGGTGGAAGGTGAATGTAAAGTTGAGGTGGTACTGACGCTGTTAAAGTGCTATATTTATTCGACATTAGCCAACCCAATCTGTTCATATGGAAGTACACCACCATCCCGAATTGCCGCACGGCGAAAAAAAGCGCTTCAAGGAATATGTACTCGAGTTTTTAATGATCTTCCTTGCGGTGACAATGGGTTTTATCGCCGAGAATATTCGCGAGCATTTCTCGGATAACTCGAAAGAAAATGAATACATCGTTGGGCTTGTAAAAAACCTCGGTGTTGACACAGCGCGACTTAAGGATGTTATTAAGAGCACAAAGCATCAAATAGATGGTTTCGATAGCCTGATCCACGTTTCCAAGACCAAGCTCTCCCAAATACCTGTACAGGATTCCCTGTTCCTTATGACAGCCCGCTACATCTATTATGCGAATGACTTTAAGGACGATGATATTACCTTAACGCAATTGCGGAACGCCGGAGGCTACCGCCTGATCAGGAATAGCGACGTAACAGACAGTATTGCGGAATATGAGTCGAGGATCAAAGACATCAACGGCGAGTTTGCTGATATGTTCACCTCGCTTGAGAAGGCCCGGGATAATGCCAATTTTGTATTCGATCTTAATATGGGGCATAATTTCAGGCTGCACCCAACGTCGACACCGGTTTTAATAACCAGCGACAATGAGAAAATTTACAATTATTATAACAGCTGCTGGCTGGTGCTTTTGGGCCTTGATGGCTATGAGCACATGCTTGAGGATCACCTGCAATACACCAACCGTTTGATTGGTCTCCTTAAAAAGGAATACGATGTGGATTGAGCGCTGCCATATACCATAGTAAAGCGGGCAGATATAGACCCGAAAAACAAATTAATAAGTAATATTTAGCTTATGAAACGCCTGTTGTGTATCCTTTTGGTAAGCGCCTGTTCGGTATATATTGCAGCCGGTCAGTCTGCTAACGATGGTCATTTACCGCGCATAGCCATTGCGGGTTTGGGCATCGAATCGAGCACGTTCTCCCCGGCGCTCACTGAGGAGCCTGCTTTTCATGCAGCTTACGGTGCTGATGTGTTTTCGGTGTACCCCTTTATGTCGGTTGATTCGCCTTTGCGGCACAGCGCGATATGGTTTCCAACAATCGAGGGGCATGCGTTACCGGGCGGAACGGTCACCCGCAAGGCTTATGAGTCGCTGGTTGGAAAGACACTCGATTCATTAAGAAAGCATCTCCCATATGATGGCCTTTACTTTGATATTCATGGGGCGATGAGCGTGGTCGGTCTTGACGATCCGGAAGGTGATTTTATCGTGAGGATAAGAAAAGTGGTGGGCAAAAAGACGATCATTTCCACCTCGATGGACCTGCACGGAAACGTTTCATGGCAGCTGGCCGAAAATACCGACCTGATCACCTGTTACCGGAAAGCGCCGCATGAGGATGCCATGCAGACCAAAGAACGCGCCGTACAGAACCTCATCGACAGAATCGAAAGCGGCAAAGGAAAACCGAAATATAAAGCCTGGATACCCATCCCGGTTTTACTCCCGGGCGAGAAAACAAGCACCCGCATCGAGCCTGCTAAAAGTGTATACGCGGCTGTATGGCCGGCTGCCCTGCAACCCGGCGTTATCGACGCCGCCATTTGGGTAGGATACGCCTGGGCCGATGAACCACGCAATCATGCTGTTGTGATGGTAACCGGCGATGACAAGGAAGTGGTGACTACAACCGCCGAACAACTGGCCCGCAGGTTTTGGGAGGCCCGGAACAGCTATGCCTTTGTAGCGCCGACAGGCACGCTGGATGAATGCCTGGATAAGGCCCTGGCCAGTAAAAAGCGCCCTTTTTATATCAGCGATTCGGGAGATAATCCAACAGCCGGCGGGGCAGGGGATGTGACCTGGTCGCTGATCAAAATTCTAAACCGGCCGGAGTTTAAAGCGGATGATGGCCCTTCGCTGATTTACGCTTCTATTCCGGGGCCCGAACTTGTAAAAGCCGCCATCGCTGCCGGCGTGGGCGGCCACGTGGATGGCTACGCCGGGGCAAAGATCGATTCGCGCAACGCACCACCGGCCCACATTGCGGGTACGGTTGAGTCGATCGTTTATGGCGATAAGGATGCCGAAGTTGAAGTTTCTGTTAAAGTGGGCAGCGTGCATGTCATCGTCACACAAAAACGTAAACCCTACCACAAGGAGATCGATTTTACCCGGCTTGGGCTAAATCCCCGCACGGCAGACATTGTGGTGGTAAAGATCGGCTACCTGGAACCGGAGCTTTATGCCATGAAAGCCGACTGGCTGCTGGCGCTAACACCAGGCGGTGTTGATCAAAACATTGAGCAGCTTCCCTATCACCGCATTCTGCGCCCGATGTTCCCGATGGATAAGGATATGAAGGACCCGGATCTTTCGGCGAGGTTGGTGCCGGCGTCGGATGAGGGGAAGTAGGGATAATAGCACAGCTAACAAATCGGGTAATGTGCCTTACTTTTTAGCATCCGAGATCATTTTAACTGCAACGGTCAGCGCATCGTCCGCAAGGACGGGAACATCCGGTTTTACTCCTATCGCTTCCCAGTTTGTCTTTGTTACTGGGTTTATCGCCCGGGCAAAGGGTATGTTGGCAACAAACCCATTCCCGACGGCTAATGGCCATACCGGGTGCGCTCCGCCGCCGGTGGTCTCGCCAATAACCGTAGCGCGTTTTTGCGCCTGCAGATCGTACGTGAACTCTTCACCTGCTGAAAAAGTGTTTTTACTGGTCAGGACATAGACGGGGATCGAATGCAACGCAGGCAATTCATTATTGGGCTGCGTCCAAAATTGCTGTAACGTGTTACTGGACCGTGTATACAAGTCATTTAAATGGGTTTTATCGGCGAACAAAAAACCGCACATATAGCTGACCATGCCTGGGTCGCCGCCCCCATTCATGCGGAGGTCTATTACCAACGCCTTGCCGTTACCTACCAGGCGAAATACAGCCCGCACTGTTTCTTTGGCCTCATCGTCCGGTGGGAAAAACCCACCGATCTTTATATAAAAATACCGCCGCGCAGCATTTCCAATTTGTCGAAGCCAAAGTTTACATGTCTTTCTAAGCGGTGTCTTGTACGCCTGGCGGCGGTATCCTCTACGTCACTACCAGGTGAAAAGCTGGGGTCGTAAGAAATGGATAGGTGCCCGTCATGATAAACGGATAAAATATCTGCGGTCAGCCTGTCGGCAAATACCGACGGTGCCACAATGGTATCATAGACGCCTTTGCGAAGCTGCTGCTGAATATATTTTCCCATTCTTTTGGCGGTATCAAAGAACACATATCTGCGCTCAAGGTTTTTTGTGATACTGTCGACAATCGCTTTTTTTCCTGATTTGGTAAGCCCATGTGGCTGGGCAACTACGTTGGTTGCCAATAAGGCTGCTAAAAGTAATACCGTAAGTGTTTTCATATGTTGTTGCAATTTTTAATGATAATAGTAAGGAACTGCTGTACGCGGGCTATCTCGTCCTGGTTCAAGTCCCGTAAAGCCGTTTTGCGGTTTCGTTCGGTCACGGGCTGCATGGATTTTAAATGCTGAACCGCCTTGGGTGTCGGTGTCAGCAAAAAACGCCGGCGATCAGCAGGATGTATGACTCTGTTCAGAAATTCTTTTTTTACCAGTAGCTCAATGATCCGGGTAACGGAAGCGAAATCCTTAAACGCGGCCTCTGCAATTTCCTGTTGGTTCCACTCGGGATTGTCCATGATGGCTTTCAGCACAAGCCATTGGTCTATCGTCAATTCAAAACCTTGCTTTAAGATCGCCCGCTGTGCAAACTGCCGGTAAGTTTTGATCGATTTTTCAAGGGTATAGAAAAAAATATCGTCTAATCTTTCCATAATTTTAATTGATACAAATATAATTGATATATCAATTAAAAAACAAAATAAAATTTAGTTTTTTGTTTTTACAGATTTCAGAACGTTTATCTCCTTAATCTGCTTGATTACTGGTTGCTGTCGCTTACCCCCTGCGGCGTTGATCAAAATATAGAGCAACTGCCCTATCGCCGCGTACAGCGGCCTATGTTCCCGATGGATGAGGATATGAAGGACCCGGATCTTTCGGCGAGGTTGGTGCCGGCATCGGATGAGGTGAAGTAGGTACACGAATAATCTACAAAGCCCCAATATTTACATTGTTGACACCTGTCAATTGAAAAGAATGGATAAATTGAGCTGTACTTAACCCAACACCAACAAGTAAACTTGCCAATGCACTTTTTTGACTAGATCCTACCGTAGGTATGTGACGGGGTTCAGAAGTTATTGGACGAACGCCCGAAACGCCTTTTGTTTTCATTTTTTTATTTTTAAGAAAGTACTACATTAGATCGGTGAAGAATAAAAAACCTCAACCTTTATTGCTTATATTGCTTAGAGCCTTCAAATGGGTCTCGCTTACGCTTCTGTTGGTCACTTTAGTTTCAATTTATTTCATGCCTCGAGCTATTTTGTATCCTGAATATTCTATAATTAGTTGGATACAACCTTTCCTGATACTGTTAATTTTACCGCTGTTAGTTTTTACGACTCTGCTATCATTCACTAAGCGAGTTAAATTAAGCACAGTCAATGCGGCACTATCTGTAGGAATAGTTGGGCCCACGTTTGAGGTATTAAAAGACTATAGGGAAAAAGTTGAATTAACTAAAAATGGTGTTTGGGTAAATTCCATAGTAGTTGACAGAAAAAAAACAGGAAACCGCGGGCTTTATTGGACAATAAAATGCAAATATGAGTTAAATGGCCGTGCGTATGAAACACTATACCACGATGATCTTAGCAACCTGCATCCAATTGGCGATACAATAAGATTAATTTATAGTAGTGAGTATCCTAAAATATATGCGCTCGGCAGCGAGTGGAACAAATAGCTTTCAAAAGAGGTCTGATTTTTTTCAATCAACTCAAAATAAAAAACAAAATTTCCGGTGATATTTTATTAATTTACTACACTTGTTAGTAAAAGCAGGTTTATGGCACAGCAAAACACTTTTGGATATACCGCTGCTGAAAGGGAAAAGGCTTTCATCGCCCTGTACCAGCAAGCCTTCCCGGCGGTGGCGAAATATGTAAGCAAAATGGGGGGAACATTTGACGAGGCGAAAGACGTTTTCCAGGATGCCTTAGTGATCTATTATGAACGATCAGCAACCAAAGCCTTTGAATTAAAGATGGATGAAAAGGCTTACCTGTTTGGAGTAGCCAAAAACCTATGGGCCAAAAAGTTCAGGGAAAATATGCTTCTTGACCCAGTTGAAGACTATGAAATGGATTTGGTGGATGAGGAAAGTACCCAGCCGTCAAACGGCAAATTGATGCATTACCTGGAAACTGCTGGCAAGAAATGCATGGAAATGCTGAAAGCTTTTTATTACGATAATTTACCCGTCAAAACTATCGCTGAACTGTTTGGTTTTTCGGGCGAGCGCTCGGCTACGGTACAGAAGTATAAATGCATGGAAAAAGTTAGAGAAACCGTTAAACAAAGATCGTTGACCTATGAGGACTTCCTTGAATGAAATAAAACTGATCGATGGCCGCATTTTCAATACCAATCCGCCTGAAGACGCCTTACTTTTTGACGCCATGCTGCTTATTAACCCGGAGCTTGGTCAACAGCTGGTGTGGCAACAAAAAGCGCATGCTGTGGTAAAGCAATACAGCCGGAAGAAATTAAAAGCAGAGATAGAAGCGGTACACCAGCAATTGTTCCATAAGCCGCAACACAGCGGTTTCCGAAGGCGGATATTAAGCCTGTTTAACAAAAAATAACTCTTTAAATTATGAACTCCGAAACAAATGAATTTCGCAGCTATGCTGTGAAGCACCTTCATATTGACAGTACTTTGGTAGATAACTATGTGTCGCACACTGGCGCTGCCGCTTTTAGAATGGGGATGACGCCTTATATTATAGAGGAACGCCAGTTGAACATATCGCAGCTGGATGTGTTTTCACGATTGATGATGGACCGGATCATTTTCCTGGGTACCGCAATCGACGATAACGTAGCCAACATTATCCAGGCGCAGCTCTTGTTTCTGCAGTCGGCGGATCCGAAGCGCGATATCCAGATATACATCAATTCCCCCGGCGGTATGGTGTATGCCGGCTTTGGTATTTACGATACTATGCAGTTGATCGCCCCGGATGTGGCAACGATTTGCACCGGTTTATGCGCTTCGTTTGCTTCCATCATTCTTTGTGCGGGTGCAAAAGGCAAACGCGCCGCCCTGCAGCATTCACGGGTGATGCTGCACCAGCCTTTCGGCGGCGTACAGGGACAGGCATCCGACATTGAAATTACCGCCCGGGAGATCCTGAAAGTAAAGAAAGAGCTTTACGAAATCTATGTGAAGCATACCGGCCAGGAGTTTCAGAAGGTTCACGAGGTATCGGACCGGGATTTTTGGATGGGCGCTGCGGAAGCGAAGGAATTTGGGATCGTGGATGAAATATTGGGGTGATAATATTCTCTACGTACTTTTTACCGTGTCGCGCGCTTCATCTTTGATTGCTGTAAAAATATACATTTTCCCCGCCGTGTAGCTGGCAAATTGAATGGCGTCAAAGGGTATTGGTTTAAGGTTGGGCACTACCAGCTCGAAGTTCTTTACTCTATAGTTTGAAACTTTATCGCCGTCCTTGCTTTCGAGTATTGCCGCCAGCAGGTCGTTGCCTTTAATAGCGTCTTGTACCCGGATTCCGTTCAGCGGCTTATCGTCTATTTTTAGAATTTTCCGCGCAGCCGGGTTGATCAATAACACTTCGTGCTTTTGGTTAAGAGCTATTACCGCCGCCGGAATTTCCTCGGACAATATTTTTAATTCGTTCTCACAGGTCAATATCCTTAGCATCCTTTCATTATCCTGTTCGGCAAGTTTGCCGGCCATCTTATTGAATTCCACCGAGAGGTCGGCAAATTCATCGCCCTTGTCAAATTCCAGGCGGGTATCATAATGTTTCTCGCCGATCTCATGTATGGCGGATATCAATTGGTTCAGCGGGTTCAGAATAAAACCCGGGAAATTGACAACAAACACGAACAGGATCAGAAAGGTCACAAATACAATTGCGCCGAGGTACAGCATCGCATTGCTAACGGTGTTATGGATGTAGTTGTTCTTATCAACAACAGCTTTCATGTTCAATCCGTCTATCGTTTTTAAGCCCGACCGGATATCCCTTTCGGCTTTTTGCTGATCATTGGCAGTTGCAGCTTTGGTCAATTGCCCAAAAGCAGCCCGCACCCCTGCAGTTGCTTCCTTTTCGCCGGGCTCGGTAATGTTACCCTCTTGCTTTTTTAGAGCATTGTCAAAAGCCTGCGCCGCTTTTGCTGATAGGGGGAAATCATTTTCATCCAAAACCGCACGCATATCGCGGGTAAATGTCAGCGTTTCGTAGTTGTTTTTTAAGGTTTTGTTGGAGTTTTCGGAGACATTTTCGATGAAATAGACAGACACGACACCAAAAAATACCACCACTACAAACAGCAGGCCGAAGCCAATAAGGAGCTTGGTTTTGATCTTCATAAAAAATAGGCTTAAAGCAGGTGCAAAAAACTACATCCAATCAGATAATCTACAGGTAAATATACGTTGATTATCCTTTGAATGCTAAACAATAAATTTAGGGCAAAGTTTGGCGGGTAGTGGAGACGGGAAGGTTAGAGACGGGAAGGTTAGAGACGCGAGGGTTGGAGACGCGAAGTATCGCGTCTCTACCTGATTTTTATAAAAATTATCCATTAAATTTGATGCATATGAAATACGGCAGGATAGAAAATTACATTAATGGCGAATTCGTGCCGGTTCAGTCGGAACGGACCATAACCATTACTTCTCCAATCAACGGCGTATTATTAGCTGAACTGCCATGTTCCACCAAAGCCGATCTTGACAACGCGGTTGCTGCCGCTAAAATAGCGTTTACCTCCTGGAGTAAAACACCCATCAAGGAACGCGTGCAGGTTTTTTACCGGTACAAATCATTGCTTGAAAAGCATATACAGGAATTGGCCGGCCTCGGCAGCGAGGAGAATGGCAAAACGCATAGTGAGTCCATCGCTGAAATTGAAAAATGTATCGAACTGACAGAATTTGCCTGCTCGCTGCCCCAAATCGTAACCGGCGAAATATTGGAAGTGAGCAAAGGCGTGGAATGCCGCACCGAAAAAGTGCCGTTGGGCGTGGTGGCCTCGATCGTGCCGTTTAATTTCCCGACGATGGTTCCAAATTGGACGATCCCCAACGCTATAGCTTTAGGGAACTGCATCATCATCAAGCCCTCGGAAAAAGTGCCGCTTAGCCTTGGGCGCATTGCGAAGCTATTGCAGGAAGCGGGGTTGCCAAAAGGGGTGTTCAACATCGTTCAGGGTGATGCAGAGATTGTGAATGCCATTTGCGATCATCCCGGTATCGAAGCGGTGTCGTTTGTAGGTTCAACAAAAGTGGCCCAACACGTTTACCGGCGGGCAACCGGTAATTTAAAGCGATGCCTGGCTTTGGGCGGTGCTAAAAATCATTTGCTTGTATTGCCGGATGCCATTCCTGGCATGACCGCACAAAACATAACCGCATCCATGAGCGGCTGTGCCGGCCAAAGATGTATGGCGGCGTCGGCAATGGTGGGTGTTGGCGCAGTGGATCATATTATTGAAAAAATATGCGCCGAAGCACAAAACGTGGTTCCTGGTGAGAACCTGGGTGCAGTAATTAACAAAGAAGCGAAGGAACGAATAGAGCGTTACATCACCGAAGCCGAAGAACAGGGGGCCAGGATATTGGTCGACGGCAGAAATGTCGTAGTTGCCGGCAGCGAAAACGGGAGTTATGTTGGACCCACAGTGATCGATTATGTAACGCCCGATATGGCCGTGGCAAAAGAGGAGATATTTGGCCCTGTAATTTCCATCATCCGCACCAAAACATTGGACGAGGCATTGGCTATCGAAAACGCCAGCCCTTATGGCAATGCCGCCAGTGTGTTCACGCAGAACGGCGGCGCGGCCAGGTATGTGATGGAACATGCAAGCGCGGGGATGATCGGGGTTAACATCGGGGTGCCGGTCCCGAGGGAGCCTTTTTCATTCGGGGGATGGAACGAAAGCAAATTTGGCGTGGGGGATATTACCGGTAAGAGTTCAATTGAATTTTGGACGAAGCTGAAAAAGAGCACCATTAAGTGGAACCCGGAATCTGGGTTGAATTGGATGAGCTGAGTGGGGGAGTAGGCAGTTTCCAGTTGGTAGTAGGCAGTTGGCAGTTGTGAGATATGAGATATGAGATGTGAGTGGTGAGTAGTGATCCGCCGTCGCTGAAGCTATGGCGGACGAAGCGCAGTAGCAGTAGGCAGTTGTGAGAGGTGAGGTGTGAGTGGGGGAGGCTGTTTTGTTCTTTTTTAGATAATAATCAGATAAAATCTGCAATAAATTATTTCAAAGTACACTGATATGTTAGATACCGAAATTTCAGCAGCGGAGGATATTGTTCAAAATAGTCTGGACTATACCTTGTTTTCGTGGAGCAAGCAAAAAGGCATCGAACCGATAGCCGTGCAGCGGGCCGAGGGTGTTTACCTGTATGATTACGAGGGTAAGCGTTATATCGATTTTTCTTCGGGTTTGATGAATGTCAATATCGGCCACGGCAATCAGCGTATAACGGAGGCGGTTGTTCGCCAAATGCAGGAAGTAAGTTATGTGACGCCGGGCTGCGTGACGAAGGCCCGCGGCGACCTGGGCAAGAAACTGGCTGAGATTTGCCCGGGTGACTTGAATAAAGCATTCTTCACCCTTTGCGGCGCCACCTCCATTGAAAATGCCATTAAGCTGGCACGGCTTTACACCGGTCGCCATAAGATCATCAGCCGGTATCAATCATACCATGGCTCAACGTATGGCGTACTATCAGCCGGTGGCGACCCGCGCAAAATCCCAGCCGATGCCCAACAGGCGCCAAATTTTATTCATATCGATATTCCCTATGCCTACCGGTGGCCACATGCCCCGGAAAGTTTACTTCGTGATGCTGTTGATAGCCTTGAACGGATGATCGCCTATGAAGGCCCGGCTAATATTGCTGCTATTTTACTGGAAGGGGAGTCGGGCACCTCGGGCTGCCTGAAGTATCCGCAGGGTTATCTCAAACAGGTTAGACAACTGTGCGACAAACATGGCATTCTATTGATCGTTGACGAGGTGATGAGCGGTTTTGGCCGCACCGGGAAATGGTTCGGATTTCAAAATCACGATATCGTACCTGATATGGTGGCCATGGCAAAAGGCCTGACAGCGGGCTACCTGCCTTTTGGCTGCCTGATGGTTACTGATCAGATAGCATCAAAATACGACAACGCGATGCTGCCGCTCGGACTTACCTACTCCGCGCACCCGGTTTGCTGCGCGGCAGCGCTGGAGACGCTGAAGATATGTGAAGACGAAAAGCTGATTGACAACACGGTAGCAATGGGCAAATATGTTGATGAGCAGGTTGAGCTACTAAAACAAAAGCACCCCAGCATAGGCGACTGGCGGAACACCGGCTTATTAGGCTGCCTGGAATTGGTAAAAAACCGCGAATCCAAAGAGCCGATGGCCCCCTATAACGCAAAGCCGGATGAGATGGCGGTGATGAACAAAGTTGCCGCGAAAATTAAAGAACTGGGCATGTACACCTTTGTGCGCTGGAATTACGTCTTCATCGCGCCGCCGCTCTGCGTTACAAAAGAACAGATCGACGAGGGATTGTCCATCATCAGCCAGGCGCTGACGATTGCGGACCAAAGTGTTCATTGATGCGGCCGATTTTTGATTT
>Ga0206864_1094_pt1 | contig 22436 bp, 12 predicted proteins | sample Alteio_BWOrgCont_42_FD_152632 | JGI IMG/M metagenome (GOLD analysis project Ga0206864, IMG submission 152632) | Enriched cells from forest soil in Barre Woods Harvard Forest LTER site, Petersham, Massachusetts, United States -... | ecosystem: Environmental > Terrestrial > Soil > Temperate forest >...
GTAATCTGCCGGGGCTAATGTAAATGGCGCCAACGCCGCTGTTTTAGTTAAAGATGGAACGGCGACAAGAGGTTGCTTTTGGCATGACGTAAAAGCCAGTAAAAGCAGTGCTAATAAATAATATATCTTTTTCATTTTAATGATTGTTTAATGTCTTAAAATTTAACTTTTAACCCGGTTGTAAAAACCCTGCCTAAACCGTAATAAACCTCGGCATTAGATGCAAGGCCGGTAGCGCCGCTATCTGTTGCATCTGAAATGTACTTGATGTTTAACAAGTTAGTTACAGTGGCTATAAGCGATGCATCAAAGCCTGCCATTTTGAACCTCCATATACCGTTCAAAGCCAAAAGTGAGTAATCAGGAACTTTGTAAGGGTGTAAGTTTGCCTGGGTATAGTCCTGAAAAGGAACGTTTGCGGTATAATTACCAAAAAAGTTGTAAATTACGCCTACTGTTAACTGTGGTAATAAAGTAATGTCCGTGGTCAGGCTGGCAGTGGTTTGCGGTGCGTCGCCAATTTTTTCGTTTTTAAGGAAAATTTCGTTGACGGTTGACACCGCCTTCTCCTGGCTGTTAAAAACTGTTGTGGGGCCAGGGTTATTTGTATAATAATAGTCACCCAAAGAAAGCGAGCCGCGAAACGATATCTCTTTAACCGGCCTCCATTGAAGCACAACCTCCGCGCCCTGGTGCAGTTCATCAACGCCAGTAACATTTGCGCTGTACAGTTGGTTGGTAGCAGCATCGTAATATGAACTTTCGTCAGTCCGGTCCTTATAAGATGTTCTGTAAAGATCTACTTTCGCTGTAAATTCTGGTGCTTTAAAGCCATAACCTAATTCATAACTAAATAACTTTTCGTCTACTGCTCCTTTATTGATCTGATTGGTAAAGTTTTCAAATACCGTTTCATAGTAAGGTGGTTTAGTCAGATATCCTATATTAGCGTATAAATTCATCTGGCTGTTAATATTATAATTGGCCCCGCCTTTAGCCTGGTACGAACTATAATAAACATAAGGGGTAGTTTGTTGCGGGTCAGTGTTCAGGTAGTTAAAAAAATCAGACCTTTTTTGACCATTATCCGCCCCTGTAAGCGTTACAAATGCGGTTAAATCATTTTTTGAATATTCGGCCTGGGCAAATGCGCTTTCCGACTCCACGTAATCTTCGTTATAGTAAGATATTTTATCTCCTACAACTGCAAGATGCATAGGATCGTTAATATTCCCTCCGGCAGTACCCTGGGCAGCGCTGCCGCCGTATTGGTCAAGCACATAATTGGCCCCTAATAAATCAGTCGGTGTCTCATAATGGATGCCGTAATAGTACCTCAGGTCAATACCGGCTTGTAAAGTAATATATTTCCCTAATAAGGTTTTATAGGTGCTTCTTAAGCCGTACCATGAAGTGTTGTCGTGACTTGCATACAGGTAAGACAAGGCTGAACCGTCGGGATTAGTTGCATTGGCTTGTTCTGCTGCCGTATAATCCAAAGGCGAATAAAAGTTGCTTACCCTTGGTATAGTGCCGCTTATGCCGCCGCCGCCGCCATTGCCAAAAATGGCATATAAAACAGTCGAAAGGCTTGAATTATCACTAATGGTCCAGTCGTGGTTTATCTGGAACAGTGGTTCGGTGAAGAAGTTGTTGTAAGGGTTAACTTGCTGGCCATCTTTAACGCCTAACTCGGCATTCCACCTTATCCCCTGCGGGGCTTGTGCGTAATCGGCAATGGTTTCTTCTGGCCGCTGTCCGTGGGTTTGGTTCCCGCCAATTAAATTAAATGATAATGTTTGACTTGGGCTTAATACTTTCGAAAGGTTAAAAAAGTAATTGTATCCCAAAAAGTTCAGGCCGTCGGCATCTCCATTGCCCATAGTCCTGCTGCCCTGGAAAGTTGCAGCCCAGCCATTGGCGTTCAAACCGGTTGATACCAATACAGCCGTTTTTTCATAACCATCGCTGCCGATAGTTTGCCAAACATAACCGCCTGGCTGCGTATCAGTACTGCGTGTAGTAACATTTACAGTGCCCCCGAATGAAGGCACGATTACTTTTGACGCGCCTAAACCACGCTGTACCTGTATGGAAGCGGCAACATCGGTTATACCCGAAAAATCCGACCAATAAATCCCTCCTGATTCAGGGTCATTAACCGGAATACCGTTTATGGTGTATGCAACGTTCCCATTTCCCCCCGCGCTGGAGAACCCCCGTATACTGATGCGTGAATCGCCATAACCGCCGCCCTGTTGTGTTGCATAAACGCCGGGTACTATATTCAAAAGTTCAGGGATATCCTGGGTGCCGACGTGCTCTTCAATATACTGTGCACTAATAGTAGAAACCGCTATCGGGGTTTTTCGGTCAATAGCAACGTCGCCGTTTATCACAACTTCGCTCATGCCTGTCGCGCTTGATTTTAAATCAATTTCGCCAAGGTTTGTATTACCCGTTAAGGGTGTTTCCTTAGAAAGATAGCCGATGTAACTGAATACCAATACCGGGTTTTCGGTTCCGCTGACATCAATTTTAAAGGTACCGTCCAAGCCGGTTGAAGTAGCCTTCGATGTTCCTTTAATAATGACAGAGGCCCCTACCAGGGGATCTTTGGTATCGGCATCAACAATTTTTCCTGTAACGCGGGTTTGCGCATTTGTAACCTGTGCAAATGCCAGGCAAAAGGTAAAAATTGAAATGGATAAAGAGAGTAAATACTTCCTCATAGGATGATTTTTTTAATAGAAGTTTAAGTTTTGGATTAATTTTTTGATAAAGATAAATAATCGCTTTTTTCCTAATGTTAAATTAATATTAAGAATTGTTATTAACTTTTCAACATTTCTTACAAATACTATAGTAGAATACAGATTTCGATATGATATTTATAAAAGATTCATTTACGAAAAATTAATCCACAGTTAATATTTTCTAAACTTTACTTAAACTTATTACTTAAGCGGTTATTTTTTTTATTTGGCGCTTTTACCACGGGTAAAAAATTCAAAAACCGGGCTACTGTAAAAATTAACAATCAAAAAATAAATAATTTATTACCATAAAAAAGGTCTTTTATAATTATTCCCATCATTTAACAGGCAATAAATAAAAAACGGATAATGTTGGCCAACCCTAAAAATCACAAAAACTAATTTTAAGGCAGTATCGTTGTGAAGGAAGTATATAGTAAACTTTTTTTCAATAAAAAACCCGGCCTGGCAACCGGGTTTTTTGTTGAAAAGGGTATCTGTATTAATTAAATATATACCTTATACCAACCTGCGCCTGGTAACGCGACTCTTGGCTGGTATCATTTGTGAATGACTTGGTAACCGGTATTAAGTTAGTTTTATCAAGATAAGGGAACGAATATTCCGCACGTCCCGTTAGCGGGTCAATTCCTTTGTAACTAAGTAAAGTAGTGCTTCCGCTATTAAATCCGTTATATGAATCCTGGTATATACCCCAGTTTTTATCTAACAGGTTACCAAAATTTATGATATCAATTGAAAGCTCAATAGTATTTTTCACATTGCCTGATTTAACAAAGAAATCCTGGGCCAAATGCAAGTCAAGCCTGTGGAAATAAGGCAGTATTTCGCCGTTACGCTGGGCAAACTGGCCCCTGCGGCTATTTAGATAAGAGTCCTGGTTAATGAAATTATTTAGCTGTGCCCATTCCTGTGCAGGGGTACGGGTGTCTGCGGCAAAATCTTTTACAAGCTCAATGTCACCCTGGTTCCTGGGGATATATGCCAAATCGTTAGTGGCGCCGTCACCATTAGGGTCGCCGCTGGTGATATAAGAAATGGCGCCGTTATTTGCCACCTCGTACACTAACCCAACAGTAGTTGAAGTATGCTCCCAGTATTCTTTTTTGTAAGCGGCAGACGCGATGATCCTGTTTGGCTGAACATAAGAGCTGTTAGATAAGTTATCAGCATTTGGATTGCCGGCAACCTGACGAGAGCTCCAGATAGTGCTTGCAGTTGAACCTCCATCATTTACATCCATCGATCCACTGTGGGTATAAGCAACATCAAAGTACAAACCATTGGTAAAGCTTTTTTGCAACTGACCGGTAACAAAGTATGAATAACCCTGGTTGGTATTTGTTAAATAATACAAACCTGTAATTGCCGGATCTGCAGCTGTAGCCGCCGAAGCGGGGGGCGTAGTATTTTTTGAGTTATAACGAATCTGCCCTTCGGGACCAGGTAATACAGTGTATCCATCAGAAAGCACTAAATTCTCGGTATAAATTGCATTTATATCTTTAGTATAAGCGCCTTCAACTGTAGCTATAACACCGCCTGGCAAACGTTGGTCGACCGCTAAGTTTGTCCGCCATATTTTTGGATATTTAAGCTTTGGATCGGTTATATCCAATTCATAAGAGGTATTAGCTGCAACGGCGCCCGGGGCGGGGCGGTTGGCGTTAACATTAGGGTTAAAAACCAATTGGGCGTTTTGGGCAGGTGTATTACCGGCGGCCCCGTTAACAACGGTATACGAACCGAATAATAAACCATTATTTGAGGCTTGGTTTGAAATCCAGACAAAAGGCACAGTACCTGCAAACAGCCCGGTTCCACCGCGCACCTGGGTCTGTTTATCACCGTATACATCCCAGTTAAAACCGATGCGCGGTGATAACTGCACCGTGTTTTTAGGCAATTTTGATGGGTCAACCATTATACCTTGCTGGAAAGTTAGCGCTGCAGCATTTGGGTTTGGAGCAAGAGAAGTTGGAAAAGCATCATAATCACCCCTCAAACCATAGGTTAATTTAAAGTCGTTTGTTACGTTATATTTATCCTGTGCATAAAAGCTATAAATAGAAGCTTTAATTTGAGCAAAAGGAAAAGCCCCGCTTGGCAATGCAGAATTGCGGGTGCTGTAAGCAGCGGCAGGTAAACCGTTTAAAAAGTCGGAAGCTGAATTATAGGTGTATAAGCCATTATATTCAGGGGCAAAACCATTTTTATAACTTTGAATCTGGTCGTTAGTACCAATAGTTATTTCATGTTTACCCTGGTATATGGTATAATCATCAGAAAACTGGGCAATATTGGTGTATAAAATATTATTGGCTGTAAACAATTCCGATCCGAACGAGGTTAAAGTTCCGGTTGCAGGCGTAATAATGGCTCCGGTTGCGCTTGTTGTCCCGTTACCGATATCAACACCCGGTATGCTGCCGCCTCCTGAAAATGTACGGAAATCGCGTAGTGCCGAATAGCCTGCGGTAAGCCTGTTTGACATGTTGCTGCTTACACGGGTATCTAATTCAACTATTCCAATATTAAAGTTGTTATTAATCCGGTACCCTGATCCTTCAAATGGAAGTGAAACAGGCCCGGCATCCCTTGTTGTACCAAAACCAACACCATCATTAACAATAGTTGAATTACTAATTGGGTGGTCGCCGTACGATTTTAAATAAAAGTATTTTGCGCTCAACGTATTATTCTTGTCAATATTCCAGTCAATTTTAACCGTTGCTTTATTGCTGTAAGTATCAAAATTATACCCCTGGTAAGGGCCGGGGTTATAGTTATACTTTGATTGTAAAAATGAAGCGATCTGGTTTAGTGTCGCTGCATCAGCCTGCGAAACGTTTGCCCCGCTTACACCAGGGGCCGAAGCTACATAATTCGTAGCCGGCTGGCTGATCCGTTCTTCTTCGCCTGATACAAAAAAGAATAATTTATTCTTGATGATCGGGCCGCCAAGACTAACACCGGTTTGCCTGTAGTCAAAAGGGGTAATTGGAACGGTGGTTGTTCCTGCAGTGTAGCCGGTAAGCCAGGTGCTGCGTTTATAATCATAAATTGTACCCTTAATTGTATTGGTGCCCGATTTTACTACTGTGTTAACACCAGCCCCGGTAAAATTGCCCTGGCGAACGTCATAAGGGGCAATATCAACCTGAATCTGGTCTATTGCATCTAATGAAATTGGCTGCGAGTTGGTCTGGCCGCCCAAGGTAGTTGCTAAACCAAATGAGTTGTTAAATAATGCACCGTCAACAGTAAGGTTATTGAAAAGGTTGCTCCGGCCGCCAAAGCTTAACCCATCTGTTGCCGATGGGGTTAGTTTTGTAAAATCGCTTAATGAGCGGTTCAGCGTAGGCAAAGCGTCAATTTGCGAGCGCGTTACCGTTTCGCTGGCGCCGGTACGGTTTTCATTAATTACTTTTCCTGTGGTGACGCTTATCACCACTTCCTTCAAACTGGTTGTGTTGTCCTCGAGCTTCGAGTCAATTCTTTGATCCTGTCCAATGGTTAATGTAATGTTTTCCTGGACAAAATCTTTGTAACCAAGAAATGTAATTTTAAACGTGTACGGACCGCCCACCCTTAGGTTAGGCAAATTATAGCGTCCGTCTGCACGTGTCCCGGTTGAATACACAGTCCCGGTAGGTAAGTGCGTAATGGTTACAGTTGCACCGGGAATAGGGCCTTTGCTATCGGTAACAATACCGTTAACACTTGCTGTCGTAACGCCCTGGGCCGATACATTTTTACCGATAAAAAATGTGGCGAATGCAGATAATAAAAATAAAAGTAAATACTTTCTCATGCTTTTCTTTTTTAATTAAATATTTAATAATGTTTGATGATTGCAATAATTTTCCCGGCAAAAGTAGACCGGTACTTTATAGTTATTGTTAAGGGGTTATTAACAAACATTGCGCATTTATTAATATTATATCTAATAAATGTTAAAACACTAAACAAAAAGGCGTATTTTATGGAATATTTGTAAAGATTTCATTAATTAAATATCACCAAATAATAAATTATCATACGGACTTTTATGATGTTAAGACAGAAGCGTTAATTTTTTCATTTGACGCCTTTTACTTAGCTTTGCGCCAAATCCAAAGTCCTGTTATTATAGCGATCGGAAATCTTAACATAATGGACTTTGTATAATAATTTCTACTAAAAACATATAAAAGCGAATTGCTTGGGGTTTTCGCTAAAAATTCATAAAACACAAAAGATCATTTAAAACATTATAGTCAGAAATATGAACTACGATTTAATTGTTATTGGTTCAGGGCCGGGCGGTTATGTAGCTGCAATCCGTGCGTCACAATTGGGTTTAAAAACCGCAATAGTTGAAAAAGAATCATTGGGCGGGGTATGCCTCAATTGGGGTTGTATCCCAACTAAAGCGCTGTTAAAAAGCGCCGAAGTATTTGAATATATAAATCATGCCGCCGATTACGGCATCAAGGTTGGCAATAGCGAAATTGATTTTGAATCCATGATAAAAAGGAGCCGCACTGTTGCCGACGGCATGAGTAAAGGTGTTCAGTTTTTAATGAAAAAAAATAAAATTGACGTAATAACAGGTACCGGAAAGCTGAAAGGCAAAGGTATTGTAGTGGTAGCCGCTGCTAACGGAAGCACACAGGAGTTTTCAGCAAAACATATTATTTTAGCAACCGGCGGCCGTTCACGCGAGCTGCCTAACCTAAAACAGGATAATAAAAAAGTGATCGGTTACCGCCAGGCAATGATATTGCCTAAAAAACCTGAATCAATGGTTGTGGTAGGGTCGGGTGCTATCGGAATTGAATTTGCCTATTTGTACAATGCAATAGGGACTAAAGTTACTGTTGTTGAATTTTTAGACAATATAGTACCGCTTGAAGACGAAGAAATTTCGAAACAATTATCACGTATCCTTAAAAAACAGGGTATCACTATAATGACAGCTTCAAATGTTGAATCGGTTGATACCAGCGGGGAGCTTTGCAAAGTACAGGTAAAAACAGCAACCGGGACCGAAATACTGGAAGCCGAGATAGTATTATCGGCTGTAGGTATTTCAACCAATTTAGAAGGTATCGGCCTGGAAGAAACCGGTGTAAAAACTGATAAAGGCAAAGTACTGGTTGATGACTTTTACCGTACTAATATCGAGGGCGTTTATGCTATTGGCGATATTGTTAAAGGACAGGCGCTGGCACATGTAGCTTCGGCAGAAGGTATTACCTGTGTTGAGAAAATTGCAGGTTTAAACCCTGAGCCGATCAATTATAATAACATTCCCGCCTGTACCTATTGCGCCCCCGAAATTGCTTCGGTTGGATACACCGAAAAAGCAGCTAAAGAAGCAGGCTACGAGATCAAAGTCGGGAAATTCCCTTTCTCGGCATCAGGCAAGGCAAGCGCGGCAGGGGCCAAAGAAGGTTTTGTAAAATTGATATTTGACGCCAAATACGGCGAGTTTTTAGGCGCCCACATGATTGGCCATAACGTTACAGAAATGCTTGCCGAAGTGGTTACCGCACGTAAACTGGAAGCCACGGGCCACGAGATCATTAAATCGATACATCCGCACCCAACCATGAGCGAAGCCGTAATGGAAGCTGCCGCAGACGCGTATGGGGAGTGCATACATTTGTAGTTAGTTCATAGTTGATGGTTCATAGTTCATGGTAGGAATTTACTACCTTGAGTTTGTCAGACTGGGCTGACCTAAAAGTTGCTTACTTTTAGGTCAGCCCAGTTTTTCTTTTTTTGGCTATGAACTATGAACCATCAACTATGAACCGTTCAACATCTTGTCAAAATCCTTTTGTGTGTATCCTTTTTCGGCGATAACTTTTGTAACCTCTTCTTCTAATAAGTTAGAATAATGGTTAACCAGCAGTGTTTTCAGTTCCATGGTTTCCTCTTCAGACATGGGCCTATTGAACAACCTTAGCAAGCTAACCTGTATTGGATTAAGTTCCGTATGTGATTTCTGTGCAGTCGACATAGTTTTATACTAACTTTTAGCAAATTTACTGAATTAAGCATAAAATATCAATAATTATTCAGTTGCTTTAGTTCATAGTTTAAGGTTAACTTCAAATTTTGACTATGAACCATCAACTATGAACTAAATCATCTTCGAAAACAGATCCCACAAAACAATCCCTGCCGAAACTACAATATTAAATGAATGCTTTGTGCCAAATTGGGGGATCTCTATACAGGCATCGATTATATTCATTACTTCATCGCTTACGCCATTTACTTCGTTCCCGAATATTAATGCATATTTCTCGCCTTCAATAATATTAAAGTTTTGGAGCATGATACTCTTTTCAGCCTGTTCAACAGCGATTATACGATAACCCTCTTCCCGTAATTGTTTGATAGCCTCCAACGGCTCAGCATAATAAGTCCAGTTGATGGATTGTGTGGCGCCGAGGGCGGTTTTTTCTATTTCGCGATGCGGCGGCTGGGCAGTTATGCCACATAAACAAATCTTCTCAACTGCAAAACCGTCGGCCGTGCGAAAAATAGAGCCTATGTTATGCATGCTCCGCACATTATCAAGCACAACAACCACCGGTAGCTTTTCCCCCGCTTTAAATTCAGCTACCGAAGCACGGTTTAGTTCGTCAAGTTTTAATTTTCTCATTTTTGGAGCAGAAAGCCTAAAGCAAAAAGCTGAAAGCTTTTTTTACGGCCAAATTTAGAATAATAGTAACATCTTTCATCCTGGCGTTCATAATTCCAGATACTGCCAACTGCTACTGCAAACTGCCCACTAAGCTAAACGCCCCTACCCCATCGCCAATTAATGAACTGTAAACTGAAGGTGCATAGCCAATTTTATTGGTGTAAAATTCTATTACATTTTTGCTGAAATTGTCAAATGCGTTTTCTTTAACTAATGCAATGGCACAGCCGCCAAATCCAGCCCCGGTCATGCGGGCCCCGGCTACATTTGCATCAGTTTTGCAGTACGCTGCGATAGTGTCAAGTTCAACACCGCTTACTCCGTATAAATCGCGCAATGAATCGTGGGAGGCAAACATAAGACGGCCAAATTCAGCAAGATCATTATTGCCAAGGGCTACGGCTGCTAATTTAACGCGGTCATTTTCTTCGATAACATGTTTGGCGCGTTTATATATTACCTGTTCGGTAATTAAATGGCTGTATTTGTTAAAAGTGGTTGTATCAATATCACAAAGGTTATTAATATCCAATTCCTGCTGCAACGCCGTTAAAGCCGCCTGGCACTCCTGCACCCGCTCATTATATTTTGATTCGGCCAGTTTACGTGGTTTATTGGTATTTATAATGGCTAAAATATAGTCGCCCAGGTTACTGTCGACTGCCTGGTAATCAAGGGTATCACAATTTAGTACCAACGCTTTGTTCTTTTCGCCAAAAGCTACTGCAAACTGATCCATTATACCGCAGTTTACACCAATAAAATTATTCTCTACCGACTTTGATAGTTTCACCATGTCCAGTTTTGAGTAACCGCTATCCATCAAGTCATTTAATGCAAAAGCGGTAACCACTTCAATTGAAGCAGAGGAAGACAATCCCGAACTTATAGGAATATCGCCATAAAAAAGCATGTCCAATCCTTGCAGCGGATGCCCTCCTTCTAAAAAATATTCGATGATACCCAGCGGGTAGTTGAACCAGCTCTCCCCTGTTTTAGTATAGCTCTTTTGTAAAGGTATATCAAGTTTATCTTCAAAATTCAAGCTCCTGAACCTGAACAGGTTATCTTCGTTGGGCGATACCAACAAGTAAGTGCCAAAAGTAATTGCGCAAGGCATAACAAGGCCGCCGTTGTAATCAATATGCTCGCCAATAAGGTTTACACGGCCCGGCGAAAAATAGGCGTTATCAGCTTCTTTATTATATATTTTATTAAATTCCTTCTGTAACAGGTCCTTCATTCGTATTTTGTAATTGGTTGCAAAAAGCAAATATTACTAAAAAATGTAAAATCTACATTTATTTTATTTTTTATTTTCTCTCTCGTTGGCAAACGGCTATATAATTTATAAAATAACAGCTTTTTTATTGAAATTATTTAAATTATCATACTAAATTAAACAGGAATAAATTTTATAGTATTAAATTGAAAAAATATTGAATTAATAACCTTTGCCATGAACCAATATCTTATTACCGGCTACGATTATATCGACACCGGTGCTTTACAACGCCGGATGAATGTGCGCCCGCACCACTTTGATGAGGCTAAAAAGCTAAAAGAAAATGGCAACTTTATTATTGGCGGCGCAATATTGGATGGTGATGGCAAAATGATAGGTTCTGTTATGATAATGCAGTTTGAAAGCGAAGAGGAACTGGAAGCATGGAAACAAAGCGAACCCTATATAACCCAAAAAATATGGGAATCGGTGGATATAAAGCCTTTTAAGGTGGCTACCGTGGGGTAAATCTTTTTAAATCCACATGGTTTAAAAAGAAAGACGTCGTATATATCTTACTAAAAGGTAAAATCAGTTTAAATTTTGTTTAATAGTATATATTTTTTTAATATTAATTAAAAAAATATAGCACTAAACTCTTGATAATCAATATCCGATCTTTTTTATTAAATTTCCGCAAATCAAATAGTCCCGGCAAGACCGCATTTTTTTACCTGCCGATGTTCTTTGCTGATTTGCTTTTACCGCCATTGATCACGATTCGACGAAACCCAAATTGATGAAAAAACTTTTTTTATTCGCATTCCTCCTGTTTGCAAGCAGCCGTATGGCCGTCGCGCAAAAAGTTTTTGTTGACAGCCTAACCCGCGCATGGCACCGAAACCACCAGGATACTACGCTGGTGCAGCTGTATGCGGAAAAGGCCGAAAAAATTTATATCACTTCCGACCCTGACTCAGGTATGACCTGTGTGACCAAAGGGCTCGAACTTTCGCGCCGTATCAGTTACAAACACGGCGAATTGCGGATGATGGCGGACAAAGCGATTTATCTCAACCGCCGCGGCGGACTGGTCGAGTCGATTAAAATCACCTTTGACGTGATCCCCCAGGCAATTAAAACTAATGATAAACGTGTACTGGCGGCAGCTTATAACAATCTTGGCCTGTGCTACCAGGTTTTAAAAGATTACCGGAAATCGATTGATTATTACCTCCTTTTTATGCGGCTCGTAGATCGCGACCGATTTTACGATGTCCAGGTTACGTCCTATAACAATATTGCGAGGGCCTATTTCGACATCGGCAATATCGACTCGGCGTCATACTACAACAATAAGGCTTATGCTACCGCAATTCGAACCAACAACGTTAGAAATATCGCCTACCTCATCCGGAACTTCGGGATGATAGCCGTAGCCAGCGGCGATAATAAAAAAGGCATCGACTATTTCAGAAAAAGCATCATTGTACTGAAAGTTAAAACCAACCATTACCTGCTGAGCGAGGATAACCGCAGGTTGGCCTATGCCTATCTGCACCTGAAGCGGGCGGACTCGGCCCTGTATTTTGCAAAAGGGGCTTATGACGAAGGCAAGCTGGATAAGGACCCAGAACTGGTTATGAAAGCAGCGGATATGCTGGCGTCTATTTACAGTTCTACCGGCGACTATAAAAATGCGTGGTTATATCAGCAGGAACAAATTGTTAACAGCGACAGCCTGTTCAGCCGGGAAAAATCGTTACAGATACAAAACCTCACCTTTAACGAAGACCAGCGCCGGCAGCAGGAAGCGGAAGCCAGGAATGCCTATGACGCACGCGTCAGGTTTTATACCTTGCTCGGTATACTCGGTGTGTTTGTGCTGATTGCGGGTATTCTGCTGTTTGCCAACCGGCAGCGCAAAAAAGCTAACCGTGTTTTGCATGAGCGTAACGAGCAGATCGAAACACAGCATAAGGCGCTTGAAAAATCACTCTCCGACTTGAAAACAACGCAGAAACAACTTATTCAGTCCGAAAAAATGGCATCCCTCGGCGAGCTTACCGCAGGCATTGCCCATGAGATTCGAAACCCGCTTAACTTTGTCAATAATTTTTCGGAAGTAAGCGCCGAGCTGACACATGAATTAAAGGCCGAACTTCAAAAGGGTAATACCGATGATGCGATAGCCATTGCCGATGACCTGGAGCAAAATCTGGAAAAAATAACCCACCACGGCAAACGGGCCGATTTTATAGTAAAAGGAATGATGCAGCACTCGCGTGCCAATACCGGCGAAAAGCAGCTGACTGATGTTAATGTGCTTTGCGACGAGTTTTTAAAACTGTCCTTCCATGGGCTTCGCGCAAAGGACAAGTTATTTAATGCTGAAATGGTCACGCATTTTGACCCTGAGCTGCCGCGTATAAAAGTTTCGCCTCAAGACATCGGCCGGGTGCTGCAAAACTTATTCAACAACGCGTTTTATGCAGTGAATCAAAAGTTGAAAACAGCAGGGGTTGACTATAAGCCGGAAGTAAGGGTTTCTACATCTGTCGAAAACGGGCAGGTTATTATCAAAGTAAAAGATAATGGCATCGGCATCCCTGATGCGATAAAAGAAAAAATAATGCAGCCATTTTTTACTACCAAGCCAACCGGTGAGGGTACGGGATTGGGGTTAAGTTTAACGTATGATATGGTGGTGAAGGGGCATGGGGGAAATATTGCGGTTGACTCTAAAGAAGGAGCGTTTACGGAGTTTATTGTTACGTTGCCTGTCTCCTAATATTTTCATATAATTATAAATAATATCATAAACTTAATTCAATGTGGATTAAGCCGTTATAAAATCAATTACCCTGGTTAATTATGAAGAAGCTCTGTTTGTTGCTATTGATCACCCTCTGCCTCAACTGCTATGGGCAGGACAAAGTTGCTGACAGTTTACGACATGCCTTTAAATCCGCCAAAACTGATTCTGCACGTTATTCAATAGCAGCGAATAATCTGTGTACGTATTATTTGGAAACCAACAGGGATTCCGCATTGCACTATGCTGAAATATCCTTACTAATGGCCAAAAGGAATAGCCAGTGGTATGAAGAAGCCGAGGCGTTGACCCTGGAAGCCCATGAATTGACAGGATTAAAAAAATACGCGGAAGCCCTGGAGTGCCTGCAACAGGTCCTTAAGGTGGCCGATGACCCGGAAAATCGTAATAAGAAAACATGGTCGACAAGTAATGATTTTCCTTTCCGAAAGCAACGTCTGTGGGTGCTTGCTTACAATCAACTGGAGATGGGTGTACTAATGAGTTCGACGGGCGATAGCCTTCAGGCAATAATTCATTATAAAGCAAGCGCAAGATTTGCTGAAGCATTAGGTGATAAACAAGTGCTTGGCCTGTCAACTATGCTCCTGGGTAGTGTTTATTTAGCTACAGGCAAGTTAGATTCTGCATTGCTGTTGGAAAAAAAAGCAGAACTTAATTTCAAACAGTCTTATCCTACCTATCTGGGTTATACCTATTCAATTTCAGGTAATGGTTATTTATCGGGGAAGGGTGACCCCAAACGCGCATTAGTATATTTTCATCGGGCAGTTGATGCCGACCTTAAGGTATACAACCTAGCCAGTTTGAGTGAAGACTATGCTACAATTGCCAGCTATTACCTGGGTCAAAAACAACCCGACTCCAGCTTATATTATGCAAAAAAGGTCATGGAGATTTTGCATGCGAGCAGGTCGATAGACCTGGGCAACGCTTATGAGAATCTTTATAAAAGCTATCAATTAAAGCACCAAACCGACAGCGCCTACAAATACCAAGGCCTTGCGTTGGCCGCTAAAGACAGCAGCAATGCCGCCACCACCAAAAGCCTGGCTGATTTTCAGAAACTATCATTCAAGGACCAGCTCCGCTTGCAGGCCCTGGAAAAGGAAAAAGAGCAGGCGCAAACCCGGATACGTACCTATGCCTTATCAGCCGCTATTGCCGTATTTATGTTGCTGGCCATTATATTCTGGCGCAATAACCGCCAAAAGCAAAAGGCCAATTATTTACTGAATGAGCAAAAAGAGGAAATAAAATCGCAGCGCGATAACCTGGGGCAAACGCTGGAAGAATTGAAGAACACCCAAACCCAGCTGGTACAACGCGAAAAAATGGCCTCGCTGGGCGAACTCACCGCAGGCATCGCCCATGAGATACAGAACCCGTTAAACTTTGTAAATAACTTTTCGGAGGTAAACCGGGAAATGCTGGAGGAATTGGAGGCTGAAATAAAAAACGGCAATATGGAAGATGCCTTAGCTTTAACAGTTGACCTGATACAAAACGAACAAAAGATAAATCATCACGGCAAACGTGCCGATGCCATTGTAAAAGGCATGCTGGAACATTCACGCAGCAACAGCGGGACAAAAGAGCCAACCGAAATTAATGCTTTGGCCGATGAATATTTGCGGCTCTCCTACCACGGTCTACGGTCGAAGGATAAAACATTCAATGCTGAGATGATCACCCGTTTTGATGCTGACTTGCCAAAAGTAAATGTCATCCCGCAGGACATTGGCAGGGTGCTGCTGAACCTGTTTAACAATGCCTTTTATGCGGTACACCAAAAGCAGAAAACGGCGGGCGCTGATTATAAACCCGAAGTATCGGTTAGCACCACCATGGAAAATGGTCAAGTGGTTATTAAGGTGAAAGATAACGGTGTGGGCATACCGGATGCGATTAAAGAAAAGATTATGCAGCCATTTTTTACCACCAAACCTACTGGTGAAGGTACCGGATTAGGTTTATCTTTAACCTATGATATGGTAGTGAAAGGGCATGAGGGGAATATACAGGTTAACAGTGTTGAGGGCGAAGGTTCGGAGTTTATTGTTTCATTACCTGTAAATTGAACGGATCAATAAGGGTGAACCAATAAATGGTTATGGTTTTTAATCATATTTAAATATATTCTGAATTTAAGCAGCAGAAATAGTATTAATAAAGATTATCTTTAAATTAACCTTAAAGCTCTAATAGTTAGTCAACTCTATTTTACAATGGACACCAAACGCATGAAAAAGCAATCATCAAAAAAAATGTGCTCAACGTTTTCAAGCCTTTTGCAGTGTTACATCATACTGGCCGGTTGCATAATTTTTAGTTCATGCATCCGGCACCCACAGCAGCCATCACAAAATAGTGGCGCCAAAAAACCAGTTGCGATCAATAATATTAAGAAAGGCGCTTTTGCGCCACCAAAGGTGATTTCCATCACATCAGCCAACCTGCCAAAAGTAATAAAGGCCGGGACGCCCACTATCAGGATAGACTCATCAAATGGCGGAGCTCCGTTTTTCACAAATTACGGCACTGAGCAAGGGTTGGCTTTAAGCGGAGTTAGCTGCAGTTTTGAAGACCGGTCCGGCTACATTTGGTTCGGCACGCAAGGGGGCGGTGTGAGCCGGTATGATGGCAAAAGTTTCACAAACTATACAACAGCCCAGGGACTTGCGGGCAATAGTGTGCAGAGCATAATACAGGATAAGGCTGGAAATATTTGGTTTGGTACCCGGGGAGGTGGCGCAAGCAAGTATGATGGCAAAAGCTTTATTAACTATTCAAAAAAACAGGGATTGGCTGATAATAACGTATGGAGTATTATACAGGATAAAGCCGGCAACATCTGGTTTGGCACTGATGGTGGTGGTTTAAGCAGATATGACGGCAAAATCTTCACGAACTATACCAAAGCACAGGGGCTGGCAGGCAATATTATTTGGAGCATTATGCAAGATAAGGCGGGGAACATCTGGTTCGGCACGAATGGCGGTGGTGTAAGCCGTTATGACGGCAAAAGCGTTACAAACTATACCACAGCGCAGGGGCTGGCAGGGAATAGTGTGAATAGCATTATTCAGGACAAGGACGGCAACATCTGGTTCGGCACGGATGGCGGTGGTGCAAGCCGGTATGACGGCAAAAGCTTTACAAACTATACCAAAGCACAGGGGCTGGCAGGCAATAGTGTGAATAGGATTATTCAGGATAAGGACGGCAACATCTGGTTTGGCACTGATGGAGGTGGTTTGAGCAGATATGACGGCAAAATCTTCACGAACTATACTAAAGCACAGGGGCTGGCAGGTAATAGTGTGCTAACCATAATGCAGGATGAGGCGGGTAATATCTGGTTTGGCATCGCGGGAAGCGGCATAAGCAGGTATGACGGCAAAGCCTTTACTAACTACACCATCGCACAAGGACTGGCGGGCAATCAGGTGCTCAGCATCATGCAGGACGGGTCCGGGAATACCTGGTTCGGTACTGTTGGAAATGGCGTAAGCCGATATGACGGCAAAACCTTCACCAACTATACTGCATTACAGGGGCTTGCAGGCAATACTGTGCGGAGCATCATGCAGGACAAAACAGGAAACATCTGGTTCGGTACCCAGGAGGACGGCGCAAGCAAGTATGACGGCAAAACCTTTACTAACTATTCCACCGCACAAGGACTGGCGAGCAATCACGTGCTCAGCATGATGCAGGATAAAGCAGGGAACATCTGGTTCGGCACCGCAGGAGGAGGGGCAAGCCGGTATGATGGCAGAAGCTTCACCAACTATACCACTGCTCAGGGACTGGCTGATAATTTTGTGTGGGCCATCAAACAGGATAAGAAAGGAGACATTTGGTTCGGCACCGCGAGCGGTGGCGTAAGCCGATATGACGGTAAAAGCTTCACAAACTATACCACAGCACAGGGGTTGGCGGGCAATTTTGTATGGAGCATTATGCAGGACAGGTCCGGTGGTATCTGGTTCGGCACTGATGGACATGGCGCAAGCCGGTATGATGGCAAGAGTTTTACGAACTATACCACATCACAAGGACTGGCAGACAATGAGGTGTATGCCATTGCTGAAGATCCTAAAACGGGTATCGTTTGGTTCGGGACAAATCTCGGACTGTCGGGGTTGCCCGTCCCCCTTTCTGAAAATGGGAATATCCAGATCAATAAGTTCGAAAACTTCAACAAAAATACAGGTTATCCTGTAAAAGATCTGAATACAAATGCGCTCATTGTTGATAATAACGAGATACTATGGGGCGGATGCGGAGATGATAAGATAATCAGATTTGATTATAGTATGGTAAATAAAGACCCGAAGCCGCTCCAATTACAAATAGAAGGCATAAGAGTGAATGGCGAAAATATATGCTGGAACAATCTCACTCAACATACAAAAAAGGGAACAACAGCAGATAGCCTGGCTTTGCTCAATGAAATGGTAACCACTTTTGGCAAAGTGCTGCCTGCCCCGGTTTTGGACACCATGCGGAAAAAGTACAGCGATATCCGGTTTGACAGCATAGCCCGTTTTAACCCTGCGCCACTTAACCTGGCGCTGCCCTACGAAGACAGGAATTTAACAATTGATTTTGCTGCTATAGCGCCCGACAAACCAAAACAGGTGAAATACCAGTACAAGCTGGAAGGGTATGACAAGGACTGGAGTCCTCCCGGCAATGGCACAACAGCAGTTTTCGGAAATATACCTGAAGGTAGCTACACATTTAAGCTAAAAGCACTGAGCGTATACGGGGTTTGGAGCAGCGCTGAATATAAATTCACAGTGCTCTCTCCGTGGTACAGGACCTTGTGGTCATATCTGCTTTATTTAGGTTTATTTGCCGGTATAATATGGGGTTTTATTTATTACCGTTCTTTAAGCCTGTTAAAAGATAAGCGAAAATTGGAGTACATGGTTCAAATCCGGACTGAAGAAGTAATGCAGCAAAATGACGAGATAATTCAGCATAAAGAGGAGATAGAATCACAAAGGGATAATCTTGAAGTCCAGAAGAATAATCTTGAAAAAACACTCATCGAGCTTAAGTCCACCCAAAACCAGCTTATCCAGTCCGAAAAAATGGCTTCACTTGGTGAGTTGACCGCCGGCATTGCTCACGAAATACAAAACCCGCTAAACTTCGTCAATAATTTTTCGGAGGTAAATGCGGAACTGATTGGCGAGATGAAACAGGAAATCGATAAAGGCAACCTGGAAGAGATCAAAGCCATCGCAAAAGATATTGAAGAAAACTCGAAGAAGATCAACCTGCACGGCAAACGCGCCGATGCCATTGTAAAAGGCATGCTGCAGCACAGCCAATCAGGCACCGGGACAAAAGAGTCAACTAATATCAGTGCGCTTGCTGATGAATGTATGCTCCTGGCTTACCATGGTTTGAGGGCTAAGGATAAATCTTTTAACGCAGAGTTGGTCACCCACTTCGACGAAACCATGCCCAGAATAAATGTCATTCCGCAGGATATGGCGCGCGTAATGCTTAACCTGTTCAACAATGCCTTTTATGCTGTGAATCAAAAGGCGAAAACCGCAGGGGCAGTTTATAAGCCGGAAGTATCGGTTACTTCAGCTGTGGAAAACAGCCAGGTTATCATCAAAGTAAAAGATAATGGTACCGGCATACCCGATTCGATAAAAGAGAAGATCATGCAGCCGTTTTTTACCACCAAACCTACCGGTGAAGGTACTGGGTTGGGTTTGAGTTTAACTTACGATATGGTGGTGAAGGGGCATGGTGGTAAAATTGAGGTAAATACCAACGAAGGTGAATTTACTGAGTTTGTCGTTTCATTGCCGTTAAACCAATGATCATGAAAAAGACATTTATCTTATCATTATTGTTGACTATAGCCTTGCAATATAGTAAGGCTCAGCCCAGCCATTTAAGTTTTGACCACCTTACAGTACCAACAGGGCTGCCTGAAAGCAACGTCCACTACGTGTTGCAGGATAACCAGGGTTATATATGGTTAACAACCCAAAGCGGAGTAGTTCGTTACGATGGCTATCGGGTAAAAATATATAAACCGGGTATACAAGATAATACTAATGTTCCAACCCTCATTTTTAATTCCATTTTACTCGATAAGAACCATGAGCTATGGGTAAATAGTTTTAGTAATGGTTTATTTAAATATGACAGATTTACTGACACGTTTATTCAATTTAAAAACAAAAGCCGCGATAATAAGGGAAGCCAATTTTGGGCATATTTAGATTCCACAGGAAAAATATGGTCAGAGATACATTTTGGAGATTATAAAATATGCATGATGGAGCAATTCGATCCAGCTACCGGAGTATTTAAAAGGTTTGGTAATTATCAGAAAGGTGCACATTACATCAATTGTAAAGAGATTTACAGATGCTACTTAGACCATCAGGGCAAGGTATGGTTGGGTACTGATAACGGAGTTTATTATTACGACCCCACTTCTGATAGCTTTAAGGGGTATTTGACCTCGACCGATACCCTGCAGCAAAAAAATATAAATATGATTTATCAGGCCCCATCAACAAAAGGTGTATTATGGATGGCTATAAGGGATAAAAAAGATAATCGCGCTTATCTGCTCCGTATGGATATTTTAACAGGACAAACAGAAAAGTTCGAACACCAATCAACTAATAAAAACAGCCTGAGGAATGATATAGTTAGGGTTGCTTTTGAAGATAAAAAGAACAATCTGTGGCTGGGAACTGATTCGGGTATATCTTTATATAATGATAAAACAAAGCAGTTTACAAACTACTTGCCTGGTGATTCCATTAAGAAGAGTTATAAAAATTCGGTAACCCAAATCGTAGCCAAAGATGGAATACTTTGGATGATTACTGGATATGCGCTGCTTTCTTTCAACCCCGGGTCTGGCGTTTTCAATAGATATATTCACGATAAGGACGACCCTGCCTCTTTAGCTGATAATTCAATCAATTCGCTTTTCTTTGACAGGGATAGTACACTATGGGTAACTATTTCCTGGGGTGGTACTGATAGGGTAAACCCAACTAATTCAGCATTTCTTCCTCTAAAGGGGGTGCGCAATGAATTTCCCTGGCATGACCTTCATACTGTGATACAGGCTCCCAATGGCCAATTATGGATTGCCGCTGAGAATGGACTCTTTCGTTATAATAAGCTTGATCAAACAATTTCTAAAATAGCCAGAGAACCTGTGTATCGCGTGTGTGCTGCTAAAAACGGCCTGGTTTATTATCATCCCCGTGATTCACTTAATGGTGGGGATGGTCTAAGCGTTTTTGACCCTCAAACGGGTAAGAGGGAGCATTATAAAAACATTCCTAAAGATTCAACATCGGTGAGCAATAATGATATTCAGTGCATCCTGGAAGATCATACCGGAATTATTTGGGTGGGAACACACGGAAGCGGGATATGTGCATTTAACCCGTACACAAAGAAGTTTACGCGTTATCCCTATATTATAAATGATAACACTAAGGTAAGTCACAACGTTTTGGATGATGGTATTGTTGCTTCGATGTACGAGGATAGAGCAGGTACTCTTTGGGTTGGAACTGATGCCGGTGGGTTGAATCATTTTGACCGTAAAAAAAATATATTTATTTCAGCCTTTAAGCCAAGAGATGGTTTAAGTACTGTGACCGTGATAAACCAGGATAATAAAGGGAGGCTTTGGGCAGGCACCTATTTGAACGGGCTATTTTTAGTTGATAACCATACAGGCGCACCTTTAAAAAGGTTCACCATAAAAGATGGTTTATTAATGGACCAGGTATTATTTATCCATGCTGACCTTAGCAATTTTATATGGATTGCCAGCGAGCGTGGTTTTGCAAAGCTGAATACCGACGATTATACAATAAAAACCTTTAAAGCTGAAGGAAATAGCTGGCAAAGTGTCTTTAATAATGTATCTACGGGATATGATAAAATTAATATTATTTCTGTCATAGACGGAAATTTAGTTTTTATAGGTGGGGATAACATGATGTCATTCAATACAAGGGCAATCGTAAAGGATGTTAACCCCCCCTTAGTTCATATTGAAACAATGACTTACAGTGATCCACGGTCGACAAAAGACAGTTCGGTAACTGTGCAAACTTATGGCCGACCCCAAAAAGAACTGCTCTGGAACCAAAACAGGATCACTTTTAACTATGTCGCCCTGCATTATATCGACCCGGCGGGTACCAGGTACGCTTACCGGTTGGAAGGGTATGACAACCATTTGATACAGGCCGGTAACCAGCGCAGCGCCACATATACCAACCTATCGCCCGGCACTTATATCTTCCATGTAAAAGCAGCGAACGGCGACGGGATATGGAACGACAAGGGCGACAGCTTTAGCATCATCATCAACCCGCCATGGTGGCAAACCTGGTGGGCTTGGTTACTCTGGATAGCTTTATTCGTTTCGGCAGTATACGCCTTTATTGCTTACCGCTCGCGCAAACTGGTGCAGGATAAGAAACTATTAGAGCATAAGGTGCATGTCCGTACAGAAGAGGTTATGCAGCAAAAAGAAGAGATTGAGTCACAACGCGATGATCTTGAGAAAGCGTTCGTTGAGTTAAAAGCAACCCAAACCCAGCTCATCCAATCCGAAAAAATGGCCTCGCTGGGTGAGTTGACAGCAGGCATAGCTCACGAGATACAGAACCCACTGAACTTCGTAAATAATTTCTCCGAGGTGAATACGGAATTAATCGTTGAAATGAAGCAGGAGATTGACAAAGGCGACCTGGAAGAGATCAAAGCCATCGCAAAAGATATTGAAGAAAACTCGAAGAAGATCAACCTGCACGGCAAACGCGCCGATGCCATTGTAAAAGGCATGCTGCAGCACAGCCAATCAGG
>Ga0206864_1156_pt1 | contig 22278 bp, 22 predicted proteins | sample Alteio_BWOrgCont_42_FD_152632 | JGI IMG/M metagenome (GOLD analysis project Ga0206864, IMG submission 152632) | Enriched cells from forest soil in Barre Woods Harvard Forest LTER site, Petersham, Massachusetts, United States -... | ecosystem: Environmental > Terrestrial > Soil > Temperate forest >...
CGCAAAAACGGTTTGTGAAGCTCGGCATGCACCAGACGCCGCACCGCAACGCCGTGCTGATTTATTTCGCGCCCAAGGCGCACACCTTCGCCATCTGGGGCGATGTCGCCGTGCATGAAAAATGCGGCGACGATTTCTGGAAAGGCATTGCCGCCAAAATCGCCCCGCAGCTCAAGGCCGGGCAATTCACCGAGGCCATCGAGGAGGCCGTGTGCGAAATCGGCGAAGTGCTGGCCAAACATTTTCCCCGCGGGCGTGACGACAAGAACACTTTGCCGGACGATATCGTGCGCGACTAGTTTTAGATTGCCCGGCCTCCGGCGGTCGCATGGAATTTGCCGATGACACCCCGCGTTTTTTTGGCTGGATTGATGTTTGCTTTGGCCGTGCACGCGCAAACGCCAACTGTCGCAAACAGTGATGCCAAACCCGCTCTCGGCCTCAACGGCGTCCCGCAGAAATTACTCAATCATCTGACCACCGGGGTCAATATCACCCGGTGGTTCGGCTATGTGAACAATCCGAACGACACGAATTTTTATCTGAATTACCTCAAAACGGAGGATTTCGCGAATTTCCAGCGGCTGGGCGTGCGGTTTGTGCGGCTGGTCATCACCCCAAAAGTGATTTACGACAACGGCCAGCCGAAAACCGCATCTCTAACCTATGTGGACTGGGCGCTCGACTGGTTCAAGGCCGCCGACATCGCGGTGATTTTTGATTTCCACGATGGCGGCGAACTGAAGCTCGACGCAGCGGACCACGACAACGGCGGCTTCCTCACCTTCTGGCAGGCCATCGCCAAACATTACCACGGACAGCGCGAAAATTCCCTGATCTTCGAATTGGTGAACGAGCCGGTGTTTCGTACCAACCCGGAGGTTTGGTATGTATTGCAGGAGAAAACCGTGCAGGCCATCCGCGAGATTGACCCAAACCGCACCATCCTGGTCAGTGGCACCGGCTACAGTTCGGCGGATCAGTTGCTGAAGTTGAAACCGCCTCCGGAGAAAAATCTCATTTACACCTTCCACAACTACGACCCGTTTTTATTCACCCACCAAAGCGCGACGTGGGCGAGCGACAACGTCAAGCCGCTCAAGGACATTCCTTTTCCTTCCAGCTCCGAGGCCGTGGCGAAAATGATTGATGAATTGCCGGCGGCGAGCCAGGCCGAGGTGCGCGGCTACGGCGAGAAGCGCTACGACGCGGCTTACTTGTTAACGCAGCTAAAAAAAGGTACTGATTGGGGCCGGCAAAACAATGTTCCGGTGCTTCTCGGCGAATTTGGCTCTCTGCCCCGGGTGGCCCCGCCGGATTCGCGTGCGCGCTGGTTTGCCGCCATGCGCGCGGCCATCACGGAACTGAAACTGCCGAATTCAATTTGGGGCTACGATGACGCCATGGGCCTCGGCCGCAAACTCCAGCCCGACGGTACGGTGTGGCTCGACCCCGTCACCCTCAAGAATTATTACCCGGATGCCGCCCAGCCTGGCGCCATCCCCGCGCCAATGAAGTAAGTGTCCGCGCACCGCCTCGCCGGGCCCCAAACCTTTGGCGGGTGGGCATATCTGGCATGGGGTTTGCTATGTTTTGGGGTGCCTGCCGAGGATTTTGGCCCATGCGGGCGGCATCGCTATTAACATTCCCAATCCCCCCTTTGCATGAAACTCATCAAAGCCATCATCAAGCCCTTCAAGCTCGAGGAAGTCAAAGAAGCCCTGGCGGAAATCGGGGTCGAGGGCATGACCGTCACCGAGGTCAAGGGCTTTGGCCGGCAGAAGGGCCACACCGAAATCTACCGCGGCAGCGAATACACCGTGGACTTTCTGCCCAAGGTGATGCTCGACATCGCGGTCAGCTCGGAGTTGACCCCGAAAGTGGTCGAGGCCATTACGCAGGCGGCGCGCACGGGGAAAATCGGCGACGGCAAGCTTTTCATCCTGCCGCTGGAGGAAGCCATCCGCATCCGCACGGATGAAAAAGGCAAGGCGGCCTTGTAGGCGGGCGGAGGTTCGTCCGGCGTTTTGCCTTGTCGGGCGGGGCTTGGTGGGGTAGGCCGGAGTGGCAAACCCCGCCACTCCATGAACAAATACCTCACTGAATTCATCGGAACGTTTTTTCTCGTTTTCACGATTGGTTGCACGGTGCTCGGGCACGCCGCGGAGCCGCCGCTTGCCATCGGGGCGGTGCTGATGGTGATGGTTTATGCCGGCGGCCACATTTCCGGCGCGCACTACAATCCGGCGGTGACGCTGGCGGTTTTCCTTCGTGGTCGGTGCGCGGCCGGGGATGTCGTGCCGTATTGGGTTGCGCAAATCATCGGCGCCACGCTGGCGGCCTTCGCGGCGAAATATCTTTTTCACCCGGGCCTGGCCGGCCCGCTGCCCAGTGTGCCCGCGGCGTTGCTGGCGGAATTTTTATTCACCTTCGCTCTCTGTTATGTAGTGCTGAACGTCGCCACAGCCAAGAGCACTGCGGGCAATTCGTATTATGGCCTGGCGATTGGGTTTACCGTGCTCGCCGGGGCGTTTGCGGTTGGGCCCATTTCCGGCGGGGCGTTCAACCCCGCGGTGGCCGTCGGCGTAAGCGTCATGGGCATGGCGCCCTGGAGCATTCTGTGGGTGTACTTGCTGGCGAATTTTGCCGGGGCGGCCGCCGCCGCCGGTGTATTCAAGCTTAACAATCCGGCGGACGCGTGAATCCCGAAATTTTTTCCTTTGCAGTGGGTGGTTTGACCGTGTAGGGTGGGCGGGTCTTCACGCCTTATGAAACTTATCACCGCCGTCATCAAACCATTCAAGTTGGAGGAAGTTAAGGAAGCCCTGGCCGAAATCGGCATTGAGGGCATGACCGTCACCGAGGTCAAGGGCTTTGGCCGGCAAAAGGGCCACACCGAGATTTACCGCGGCAGCGAATACACCGTGGATTTTCTCCCGAAAGTCAAAGTCGAGATCGCCGTGCCCACCGAGGGCGTGCCCAAGACCATCGCCGCCATTTCCAAGGCCGCGCGCACCGGCAAGATTGGCGACGGTAAAATTTTTGTCACCTCTCTCGAGGAAGTCATCCGCATCCGCACCGACGAACACGGCGAAGCCGCGCTTTAATCGCGACTGAGGCTGGGTCGTTGCCCGGGGCATGTGTTGAGGCTGGCGGAACGTTCTGAAGAAAGATTTCACTCATGGAGGTCATCTTTCTCGGCACCGGTACTTCCCAGGGCGTGCCCATGATTGCGCAGCCGCCGGGCACCCTCGACCTCGCCAACCCGCGCAACTGGCGCACGCGTTGCAGCATCCACGTTATCTTCGGCGGCACGCGCGTGCAAATTGACGCCGCGCAGGAGTTCCGCCTCCAATGCGTGCGCGAGGAAATCACCGCGCTTGACCTTTTCATCCTCACCCACGGCCATGCCGACCACGTGCTGGGCATGGACGACCTTCGCCGCTTCTGCGACCAGATTCCCGGCAACGCCCTGCCGGTTTACAGCACGCCCGCCGGCCTGGAGCGCATCCGGAACATTTACCCTTACGCGCTGGGCGAGAAACCCGCCGGCAAGGGCTACCCCTGTTTCCGCCTGCGCGAAATGCCCCGGCGGCTCGAGGTTCCCGGCGGCGTCATCCATTCCATCCTGCTCCCGCATGGCGAGGTTGAGACACTCGGCCTCGTCTTTGAGGAATCGGGCACCGGAAAAAAATTCGCTTATTATTGCGACTGCAAGGAAGTCGGCGAGCCCGCCCGCTCCCTCGCGCGCGGCGCGGAGGTCGTCGTGCTCGATGGTCTGCGCCCGCACGCGCATCCAACACATATGACAATTGACGAGGCCGTCGCCGTCGCCCACGCCATCGGCGCACCCAAAAATTTCCTCACGCACCTGACTTTCCAGGTGGATCACGACGCCACCGAGGCCAAACTCCCGCCTAATGTCCGCCTCGCGTATGACGGACTACGGCTGAAGTGGTAAAGTTTCCGAACACTCACCCCGCCGCCGCGATTTTCGCCACGACCGCCTGCTGGCTTTCCTGCAACACGCCGAGCTTGCGGTATTTCTGGTAGCGTTCTTCCAAAAGGGTTTTTGGCGGCAAGGCGCTCAGGCGTGTCAGGTTTTCGATGAGCGCCGCTTTCAAGTTTTTCGCCGCGACCGCCGGGTCAAGGTGCGCGCCGCCGAGCGGTTCCGGCACTATGCCGTCCACCACGCCGGCCTCGAACAATTTATCCGCCGTCATTTGCAGCGCCTCGGCGGCCTTGGGGGCATGCGCGCGGTCCTTCCATAAAATCGCCGCGCAGCCTTCGGGGGAAATAACGGAGTAATAGGCGTTTTCGAGGATGAGCACCACGTCGCTCACCGCGATGCCGAGCGCCCCGCCCGAGCCGCCTTCGCCGATGACCGCCGCGATGGTCGGCGTCTCCAGGATGCTCATTTCGCGCAGGTTGACGGCGATGGCCTCGGCCACGTGCCGTTCCTCCGCGCCGATGCCGGGGTACGCGCCCGGCGTGTCCACGAGCGAGATGACCGGCAGATGAAATTTTTCCGCGAGGCGCATCAGGCGCAGGGCCTTGCGGTAGCCTTCGGGGTTGGGGCAGCCAAAATTCCGGCGCAGATTTTCCTTCGTGTTGCGGCCTTTTTGCTGGCCAATGACCATCACCGGCTTGCCGTCGAGGAACGCCGGGCCGCCCACAATCGCCTGGTCGTCGCGGTACAGCCGATCCCCGTGCAGTTCCTGGAAATTCTCAAAAATCGCGTCAATGTAATCGAGCGCGTACGGCCGGTGCGAGTGCCGGGCGAGCAGGACCTTCTGCCACGGCGTCAGGTGCTTGTGGATGTTCGCCTTCGCGGCCTCGAGCTTCTCCTCGATGGCGCGGATTTCCCCGCGCACGTCGAGTTTTTGCTCTTCGGACAGCTTGCGCAGGTTCTGCAGCTGCATTTCCAGCTCATGCAGCGGCTTCTCGAAATCCAGGATGAATTTGGTCTTGGTTACGGCCACAAGGGGAAGTTTACCCCCCGTTTTACTAGAAAGTCAACCCGTGGGGATGGACAAAACCCAGCTTGTTGTTACACTGATGGTTATGAAAGGCGAAAAGGCGAACCCCATTGACCCGCGCGTGGACATTGGCCACGTGCACCTCAAAGTCGCCGACCTCGACCGCGCGCTGGCCTTCTACTGCGGCGTGCTCGGCTTCCAGTTGATGCAAAAAATGGGCGGCCAGGCCGCGTTCATCAGCGCGGGCGGGTACCATCACCACATCGGCCTCAATACCTGGGAAAGCCTCGGTGGCTCGCCCCCGCCCCCGGGCGCGACCGGCCTCTACCACACCGCCATCCGTTATCCCGACCGCCGCTCGCTCGCCGACGCCCTCCGCCGCCTCCAGCGCGCCGGTATCGAGCTCGATGGCGCTGCCGACCACGGCGTCAGCGAGGCCCTCTATTTGCGCGACCCCGACCAAAACGGCGTCGAACTTTATTGGGACCGCCCCCGCGCCGAATGGCCCAAAACTCCCGACGGCCAACTAAACATGTTTTCGCATCGCCTCGACTTGGCGGCATTGTTGAAGGAATAATGGAACTGGCGGAAATGGCTTTTTTTGGGTTGTTGAGTTTAAGAGAGGGAATTTACTCGCAGTCGCAGAACTTGTCGTTCATCCCGTTGACAGTCGCCATACAATGACGAGTGCCATGAACATCAAAAGAGTGGTGCCTAACATCACGACTGCCCGGTTGGACGAAAGCCGGAAGTTTTACGTTGAATTTCTCGGCTTTGTCGTAGCCATGGACATGGAGTGGATTCTCACCGTTGTCTCGCCGGACAATCCGACGGCACAAATCAGCCTTGTGCGTGGAGAGCCTGGACTGCCGAACAACAACCTCACGCTTTCTATTGAGGTTAACGATGTGGAAGCGACTCATGCCAAAGCCGTGATGACCGGCCTTCCCATCGTCTATCCTCTCACGATTGAGTCGTGGGGCGTGCGGCGTTTTCACGTAAAGGACCCGAATGGTGTGCTCATAAACATCATGAGTCACGCGAAGCCATAGGCAAAAAAAGGCAGGTTTTAAATTTTGTAATTAATCCGTAGTTCAATTCAATTTACTTCACCGCTTGAGTCCTCCAGGGATTCCGGGTTAGAAAGCGCGCATGAAAGCATTACCCCGCTTCTCTTTGTTTTTGTTCCTGCTCTTGCAGCTGTCCGCGTTTTCCGCGACGGATACCGCCCCGGCTGCCGCGCCCGCTGCGCCGCCCCTGCCAGCTTTCATCCCCATCTGGCCCAATGGCGCGCCGGGTTCGGAGGGCCGGACTTCACCCGAGGTCATTACCATGCGCACCGACCCGGCGACCCCGTTCAGCCCGCAGCGCACCGTCCCCATCATCACGAACATCAACAACCCGTCCATCACGCCGTTTCTGCCTCCGCCGGACCAGGCCACGGGCGCGGCGCTCGTCATCGCGCCCGGCGGCGGCCACTCGCATCTTTCCGTCGAGCACGAAGGTTACGACGTCGCCCGCTACCTCTCCGCGCGCGGCGTCACGTGCTTCGTGGTCAAATACCGCCTCTCCCACGAGCCGAACTCGCCGTATCAACTGGAAGTCCACTCGCTCATGGATGTCCAGCGCGCGGTCCGCTACGTTCGCGCGCACGCCGCGGATTGGAAGGTTGACCCCCACCGCGTCGGCCTCATGGGCTTTTCCGCCGGCGGCCAGCTCTCGCTCCTGACCTACACGAGCTACGCCACCCCCGTGCCTTCGACCACCGACGCCATCGCGCAGGTTGACTGCCGGCCCGACTTCGTCGCCCTCATGTATCCCGGTGGCCTGACCAACCCCTCCGCGCTCCCGGTTTCCAAGGACATGCCGCCCGCGTTCCTCGCCGACGCCTACGACGACCCCGTCTCGCTCAATCTCGCCAAATTTTATGTTATGTTGAAAACCGCCGGCGTCCGTGCCGAACTCCATATCTACGACGGCGGCAACGAAGGCTTCGGCATGCGGCCATCGACCCTCCCGGTTTCCACCTGGCCCGACCGCTTCGTCGCCTGGCTCGGCGCGGAAGGATTTTTGAAAAAGCCGTAATCCGCCCCGGCGGATACTCACAACCTGCTATGTTTGAATTTTGGACAGTGGGCCAGCTTGGATTTTAGTTTTGCCTTTTTCGCCCTGAAGGGGGCGAAGAAATCCAGCCCCGGGTTGAGCAAAGCGAAACCCGGGGTATTGAATCCAAAAAATCACCGCCCTGTAAGGGCGGAGGAATCAACAAGGCTCCTGCGCCCCAACAGGGCGCAAAATATATGTGTCCGCGATTCCCAGGGTTTTGCTTCGCTCAACCCTGGGCTTTGCTCCCGCAGCCTTTCAGGCTACCGGATCAATTTTAAACTGAACCATTTCCGGGTTTTTGAATCCGCGTCTCTACTACTTTTGCTTCAGGCCCGTGACGGTGTCCTCGATGGCGAGCGGCTTGCCGTCTTTGGCGTTAATGGAAACTTTGTCGAGGGTCAGGTCCTTGGCATAACCGACGCGCAGCCCCGTCGGAGCCTCGATGGTAATATTGCTGAGCGTGATGTTCGTCGCGAGCGCTTCGGGCAGGCCGATGATCAGCCCGGCGCTTTTCGTGCACCCGGTGGCGATGATGTTGCGGATGGTGATGTTGCTCCATTGCGGCGTGCGGTTGCCCACCGGCTGCGCGTCCACGTGTTCGCCCGGCTTCGGCAACTCGCGGTCGGGGTAATAACTGGTAATCACAATGGCCTGGCCGACGTTTTTCATCGTCAGGTTTTCGTAAACCACATTGCTCACGTCGCCGCCGCGCGTGCGGTCGGACTTCAGGCGCACGCCGATTTCCGTGTTTTCAAAAGTGCAGTTGCGCACGGTGACGTTGTGGTCGCCGCCGTTCGTCTCGCTGCCGAAGGAGCAGCCGTGCCCGTGGCCGAAGGTGCAGTCGGTGATGAGGACGTCCTGGATGCCCCGGGCCGAGCCGGACTTGATGGCGATGCAGTCGTCGCCCGTGTCGATGTTGCAATGCGTGATGAGCACGCGGTGGGAGACGGACGGGTCGATGCCGTCGGTGTTCGGCGAATCCGGCGGATTTTTGATGGTGACGTGGTCGGCGGTGGCATCGTCGCAGGCGGTGATGAAGACGTTGAAGACCGGCGCCTTCGTGAGAGTGATGCCCTGCAGCATCACGCGTTGGCAGCCGGAGAAAGTGACCATTGTGGGCCGAGGGCTGGTGTTGCCGCGCGCCTTTTTGTCGTTGGCCTCGGCTTTGAAGATGCGCGCCGCCGGCCACCACGCCTCGCCCGAGCCGTTGATGGTGCCGTTGCCGGAAATCATCACATCGTGCAGGTTGCTCGCCTGGATGAGCGGGCGGAAGCGCGCCCCATTACGGTATTCTTCGGGGTCCGGCGAAAACAAAATCGTCGCGTTGGCTTCGAGGTGGAGGTTGAGGCCGCTGCACAGGTCAAAGGCCCCGGTCAAATAGGTGCCCTTGGGCACGTCGAGTTCGCCCCCGCCGGCGGCATCCACCGCAGCGATGGCTTTTTTAATGGCGTCGGTATTCATCGTGTAGCCATTGCCCATCGCGCCGTAATCGGCCAGGCTGAATTTGTGGTCGGGGATGACGGGCTGCGCCGGGGAAACGTCGCGATCGGGCATCACCGGGCCGGCGGGCGGTGCGAGGGAAACGTCAGCATTGTGGACGCAAGAAGCGGCGAGCAGTGCCGTGGCGAGGAGGAGCAGGCGGGGGTAGGACGGGGTAGTCATGGTGCGAAATTAGAACGCCCAACCATGCTTGTCCACCCGGAATCGGAGCGAATAGTTTATAAAAAATAAGTAATCAACGGCCTTCTGTGCTGCCAGATGGAGCGGTGCGCTTTTCCTCGCATTGTAACATTAATTCCAAATCTGCAATCTCTTGTACAATCCCCCGAAAAATTCACCACGAAAATTCTCATCTTCATTTTCGGAAATGTATTGCATTAACACACCTAGACCTGAGACAGCCATAAGCACGTTACCTAAATTACCCTCTTTATAGTTTTTTAAACGATCATGCTTCACGTTGTTATATGACTTCCACCAGCTCGGGCTCGATTGTGACCATCCACACCACGGCGTGGACTTTAAATGGTACTTGGCGATGCGAACTTGCGATTGTTCTATTTCAGGGAATTTTGCCAGGACGATGTCTTTGTATTCGGTAATTTTGTCTGGAAATTTATTAGGTTCAATTCGACGGCATAATTCCTTTAGTATAACATCAATTTCAGAGCCAGCTGCCAAAAGCAATCTAACGAGTTCAAGGGAATATGTGTTGAAGTTATCTTCATGGAACTCAATATATCTTGAGTATCTTTCAAGATCTTGTTCAAGGGCCAAAAAATAATCGAAATTTAGTGATGTCATGGCGGCGGCTGTTTCAACTCATCCTTCCAGCCGAGCATCCGGGCCTGCGCGCCGAAGTGCTCGGCCTGCGGCTTGTCGCCCATCTCCATGTAAATGCGCGAGAGCGAGGTGTTGATATGAATATCTCCAGGCTGGAGTTGATGCGCCTTCGTCGCCGCGGCGAGGGCCTTCGGCAAATCCCGCGTGGAAAAATAAATTTCCGCGAGCGCGTGGTGCGCGGGAAAAAATTCCGGGTCCACCGCCAGCGCATCGTTGATTTTGCGCAGCGCGCCCGGGATGTCGCCCAGCGTGAAATCTAGCGTGCCCTCCTCGACCAGCGTCTGCGGGTCGCGTTTGCGGTTAGGGTTGATTTCACGAAGAGACATGGGAATAGAGGGAGGGGCAAAGGGACAAAGGAGCAAAGGGACTAAGGGGCGGAATGTGGTGTGCGAGGCTTGGCTAATTTCTGGTGGAGACTGGAGAGCATGCGTTCAATTTCACGGCTTTTTTCATACAAATCATCGAAGCGGGACCGCTCAAGATATCCGAGGTTGGCCGCGATCTCAAGCTGGGTTTGTAATTCGTAGAGAGAGCCGAGGGCGATCTGCACAAAGCGACTGTATTCCGCCCGCGAACGCCGGGCATAGCCTTCGGCCAGATTTGAGGGTATCGAAACTGCCGCACGGCGCAACTGGGCAGTTAGCCCGTAGAGTTCTTCCTTGGGAAAAGGACGGCTCGCCCGATAGACATCGGTGACCAGCTGCATGGCCTTTTGCCATGCCAGCAAATCGCGAAAGGTTTTGATGGGGACGCTCATGACACAGGTCGCGGAAATGTTGTCAGCGTCCTTTGTCCCTCTGTCCCTTTGCTCCTTTGTCCCTTCTATCCAAGATTGAGCAACCGCAAATGCTCGCCCAAATGCTTCGTCAGCAGCTCCGCGTGCAAGTCCTTGTTTTTCTGGAGGATTTCCAGAATCGCTTCCTTGAACAAACGTCCCGAGGCCTGCTTGCCGATGGTGAGCGTCGAGCCGAAGGTGACGTGGAGCAATTGGCGGCCCATCGTTTCGTTGAGATAGACGCGCTCATAGTCCGCGGCCGCAGTCTTGGCCAGCGCGGCGACGCCAGCGTCAGTCGCGGAAATGTGGTAGCTTTGCTTGTCCTGGGCGAAGCGCCCGGCGGAAAACGCCGCGATTTCACCGAACAGTTTTTTATCGATGCGGACGACCACGCGCAGGGCTTCGAGGTAATTTGTGCCGGCGGTCTTTAAGTGCAGGCGAGTCCCGCAGACCTTGCCGATGGTCGGGTAAATCGAAAACTTGTCCGAGCCGGAGTGGATGGAGATTTTATACGGCCCGAATTTATCCGCGATGGCGGCGTGGACGCGGAGCTGCTTCTCGAATTCCTTGAGGTCGCCTTTGTAATCGATGCCCTTCTCAAAATCGCCGATGAAGCGCGGCGCGAGTGACACGACCTTCTTTACGCCACGACGGCGTAGCTCAAGCGCCCAAAAGAGGTGTTCCAGCGGCTTGGTCGGCGTGTCCGTCTCGTCCACCGAGACTTCGACTTCGTAAGGGTGCTTGAGCGTTTTTTCGAGGTGAGCCGTGAGCACACCAACCTGCGCAATGGCCCGGCCATATTTCACCGCGGCGCGGTGCAGCCCGGTCTTTTCAAATTTCAGCGTGCCGCCGGTGCCGGCGTCATAGGAGCCTTTCAGGTACTCCGCGTCCCAGCCCGCGGGGAAAATGCCATCCTTGAGCAGTGAAGCGACCTGCGTGGCGAGCGCGGCCTCGTCGAGCTTGTCCGCCTCGTTATTGACGAACGGCGAGGGGTCGAGCGTGAAAAACGTGAAGCCGGCCTTGGCCGTCTTGTCGATGTCCTCGGTGGTCTTGAGGTGGTCGGCATCCGCGCCCCAGGCCTCGGTGTAATTCGCGGCGGCCAGCGCGCGCTGGGCGGCGGCCATGACTTCCTCCGCGCTGCGCTGCGTGCGCGTCATCTCGCGGATGGACTGCTGGGCGAAAATGCCCGAGAAGCCCTTGCCGAAGGCGCGCAAGGCCGCGAGGTGGCCGGGAGTGGCGAGGCCGAGACGGTCGCCAAAGCCAAAGGATTTCTTCAAACCGAGGGTGGTGGGAGTGGGGAGGGACATAGGAAACAACCATCCTGCCAAAGAATGAGCGTCGAAGGCAAAATAAAAAAACAGGAAACAAACGCTCGTATGACCGGCCCCCGTTCTCTCCGCGCTTGCCTCAAGGCGCGATGCGATTACGTTATTTCGTTACCCCCATTACTCCCCATGAAAGTCACTCGTATCGGATTTCGCCTCGGCGCCTTGATTTTCCTCGCAACGGTTTCTCTCGCCACCCGTTTGCCCGCCCAAACCAGTTCCGCCTCGCCGGCGCCTCTGCCGGCGGTGCCGGGTGTGCCGACGCCGCCCTTTCCAACAGCGTTGCCCGCCGTCGCTGTGCTTTCCGCCAAACCCGCGCCTGTGACGCTGGCCGACAACAGCCAGAGCTACGTGCTCAGCAACGGCATTGTCACCGCGACCATCAGCAAGCGCAATGGCGACCTGTCTTCGCTGCAATACCGCGGCTTTGAATTAATGGGCCGCGACTCCGGTCACCCGGCGGGTTATTGGGAAACTTCTCCGAGCAACGGTGAGGCGAAGGTCACGATTGACCCGGCGAAAAACGGCGGCCAGCGCGCGGAAGTTTCCGTCAAAGGTCCCAGCGCCGGCGGCTTTATCCAGGAAACGCGTTACTCCATGGGCCAGGGCGAAAGCGGTGTTTATACTTATTCGATTTATTCCCACACCGCCGACATGGACCGCGCCAACATGGGCGAAAACCGTTACGGCACGAAGCTCAACCCCAAGGTCTTTGACTGGCTGAGTGTGGACGCCAACCGCAATTTACTCATGGCCAACAGCGCAGACTGGGACGCCGGCACGCAAATGGGTGGCATGAAGGAGGCGCGTTACCTCAACACCGGCATCAACAAAGGCCAGGTTGAGCACAAATACGATTATTGCGGCTACCAGTTCTTCACTCCGGCCTTCGGTTGGTCGAGCACCCATGAGCATATCGGCTTCTGGTTCATCAACCCCACCGTCGAGTTCCTCGGGGGTGGCGCGACCAAGGACGAGTTGGATTGCCATCTCGATGACAATACCGGCGGCGACCCGCTGATTCTCGACTACTGGCGCGGCACGCACTACGGTGGCTGCGAATGCAGCGTCGCCGCGGGCGAGGAATGGTCCAAGGTGGTCGGCCCGATTTACCTCTATTGCAATTACCTGCCCAAGCCGGCCAAGACCCAACGCGACAACGCCGATGCGCTTTTCCAGGACGCCCTCATCCAGGCGGCAAAAGAAAATACGGCCTGGCCCTACGCATGGGTGAACGGCGTGGACTATCCTCATGCCAGCCAGCGCGGGTCAGTTACAGGCCAGCTCGTTTTGAATGACTCCCAGGCCAAGACGACGAAGCTGCCCAATCTGCTCGTCGGCCTGGCCTATCCCGATGAAACGAAGGACGATAGCGGAATGGACTGGCAGAAGGACGCCAAGCATTATGAATTTTGGGTGCGTGGCGATGAAGACGGCCATTTCACCATTCCGAAAATCCGCCCCGGCACTTACGAATTGCATGCCATCGCTGACGGCGTGCTCGGCGAATTCAGCAAGGCGAACATCACCGTCAAAGAAGGCGATGCGATTGACCTTGGCCATTTGGACTGGCAGCCCGTGCGCTACGGCAAGCAGCTCTGGGACATTGGCGTGCCGAACCGTTTTGCCTCCGAATTTTTGAAGGGCGACAACTTCTGGCACTGGGGCTGGTATTTGCAGTATGCGAAACTCTTTCCCAGCGATGTGAACTACACCATCGGCAAAAGCGATTACCACAAGGATTGGTTTTTCGAGCAGGTGCCGCATGTCGAAAGTCTCGAACATGCAAATAGTGACACCAAGGGCCGCGCCACCACTTGGACCATCAACTTCCACCTCGATGAAACCCCCAAGGGCTGGGCGGTGCTGCGCCTCGCCATCTGCGGCGTCGGCAGTTCTGTTGGGCGTTCCGGTCTCGCGGTTGGCCTCAACGGCTCGGCCGTCACCACCCTTTATGACCTGCGCTACATCAACTCCATCAGCCGTGATGGCATTGGCGGCTATTGGACCGAAAAGGACATCACCTTCGACGCGACCAAGATGAAGGCGGGCGACAACAAACTCACTCTTACCGTGCCCGCCGGTGCTGCAACGGAAGGCATCATGTATGATTACCTGCGGCTCGAATTGGCTGATCACCCGCCCGCTTCCCAACCGGTCGCCCGTGTGCCTTGATGGTGACAGATTCGGCTGTGCTTACAGTTCCACTTCCAGCCCGTCGTAGGACGACAATACCTCCGCGGGAAATTTACCCGGGGCGTTCTGGCGGCCCTTTTCCTGGTGATAGAGTTCGGCGTACATCCGCGTGTTGAACAGGGTTTCTTCCAGTTCGGCGTCGGTGTTGTGCGGGTCGTGGTGAAACAGCGCGAGCCGGCGCACCTGCGCGCGGGCCGCCAGTTCCACGCCGATGACGTTGCTGGAATGGCCCCAGTCCGCCTTGCTGTAGATGGCTTCCTCGAGCGAATACATCGCGTCGAAAACCAACAGGTCGGCGTCGGCGTAAAACTTGAGCAACGGATAGTCGGCCGCGGCGGCCTCGGCCTGCTTGTGTTCACAATCGGTGGAATAGACAAACACCCGGTCCTGGTGTTCGAAACGGTAGCCATAAGACAGCCCGGGGTGGTTCTGCTCGCATAGGCGCACGCGCGTCCCGGCGATTTCATAGTTCTGGCCGGGGCTCAGTCGTTGGTAATTTATTTTCGCCTTGAGATACTCGTAAGGGACGGGGAAATACGGGGCGGCAAATTGCGCCCGCACCGCTTCCTCGATTTTGTCATGCGCGCCGTAAATGGTCAGGTGCTGCCCCTCGGCATAAATGGGATAAAAAAACGGCAGACCCTGGAGGTGGTCCCAATGCAGGTGGGAGAGAAACAGGTGAAAGTGCGCGCCGACCGGGAAGCCCGGCTTCGAACCGCGCCGATGCTGGTGGCGGTAATCATGCGCGAAGTCCCGCAGGCCCGTGCCCGCATCCAGCAAGATGTAGTCCGGGCCATCGGTGCTGACTTGGACGCAGGCCGTGTTGCCGCCAAAAGTGCCGCGGACGGAAAACGGCAAGTGCCGCGCCACCCACGCCGACAGCGCCGCTTCCTCCGTTGGCAGATTCTGGCCATGCGCCGCCGCCAAGGCCTGCACGATTTTGTCGTGCACCTGATGGGCGGCGAGCGGCGAGGGCAAAGAGCCGCGGGTTCCCCAGAACTTAATTTTCATAGCGAGCAGACAGCGTGGGCCAATCTGCCATCGAAAACCGGGGCTTGCGAGTCAAATTCCCCCCGTCAGCTAAAAAATATTGGCTGTCGCCTTATGGCCGGGCGGGCGAAATAGCCGGAGCCAGGAGCACGCGCAAGCCAATGTCGTCCGAAACGGTATTAGGCCGCACGCCCTCGCCGAGGTCACGCCAGGCGGAGCGGGCGTCCGTGGCGTAATCGCTCCAGCCGCCCCCGCGGTATTCCCTCCGGGAGTTGTTGTCCCCGGCTTGGAGGGCCGGGGCGGTGACCGTGCCGCCCGGCAGCCGCGATTTGTAGGCGTCCAGCACCCATTCGTTCACATTGCCATGCACGTCATAAAGGCCCCAGGCATTCGGTGCGTAGGAGCCGACGGGTTTGGTGCCCGTCACATTGTTGAGTGAGGTGATGTCCGAACCGGCTCCAGCCGGGTAGGCGCCCTTGAAATTGCCTTTGCTTGGTTCGGCCCGCTCACCGAAACTAAACGGGGTCGTGGTGCCGGCGCGGGCGATGTATTCCCATTCCGCCTCGGTCGGCAGCCGGTATTCGTAGCCGAGCGGCAGGCGGTTGGCCGCTCGCTCGCGTTCTGTCAGTTTTTGGGTAAACTCACGCGCCTTGAGCCAGGAAACATTTTCCACCGGGAAGCGGCCCGGGTTGGGCGCGTTTTTCCCAAATTCCGAGGGGTTGTCACCCATTACTGCCTGATATTGATCTTGCGTGACTTCATAGGTTCCGGCCCAAAATCCGTCGGGGAAGTTGACGATGGTCACCGGGCCTTCGCTCGCCACCCGGTTGAATTCCGTGCTCGGGCTGCCCATGGTGAACTGTCCGGGCTGGATCCATTTCAGTTCCAGGCCGAGGTAGGGCACGGCGTAGTCCTTGCCGGTGGCCGGCGGCGTCAGCTTGCTTAGCGTCATGGCCCAGTTGGCGGATTTATTGGGCCCCAGCTCGAATTCTTTTTCCGCATCGGCGTAGTCGAGCGCCTGCACCCGGATTTTATTTTTTTGCCCGGGCGGCAGCAAATATGAGCCATCGGCCGCTGGCGCGAGCTGCTGGTTGTTCAGGTAAACGGTAATCGGCATCGCCGGGGTTGCGCGGATGGCCAGCCGGGCGGGCTTGGGTGGTAAATCCGCCGCGGTCGCCGAGGTTTTTCCATCCGTAATGCTCACCGCTTGTTCGACGGTGTCGTAGTCCGGATGCTGGAACGAAATTTTATAGGGTCCTTCCAGCATGTCGCCGATGTGTTTGGTTGAGGCGGGGTAGGCATGGTCGTTGACGACGATTTTTGCATCGCGCGCTTCTTCGGCAGTCGGCGCATGGCCGCCGAGTTTGAAATTCAAATCCAGGCTGCCCATGTGCGCGGTGAGATTGCCGAGGTTTTCCTCCACGGTAACATTGGGCGCCACCTGCAAACGCCGCGGAACGCTCTGGTAGCCTTGCTTTTCCAGCGTGAGCCGCACATCGGTGTCCACCGGTATCGCCTGCGTCGTGAAGGGCGTGACGCCGAGCACCTGTGTGCCCATCCGCACGGTGGCGCCGGGCGGGTCGCTCGTCAGCGTGACGGTGGCGGGTTTCGCCACCAGCTTGAGGTCGAAGTGGTAGGATTTGGTCAGCTCGATTTTTTGGTTTTCAATTTTGACCGTCGAGTAATCAACTTTGCTGGCCATAAAGGTGTAGCTGTCGTCGCCGAGATTTTTGGCGACATGCAGCGTGCCATTGGCGTCTGCCACGCCGAGTTGCATGACCGGGCCCTTGGAAGGCTGCGCCTCAACCGTCGCTTCCGGCGCGGTCGTGAAGTCCACCACCGCCCACGCCGGCACCAGCGTGATGAACAGCGGCTCCGGCTCGTTTTGCGTCGTGTAGGTCAGGATGGTGCGTTGGTATTTTGGCGGCGATTCGATGAGGATGTTGTAGGTGCCCTTCGGCATGGACACCGGCAATTTGCCGTCGCTGACGGTGAAAAAGGTGCTGTCAATCTTCACCAGCGCATTGCGCGGAGTGATGTTCAGCAACAACCGGACGGTCATGCCCGGCTGCGCCCGCACCGGGGTGCCGGTTTCCGTGTCCTCGCCTGTTTCAATTTTTACGTAGATATACGAGGCGAGGGCGACTGCCAGCAGGGAAGGCAGAGCGATGAAGAGCAGGCGCTGGATCAGGGTCAGTGGTTTCCGGGCCCGGCGGCCGCCTTTGGCTGCTTTGCTTTTTTTCGGTTCGGGTGTTTTTGCGGCCTTTTTTTTCTCTTCCGGCGGCGGGGCGGGCGCGTCCGGCGGCAGCAGCAATTCCAGCGGCTTGCTCTGGGGCAGCGGCGTCAGTTGGGCCAGGTTGCGCAAGTCGCCCAGCGCGGCGGTGGCGGTGGCGTAACGGTCTTCCGGTTTGCGTTGTAGGCAGCGCAGGGTGAAAGCGTCCCAGCCGGCTTCAATGCCCGCTTGGATGGTCGAGGGCGGCTGGTAGGGCGAAGTCGGCTTGCGTCCGGTCAGCAGCCAGTGGGTGTTGACGCCAATGGCGTAAATGTCCGACCGGTATTCCAGCGTTTTGCGCAGGCGCGCTTCCGGCGAAAGGATGTCCGTGGTGCCCAGGAAAGAACGGTTGGGGTCAAGTTTGAGCGGCGGGATGCCGGCCGACACCAGCATCTCGAACAATTCCTGGCCCAGGATGGCCAGGAAATGGAACCCGTAAACTTTGACCTCGCCGCGCACCGCGCGCAAAATTTTGGTTGGATTCAAGTTCAGGTGCATCACCTTGGACTCGTACGCACACGCGAGCCCGGCCAGCACCTGCTCGATAATCGGCGTCACTTGCGCGGGCGGCAGGTTTGTCGCCTGCCGGCTGTCCGCCGTGCTCAGCTGCGAGCCCGTCAGCAGCATCAAGTGGTCGGGGATGTTGAGGCTCTCGAACGCTTCCCCCGCGAGGCAATAGCTGTTCTCGATGATGAGCGCCTGGGTGAAGCTGAGGATGTTGGCGTGTTTGAGCGCGCACAATTTTTTGGTCTGCGCCGCGAAACGCTCCGGAAAACCCTTGTCCTGGCCCACGAGCGTCGGAAAAACAAAGAGCGATTCGCGCTGGCCCGTCTCGTTGTTCAACGCCGCGTACAGGCTGCCGAGCATGTCGTAGGCCAGGCAGCGCTCAATGGTGTAGCCGCCGAAGGTCTTGCCGTCCTCGATGATCTCGTAGGCGCGGCCCAGCGGGACGGAGCTGGCTAAAAGATGGGAATCGGACATGGGCGGGGTCTGGGGCTTGGTCGGCGCGCGGCTACCGGCTCGCCCGGCAGTATAAGCCCGCGCCCCCCGCGCAGAAGCAAAAAATGAACCACCTTGCGCAAAATCACCGGCGTTAAACTCGATTACGTCGAAACCTTAGTTTAAGTTCGTTACCTATTCCCGTCCGCGGGCTATTTCCCCGCGGCAACTTCTTCCGGCAAAACATGAACGATGCGCTTGGCGGCGTCCCACTTCACCAGGCCGTCCTTGAGCGCAAACAGAGTATAGTCCTTGCCGAGGCCGACATTGTCGCCCGGGTGCATCTTGGTCCCGCGCTGGCGCATCAGGATGTTCCCGGCGATGACGAATTCGCCGCCGTAACGCTTGATGCCGAGCCGCTGGGCGTGGCTGTCGCGGCCGTTCTTGGAGGTTCCCTGACCTTTTTTATGTGCCATGACGCGAAGAGGGTAGAGGATTTAAAATGAAAGATAAAATATTTGTAGGGGCGCAGTCTTGCTGCGCCCGTGGGCCTAACCCTTGATGCCTTCAATCTTGATGACGGAAAGTTCCTGCCGGTGACCGCGGCGGCGTTCGTAGCGCTTGCGGCGCTTTTTCTTGAACACGTCCACCTTGTCCCCGCGCTTGTTCTCCAGGATGCGAACCATCACGGAGGCTCCGGCCACCAACGGTGTGCCGATGCGGGCGGCCGCGCCGTCGCCGACCAGGAGGACTTCCTTGATCTCCACGGTGTCGCCGGCGGCGGTGTTCGGGTAGCGGTTCACCTTGAGGATGTCGCCTTCCTGGACGATGAACTGGCGTCCCTGGGTCTTGATGGTGGCCTTCATGGATTAGAATATGGGCAAACGATAAACAAAACGGATTCCCGAACCCAAGGCAAGCGTTTTTCGGCAGGGTTCAGTTTGGGCTAGTGATGGTGGATTTGGCTTTCCGTTCCCCCTCCGAAAGTGGCACAAATTCCCAGAAAAAAGCCAAAATCGTATAAACGCCCGCAATTATTCTTCTCGTAGATTCGGACATTGGGCGTGAACAGACTCACGATAAAGGTGATCCCGACAATCATCCCATGCCAAAGGCCTGCCCAGAAGCCCGCAGGAGTGGCGCCCGGAAGCTGATATTTGGAACCTGGGCCAGCCACAGCGAGAAAATTTTGCATGCAACAATCTTTAAGGCTTTGGTCCGGCAACGCAACCCCTTGTTGGTCGGTAGTTTGGATTCCCGTCGGCTTTTCCGCCCATTTCTTCCGCCTTGCCCAACCCCGAAAAATCTGTAACTATTGACCTCTTCTGAAGGTTCTAGACCATGCGTGCGGGAACCACCCCGTCCCGCGCCATGCTCGACAGATATGGGAGATTCCGGGTCAATGTTGCTGTTTTTGGGTTCAGGGGTTGCGGTAACGCTGCTCGTGGGTTGGCTATTTTTACGCCTCCGCCGCCGGGATTTGCGCGACAAGGCGGATAATATCATCAACCTCGCCCGCAAAGAGGCCGAAATCCAGGCCCGGGACCTGCGCGCCCAAGCCGACCAGGACATCGCCCGCTCCCGCGCCGGCTTTCAGCAGGAGCAACTCGCCGCCGCCGAACTGCGCCAAAAGGCCGAAACCGGCCTCGCCCAGGAACGCGCCCGCCTCGAAACCCGCGCCGACGAACTCGGCCGCCGCGAATCCTACTTCAACAGCCGCCGCGCCGAAATCGAGGCCCTGCGCGACCAGCTTGAACGCCAGAGCCAGCTCTACCGCGAACGCCTTCGCGCCGCCGCCACTTTAAATGAAGAGCAACTCCGCGCCGCCCTGCGCGAGGAAGTCCGCACCGAATCCGCCGCCGAGCTTCGCGACTTGCGCAACCAGCTCCGCAACCATGCCGAGACGGACTTGCAGGAGGAAAGCCGCCGCATCCTTATTGACTCGCTCCAGCGCCTGACCTCGACCGTCCCTTCGGAAATCGGCGCCACGCTGGTCAAGCTGCCCAACGAGGAAATGAAGGGCCGTATCATCGGCCGCGAGGGCCGCAATATCAAGGCCTTCGAGTCCGCCACCGGCGTGACCCTGATGATTGACGAAACGCCCGACGCCGTGCTCGTCTCCAGTTTTGACCCCGTCCGCCGCGAAGTCGCCCGCCTCTCCCTCGAGCGCCTGGTGGCCGACGGGCGCATCCACCCCGCCAGCATCGAGGAGCAGGTCAAAAAGGCCGATGAGGAAGTGCGCCACAACTTTGCCGTGCTCGGCGAAAAGGCCATCGCGCGCCTCCACGTCACCGGCGTCCACCCGGAGCTGGTCTCGCTGCTCGGCAAGTTGCACTTTCGCCTGTCCAATAACCAGAACACCCTCGACCATTCCGTCGAAGTCGCGTCCATTTGCTCTTTCATCGCTTCTGAACTCGGCCTCGACCCGGAGCCCGCTCGCCGGGCCGGGTTGTTTCATGACTTGGGCAAGGCCCTCAATGGCGACCACCCCGGCAGCCACGCCGTGGCTGCGGCCAATTTGCTCCGCTCGTATGGGGAGGACCCCCGCGTCATCAACGCCGTCGCCGCGCACCATCAGGAAGTCCCGCCCGAAAGCGTTTACGCCCCGCTGCTCCTCATCGCCGATGCTGCCTCCGCTGCCCGCCCCGGCGCGCGGTCGGAATCCATCGAAGGCTATTTGCAACGCGTGCACGCGCTCGAGGATTTGGCCCGCGGCTTCCCCGGCGTCACCGAAGCCTACGCCATGCAAGCCGGCCGCGAAGTCCGCGTCATCGTCTCGCCCGAACGCCTGACGGATGCCGAGGCCCGCCAGCTCGCCGTGGATATTCGCCGCCGCATCGAGGAAGGCCTGAATTTCCAGGGCGTCGTCAAAATCACCGTCATCCGCGAAGCCCGCTTCAGCGAAACGGCGAAGTAGCCAGGGTGGGGCGGGGCCTCCGGACCCGCCGTTCTTTAGGTAGGGCGCGACGTCCCCGGCGCGCCTAGTTGCACTTGTCGGAAATTACTTTTTTGGAGGTTGCCGGGTCTTGGGAGTGTAGGATTAAATAATGACGGGATGAAACGTAAAATCGTTGTTCTGTCAGTCCTTGTCATCGCCGGTGTATGTGTCTGGTGGTTCACGCAACCGGCATCGGCGCCAGTTAGGGAAAAAGTTGCCACCGCGTCTAAAGCGCCCGCGCCTTTGCCCCCGGTGCCCCCGTCTTCGGCTCAAGTCGTTGCCCCTAAGGCCGCCCCTGTAGTATACTCGCAGGAGCAGGCGGCGTCTGCCTCCACTTCGTCGGTTGCTCCTGTGGCCGATCCCCAAGCCGATTTGAAAACCGTCTTTCCTCACCTGGCCGGTTTGATCCGAAGTGGTGATTTAATGGCCTACACCCTGGCTTACACCCCGCCAGGTAAACTAACCCCTGAAGCCATTCAGCAACTGCAACAGTTGCAGGATCGAAATACGACTCATCCACTCCCCGCATTACAACAGTCCAGAGAGCGGGCGGCCGAGGCTTGGGAAGCCCTGGAAAGCCAAACCCCGACTTTTAATGAAGCCGGTGACGAAGCCACCTACATGTTAACGATATCCGGTATGGCGCGTGGGATACCGGGTATAACCCAGGGAGGCACCCAGGTTCCGAGAACTTTTATCAAAATCGATGGCAAGTGGTATTTAAAATCTTTGCCTTAACTGAACTGGTAGGAATTTGCTTTTTCTGGGTTGCTTGGGTTTAAGAGAGACAATTCTGTGGCAGTATGACTATGGCCAATCGCCACCCCTGCGTTTCTTTTTCTCTCGTCGCTGGACTTTTGTTGGGCGTCGCGGCTGCCGCCCCCGAGTCAACCCCTGCCGCCTCTGCCCCAGTGTCCTCCGCCACTTCAGCTTCACCCGCCGCCGCTACCACCACTCCACCGGCCTTTCCCACCGGGGTAGTTTCCGCCTCGGGCATCACCCACGCGTTTCTCGCCCATTCGCCCGTGCAGGGTAAAGTTTACAAAATCGCCCCGAACGGCGACATCGCTGGCGAATACACTGTCGGCCTCAAGGGCGAAGATAGCTGGCTGCTGCCCAACGGCCGTTTACTGGCCAGCTACACTGGTGGCGTGCGCGAAATAGATACCGCCACCGGCGCCACCACTTGGGAATACAAGGCCGGCCCCGGCGTCGAGATTCACTCCTGCCAGCCGCTGCTCGATGGCCGCGTCCTCATCTGCGAGTGCGGCTCCAAGCGCCTCTTTGAAATCAACCGCGACCTCACCATCGCCCACGAGATCAAACTCGAATCCTCCCAGCCCACGCACAAGCAATTCCGCCTCGCGCGTAAGACGGCCGCCGGAACTTACCTTGTCGCCTATGGCTCCGACGCC
>Ga0206864_1157_pt1 | contig 22232 bp, 18 predicted proteins | sample Alteio_BWOrgCont_42_FD_152632 | JGI IMG/M metagenome (GOLD analysis project Ga0206864, IMG submission 152632) | Enriched cells from forest soil in Barre Woods Harvard Forest LTER site, Petersham, Massachusetts, United States -... | ecosystem: Environmental > Terrestrial > Soil > Temperate forest >...
TATTCAGTTGATCGCCAATATTACGGGCCTGTCTGTCGAAGAAATAGAAAAGCTATAACCACCATGGGCATAGAAGAATTTTTGTTGGACAACGCCAAAAAAGAGGGCAAGCTGGAAGGCATTGAAAAAGGCGAACATAATAAAGCAATAGCTATCGCCCGCGAACTCAAAAAAGAGGGTTTAGCAATTGAATTTATTGCCAAAACAACCAAACTTTCTGTCGAAGAAATAGAAAAGTTATAATAAGCCCCTGGAGTACCAAAAAGGCATTTTAAAGAGTCCTTGTTTTCTGAGCTTTTTTTGCATTTTTTCAACTTTCCGCTGATGTTGGTCCCGTACGTACGGGATCACCAACATCCTGCAGGCCATCCCCATTGCTGGTACTCACAACAAATGCACAGGCCTTGATTGATAGCATGGCGGCGACCCGGCATTCATTAGGATGCTTTCACAAGGCACGAGGAGCAGCCGCTTTTGGCCTTTGCCCGGCATCGCGCTTGGGGAGGAAAATCTATCCCCGCCGATGTTGTTTTATCACAAATACACCTCAAATAAGCCACATCACAGCATCTGTCCCGGTCACTGGTACGCCACCTCCTTTGGCTGCGCTGCACAGCGCCCAGAGCCGGGGCAATTTACCTTACAGGCTGGTTACCAATTTATAGGGCCGGTTAAATAATTCCTGCTTTACTTTGAAATGCACAGCCAGCTTCCCTATGTTTTCTTTGGAAAAACCTTTTTTATAGCTTAACACCTCCGATATAAAACCCTTGCTCAGGCCTAACAGATCTGCTAAATCCTTAGCTTTTAATTTGTGTTCGGCCATCAGGTATTTTAGCGCTTCTACAGGGTCTGCCTTGCCAAGGGTATCGTGTTCTTCATCCCATTTTTCTATAAGCAGGGTCAGCAGATCGATTTCTTCCTCCACTTCGGGATCGTTACTTTCCTGCATCACCAATTCTTCCAACCGGTTGCAATAATCCCAATACTGCGTTTCGGTCCTGATAATTTTATACTGTAATACTTCCATCGCATTTATTTAAACAAGGTCACTGTGTATTGTCAGATTTGAGATGTGAGATGTGAGATGTGAGAGGGGGCGTAGTTCATAGCTGAAGGGGTCCAGGCTGCGGATTTCAAAACATTAAGCCAGGGTCTAAAGGCGTTTTTACTAAGGGCATGCTCGCCCACAAAATCTTGAATTACCTTTTCCTTAACTAAATGAATATGCATATAACCAAGTACAAATGTAATAAAATGTTAGCCTGTAGCGAACTTTTTTGTTAATTACATTGCCCAGATAAATTACCACGGGTCCCGGTCACCACTACGCCACCTCTTTGGGCTGCGCTGCAACTAGGGCCAGAGTTGGGGCCGAAATTCAGGAAACATTAATTTTTCTGGCGATATGCCGGAATTGGCCTGAACATCGAATCGCGCAGACAGTGTCTGCGAAATTGGATGTTCAAGATAAATAACCTCACTTGTTCGATATTTCTTGTCTCAGGGTGGGCTACCTGTCAGCGGCGCCCGGCATTCATTAGGATGCTTTCACAAGGCTCGGGGAGCAGCCACTTTTGGCCTTTGCCCGACATCCCCGAGCCAGAGGAGGCGACGGAACCGTGAGTTTCACTTGAACCCAATTAATAAAATACCACGTTTCTTAAAAACATCGAAACGAATTCATAATTTTAAATCTAATTTTAAGCCTTATTGTTAACTCGATTTTTTAATGTCCACTAAGTTCTTTACCAATACTGACCAAAACACGCTTTTTAATAAATTCGAAGGAATATTCAAGTATTCTAAAGTTTACTATCTGGATATTTTAGTCGGTTATTTTTACTCCTCCGGTTATTTTAGAATCAGGAAGTTTCTTGATGATGTGGCCGAGATCAGGATATTAGTTGGGATTGATTTAGATAGCCGGGCAAAAAAAGCCATCAACAGGGGACTAGAAATAAATTTCAATGCGGACACGGCCAGAGAAGAATTTTTAAAAAAAGCAGTTAACGATATACAGGACTCGGATTACAAAAAGGATGTGGAAGATGGTATCGATGCATTTATTAACGACATTTCATCGGGCAAGTTGCAAATCAAGATACACCCGTCTACACAGCTTCATGCCAAAATCTACATTTTTCGACAACAGCATGAACATGAACATGCCGGCTGGGGGTCTGTCATCACTGGCTCAAGTAATTTAACAGAAAACGGGCTGGAGCGAAATTTTGAGTTTAATGTTGAGTTACGGGATCATGATGATATTAAATTTGCCCACGAAACGTTTGAACGACTTTGGTTGGAGGGTGTCAATATCACCGAAGAATTTGTTCAGCAGATACCGAAACAAACCTACATCAGCGGCGACTATTCGCCCCACGACATTTATATCAAGTTTCTGATCGATTATTTTGATAAAAGCATTGACTACGACCCGGAATCAGTTACCGATTTACCAAAAGGCTACCGTAAGTTAGCTTACCAGGTTGACGCAGTTAATGATGGCTTTAATAAACTTACAAAGTACAATGGTTTTATACTTGCGGATGTCGTGGGTCTTGGTAAAACCATTATTGCCACAATTATTGCAAAAAAGTTCTATTTTACAAATGGCTACCGTACCAAAACACTAGTGGTTCATCCCCCTGCGTTAAAGCCATCATGGACTAAAACAGTCCGAGATTTTGAAATCCCGAATGTTGATTTTATATCTAACGGCTCTTTGCATAAAGTTAAGCACCCAGAGGACTATGATCTGATAATCGTTGACGAAGCCCATAAGTTCAGAAGTGACGAATCGGAAATGTTCAACGACCTACAAAAGCTTTGTAAAACACCAAGGAAAAGGGCTGGCATTGATGGGAATTTTGAGAAGAAAGTAATATTGGTAACGGCGACGCCATTAAATAACCGGCCTTCCGACATAAGAAACCAATTGTACCTGTTTTTAGATTCCAAAGTATCGAATCTTGATATTGGAAATATTCAGCATTTTTTCAGACCACTAATTGAGAAATACGACAAACTACGGAAGGATAAATTAATCAGTAAAGAAAATCTGGCAAAGGGAATAAAGGAAATTTATGATAAGATCAGGACAAAGGTTCTGGAGCCGCTTATCGTTCGCCGGACCCGTACAGATATAAGAGATTCAGACACCTATTGGAAAGATATTACCGGGCAAAGCTTGACCTTTCCTGATATTATTCCGCCGAAACAGGTCTTATATCAATTGGATAACAACCTTGACAATTTATATGACAGCACCTTAAGGATATTAAAAGGGGGGAAAATCGGGTTATGTTATATGCGCTATCAGGCTATTAAATACCTTCCTGAAAAAATAAAAAAGGAGGTATATGGCACCAGGGCTGACAATATCTCTGATTCTTTAGCTAAGATCATGAAAACGTTAATGGTGAAGCGAATCGACAGCAGTTTTTACGCATTTAAAAAAACCTTAAAAAGGTTTTTAGATGCCAATGAAGCGATGGTAAGAATGATTGAGGCAGATCGGATTTTTATTGCGCCCAGGCTAAAAGTCAACGAATTCATACTTAGTGAGGATGAATCCACTTTAGAAGCGATGCTTGAAGACCGCCCGGATTTAATAAGAGCGTACGCCGTTGATGATTTTGATGAAACATTTATAAAGGGGATATATCACGATTATGAACTATTAAAAGAGCTACATAAAGCGTGGCAAAATATTACGGATGACCCTAAGTTGGATGAATTTGTTAGTAAACTTCAAACGGTATTTTTTAACCCGGAGCTTAATGACAACGGGAAATTGGTTGTTTTCTCGGAATCAAAGGAGACAACGGAATATCTTGCCCAAAAACTTTCCTTACTGCAGCACCGGAACGTATTAGCGATTGACAGCAGCAACCAAAGTGACAAAGCCGATATAATACGGGCTAATTTTGACGCTAACATACCCCTGCTCGAAAAAAGCAATGAATTTCCGATCCTCATTACTACCGAAGTGCTTGCAGAAGGAGTAAACCTCCATCAGGCCAATGTTATAGTAAATTATGATGTGCCCTGGAACTCGACGCGATTAATGCAGCGTATCGGCAGGTTAAACCGGATAGGCACCCCATCAGATAAAATTTACATTTTCAATTTTTTTCCTACACAACGTACAGATGACGAGATAGAGCTAAATAAAAAAGCATATATAAAACTCCAGGCATTTCATTCTGCTTTAGGTGAGGATAGCCAAATCTATTCAAACGATGAAGAATTCGGCACTTTTGGTTTGTTCGAGCGTATCCCTGAAGAAGAAAAAGATGAGCGCCAAATACTTTTAGAAAACCTCCGTAAATTTAAGGCTGACCACGCGGATGAATTTAAGCGAATAAAAAACATCCCCAAAAGGGCTCGGACAGGTAGGAAGGATAAATCGCGCGCTCAATCAACTATCGTATTTCTAAAAAACAGGAGCCGGGATAGCTTTACGTATGTAAATACAGACGGCAGTTATGAGGAACTGACTTTTGTGGAAGCCGCCCGCATTTTTAAGGCTGAAATTAGTGAGCGTGCCGTTGCCCGCCACAACCTGCATCATGAACAGGTCAGTTTAGCCATAAAGGCGTTTGAGGAAGACACAGCAATAAAAACGATAACCGAAACCAAAGGGATAAAGCTTGGGCCAAATGAAGCTTTGGCAGTAACCCAGTTAAGTACATTTAAGGATTTTCCCGACATTAACGAAGAAGAAAGGGAACTGGTTATTTTTGCAATAGAAGCTATCCGCCGGGGTGTTTTTCAAAAATTGCACAGGGAAATAATAGCTTTGGTAAAGCAAATGAGTAAATCTGCTTTTAACCGCGCAGAAAAACTTGACGCCATAATTAAGCTTTTAAAAAGATACCCGTTAACGCAAGCACACATTGAAAATGCGCAGGAAGAGGAATTACAGGAGCCTGTTATCGAACAGCCTAAACCAATTATAATTATTTCAGAATCTTTCTCAGCTTAAAACATGGACAACCAGGCCTTAGAAGAAGTTTTTAAGAATGATTACCAAACTGCCGGTTGGAAAAACGTTTTAAAACAAATATTTCCGACTATCAATTTTTATGCGGCTCCGATACCCGAAGAACTTACAGACAGCCAGGCCGAAGATGCAAGAAAGATCATAAAATATGGCGATGTAACACTTGCCGATGGCAAGGAGCTGATTTTTTACGAGGTTGAATTGCAGGACGGTAAATCGGTTACCCGTAACCGGGTAGGTCTACGTAATCTTTTGCATAATTATGTCGTTTCGGGCCTTGTTGATGGTGTTATAGCAACCTATTATAATAAAAACGCAAACGACTGGCGGTTAAGTTTTATATCAAAAAACGCTTATTGGGATGATGAAGGGAAAATTGTAAAAAAAGAAACTGCGCCCAAACGCTACACATTTGTGTTGGGCAAAAACGAAAGCATCAAAACAGCGCTTCAAAGGATACAACCGCTTATTAATTCGGCAAAACACGGTAGCCCGATAAAGATTGACGATTTGTTAAGAGCTTTTTCGGTACAAAAAATATCGAAGGAATTTTTTAGCGAATACAAAGGCAATTACGAGGCATTTTCAGAGTTCTTGGGGTCGCGTAGTTTTCGATCTTTGTTCATACCCGACAACGAGGACTTAACGGAGGAAGAACAGAAAAAAGAAACAGAGCGGAATATCAGTAATTTTTCGAAGAAGCTTTTAGGGCGGGTAGTCTTTCTTTATTTTCTTCAAAAAAAGGGCTGGCTGGGCGTACCGGAAGGCCAAGCCTGGGGAAATGGCGAGCGTGATTTTGTTTCGCAATTATTTAAACGCGCAAAGGATAAAAAGAGCTTTTACGAACAAATGCTTGTAACGCTTTTTTTTGGAACTCTCAATAAAAAGCGTGAAGGCGATGTATTTGAACTAACCGGCACTAAAGTGCCCTTCTTAAATGGCGGTTTATTCGACAGGGTAAGCAATGAACCCACGGCGATACAATTTGATCCGCAATTATTCGAAAATCTGTTTGCGTTTTTTGATAACTATAATTTTACGATTGATGAAAACAGCCCTGACGATTTAGACATTGGCATTGACCCGGAAATGCTGGGCCTAATATTTGAAAATTTACTGGAAGAAAACCGTAACAAAACAGGCGCTTTTTACACGCCTAAAGAGGTGGTGCATTACATGTGCAAAGAAAGTTTAAGCCTTTACCTGCAAAAGAAACTGGCAGATAAGTTAAATGCCGACGAGCTAAAACAACTCGACAGTTTTGTAAAACAGACAGATACGGCTACCCCCGGCTTTATAAAAACTTACGCGGATAATATACAAGGCTTCTTAGATACGCTAAAGGTTTGCGATCCTGCTATTGGTTCGGGCGCCTTTCCGCTTGGCATATTGTTTGAGATTTTACGCATCCGTAAAGAAATATTCCCGCATTTAAAGAAGCAGAAAAACTTCAACTACCGGCAAGAGAAGCTGAATATTATGCGCAAGAATATTTACGGGGTTGATATTGACGGCGGTGCCGTTGATATAGCCCGGTTACGGTTCTGGCTTTCATTAATCGTCGACGAGGAGGAACCAAGCCCTCTGCCAAACCTGGATTATAAGATTATGCAGGGCGACAGCATGATGGAGAGCTTTGAGGAAATTGACCTTTCGAAAGTAAAGATACAGCCAAGAAATGTGAAAGTGTATGAACCGGAAAGGGATTTGTTTGGCAATATTAAAAACGCGCAACTTACCATTAACTCTATACCATTTGATACAGAGGCTTTAGAAGCAAAAGTTGAATCTTTTTTTAAGATAGAGGACTCGGACGAAAAACGGGCAAAACATAAGGAAATTGATGATGAGGTAATAAAACATATTGAGATCAGTATTAATAATTATGAGCAGCGGCTTTTACATGAAAGGGAAATTTTTGTGAAGGAGCTAAACAAAGACCTGGCGGGGGCTTCGACCGCAGCACAGAAAGAGCGAATTAATAATGGCCCAAAGGGTAAAATAATTATCGCCTGGGATAAAAAGCTTGCCGATGTCGACCGAATCCGCAAAAAGCTGATAAAAATTACGGAACAGACTGAACGGCCATATTTTTTATGGCATTTATTTTTCAAAGACGCCTTTGACAATGGTGGATTTGATATTGTTATTGGCAACCCGCCTTATGGGGTTGAGTTTTCAGAACAACTAAAAAACAAATATGGGTTGGGCAGTACAGATAGTTACGGCGTTTTTATGGCTCATGCTTTGGCGCAACTCCTAAAGGTTGACGCGACGTGTGCTTTTATTGTAAGTGATACGTGGCTAACCATCATGACTCATTTACCATTGCGCCAAATGATTTTACAAAAGGAATTACAAAAAATCATACGTTTGCCTGGCGATACATTTGGTGCCACCGTTAATACCTGTATTTATATACAAAGTAATACCGCTGCAAATGATCAAAGCCAGTTAATAGGGGCCGATCTCACGAATTTGAGTCCCCAAAAACGCCTGCCTGCGTTCCGAGATACACTTTTTAACTTGGAAAAATATGTCGGGATTTACACCCCCGACTTTGCGGTTTACCAGTACCCCCAACAACTTATAAATAGCAATAGAAACTACCCGGTTTTTGTCGCGAGTCCGAAGTTGTTTGCGTTGGTGAACGATACTAACTGCCCTAAACGAACAGAAGATAGAGAGGTAGGCATTAGCCTCGATATCAGGCTAATTCAAATGAATGGCAAAACAATTGAGGTTGTTCGTCTCGGTGACATTGCGGATATTAAACAGGGGTTAGCAACAGGTGACAATCAACATTATTTATATCAAAATCCAGACGTAAGAGGCAATTATAAGGACATCAATTTGTTTAAGGAATATCTTTTGGACGAAGCAGGCTTAGATAAAATACGCAATAATGACGAACTGCGATTAAAAATTGTAGAGAATGGAATTCATCAAAGTAAAGAAGAACAAGATTTCGATGAAGAGTGTTGGTTTAACGGCAAATACATAATACCCTATGATAAGGGCGGGGAAAGTGACACGGATACCGGTTGGCTGCCGAATTACCATGTTCCAACGAATTATTTTATCGATTGGAGCCGAACGTCAATACAAAGATTTAAGTCATACACAATTGCTCAGCGAATTATAGATAATAACGAAAAGAAAACAATAACAGAAAAGTATAGGTCACAGATTGCTGCTGTCATCAGAAACCCGCGGTACTATTTTCTGCCAGGCCTTGATTATTCGCCGACCGGTATATATTCTCCAACTATTAGAATTAATTCAAATAGTGTATTCTGTAACAAGGCTTCATGTATCTTTTTGGAAAATTATGGTTCCCATTTTGCATTGCTTGGGGTTTTGAATTCTAAGTTTTCAAAATATATTTTGAAAAGTATTCTCCACCATACCGTTGAAACTCCAGAGGGTAAAATGGTTGAATTTCCAATGAACATAGCTTTGCTAAGCTCAGAAAAACTAAATAACTTATCGTCCAAAATAATCGAGAAACAAAAAAAAGATCGTCGCTACGACTACCAAAGCAATGAACAAAAAGAAATAGATGCCTTAGTATATGAGGCATACGGCTTAAACAAAGCGGATATAAACGAAGTTGAGACTTGGTACGCCCGTCGCTATCCCAAAATGGCAAAATATGCAGATATGGTAAGCTTGGCTGACGAGGTTGAAAAAATAGAAGAAGAAATAACAGCAGAAGGCATTTATGCCCAAAGGGTACGTGAATTGATAGCCTTGGGCGAAAATAAACGCACAGAATATAAAAGCACCCTTCGCTTTTGCCTTAAACAAAGAAGTCAACAGCTTTACATTGAGCACAGTGTTTTAAAAACAATAGCTGCTTTCCTTAACACAGATGGTGGCACCATCTTGGTTGGTGTGGATGACAACGCGAACATTTTAGGACTCGATGATGACTTCTCAACGTTTGGAAAAGAAAAAAATCACAAGGATGAATGGGTAAAGCATTTCGACAATATCACCAGCCATGCGTTTGGCGATGCGTTCATCGGTAACATTGATTTGAATTTTGCCGAGATAGAAAATAAAGCTGTAGCCATTATTGACGTAAAAGCTTCCACGAGTTTTGTCTACATGAAGAATAAAGCCGACAATAACCGCAAGCAATTTTACATTAGAAGGAACGGGAGTACCGTGGAGATACGCGATGAAGAAATTTTAATTTATGTGAAGCAGCGGTGGGGGTGACCTAAACTAAACCAAGAAAATTTACTAAACCTTTAATAAACCAAATTATGGAAAATACAAAATAATACTGCGTCGGCTTCAGTTGGGGTAATAATTCAGAAAGTCAACTCCTCCTCTGGCGCGAGATGTCGGGAAAAGGCCAAAAGCGGCTGGTCCTCGTGCCTCGTGCGAAAGCATCCTGACGATTGCAGCGCCGCCTGGCTATCATTTAGGTTAAACGCATTCATTTTGTCTGCTGCCGCATACCCAGGCAAACGGTTCGCAATTCAGACCGGATCGTATCTCCATCAACATTCTGATCCGCGACAATGGCGTATCTATCGGCGCCAGATAATCCGATAGGTTGTTAAAGCCGACTTTAAAGATAGCGTTTGGATTTCCAGTAATTCACTATTCGTTGCCTTGCCAATTCCAGTCCTTGTCTCTTCTGTTCTTGCGCTTCAAGGCTTTCTCGCATTTTTCGTTTAATTCTTGCAACCTCTATTTGATATAAAAAGAAACCTATCAAGGCAATAGTCGCAAATAATTTAACGAAGAACATAAGGTGGTCTATATCCATGTGAATACTACCGGGTATATTTCTTTTTTCGTCTAATTCCGCTAAGGCAAAGCAACCTGGAAATAGCATTAGTAAAATAGGTACCCATATTAGATAACGAAGATTTTTTGACTTGCTGGTATGGTGCCAATTTTTCGAAGTGGGTATCTCACTCCAGGCTTTCGATAAGTATAAAATATCCGTTTTTAAATTAATTACCCCTATTAGATAAATCATAGTTCGATCAATGAAATATTCTTCCTCATGAGTTACCTGATTTGCCCTCTTTTTACGAGCGTTATCCCCAACCATGTCGATAAGGAGGATAGTATCTCCAACACCCAAAGCGGGGTTTTTACCATACAAATCTGTTTCACTTGCACTAAAATCGAACTGGTCAAATTTAAAATCAAACCTCTTCCCAGTATGGTCTCTGTACCAAGAAATGATTGATGTTACGGTTTGTCCACCTCCACCCGAGATAGAGCCGGTGCCCTGATATATATGCCCTGATATGGACACAGGTGTTGTGTATTCATACGAAGTGATGCCATCATATATTCCGAAATGTGGGTCGAGAGAATATTTTTCGCCATTTATTTCGATAGGTTCATCGTTTAGCATAACAGGCCGCTACTATGTTGTACTTTGGGCAATTATACATAATTAATCGCCCAAAAACAATCTTTAGTTTTTCGTCTGCTGTTCGTCTTCGTCTATGAATCACTATGCCTCCTTCATATAACGTAAGTTATTTTAAGAGAAAATTGGGGACATACTTAACAATAATCTGCGGCTGGGCTCTTGAATAAAATCGGGAATTTTGTAGACATTAATTTGCGATTAAACAGTTTGGCAACTGATATCAGCTTATGGTTTAAAACGTACTAAATCAGGTACAAATTTGAAACGCATATTGACAGAAGTGTATCAGGAATGCAAAATATTTCCCCTCCTCTGGCGCGATGTCGGGCAAAGGCCAAAAGCGGCTGCTCCTCGTGAAAGCATCCTAATGATTGCAGCGCGCCGCCCGGCTATCATTTAGGTTAAACGCATTCATTTTGTTTGCTGCCGCATACCCAAACAATAGTTTCGCAATTCAGCCCTGGTCGTATCTCCACCAGCATTCTTACCCGCTCTGTCGCGCTAACCGTCGGGCGGCTTAATATTTCCATTCAAAGCGGGTAGTTTTAGTGATGGAGAACTAATCACTGAAGCTTAATGGCCTGCAGGGGGCGTTGTCTTGGACGTATCTTTTGACTTTTTCTTAAACAAGTTTAAAGGATTTGGCGGCGGCGGCGGCGCTCCGGGCGGCAATCCGGGGGGACTGTTGACATGGGTTTGCTTCGCCTTTGAGGTGTCTTTTTTGTTGGTTGTCGTGTCCTTGTGCTTTTTAAACGGATTTATCTTTTTCAAAAGCCCCCCGGGCGGCGGCGGAGGTGGCGGCGGTTGCGGAGGTGCCTGGGCAAATACCCGCACAGAGGCGGTTAATAGAAAGACAAGCACAATAAGTGTTAAAAGGTATTTCAGCCTTGCTGCAAACCTTTTGATTTGATGGTTTATGACCATGTTCTTATAAGCTGGATATTAAGAACCAAGTTAATACTTTTCGTGCCAAAAAAACAAGGGCAGGTATTGCTAACCTCTCCGCGGGCGCGAGGTATGCGGCGCCGGCCAAAAGAGGGCGGTACCTCATGATCCGCTAACAGCTGGTCCGCCCCGCTTTGCGGAGCGGCTACCGAAACAGTTTGCCGCTGACAGATAGCCCTGCTATCCGCTAACTGGAATAAAATACCCCGGATGATCTTAGAATCCTTTAATCCTATCAATCTTAGTTCAGACAATCATATCGTTATCGCCGCCTTCACCAAATACGGCAATATCTCCTTCTGAAAGGAAACAAAATTCTTCCGCACGTCCGAATCACTTACCGACGTAAAGGCAAAGCTGAATACGATGCTTTTGCTGCATTTGATCAAAAAACGCAGGCGCTGCATGTAATTTTCCTGTTTGCGGATATCGTTGAGCTGCGAGAAGGCGTTGATGAGCATTTCCTCGAGCTCGTTGGAGAGGTTCTTTAAAAATTCCTGGGAGTTGGTAGATTCGCGGATAAAATCCCAGCCGATAAATTCGTTGCAAACGGTATAGCTCAGTCGGCAGGTTTTCATAATGAGGCTGTTCAAATGCGCCTCCTCGTCCTCGGTGGTATTGCTATGCACCAGGTCGTCCACGCTGCTGCGGATATAATCCATCAACAGGGAGTGCAAAACGTCCTCCTTGCTGTCAAAATACTTATAAATGGTTGCCTTTGCTATCCGGGCCTTTTTTGCGATCTCGTTTACGCTGGTTTTGTGGTATCCAAATTTGCGGAAAAGATCCTGCGCGGCCCGTTTGATGCTTTCTTTTATTTTTTCGGCTTCCATTTATCAGTTGGTTATATAGATCTCGCCGTTGCTTACGTCAACTTCGTATTGTCTTAACGAAACAACCGCAGGCGCTTTAACCGGGCTGCCGTCGGCCAGCGACCATTCGCCGCCGCTGCAGGGGTCGGTGACGGTAAAATCTCCCGGGTTAAGGGTAACGGCACAAAGCTTTGCCGGGTTAACGGTGCTGCAGCGGTCGTAACAGGCGTAGCTGCCGTCGGCTTCGCGGTAAATGATCAACCCTGCCACGCCGTAACCATCGATCAAAACGGCGCCGCCAATGACATTTAAAGCACTTAGGCGGGGATCGGTCAATGCATCTGCGAATTGCACGCCGACATTGGGGATATCCGAGCCGGATTTAACGCACGATACGAGGCTGATAGCAATAACCGCCATTAGTAATATTTTTTTCATATGATCTCTGTTTTAAACTGTTTCAAAAAGCGCACATCATTCTCAGAGAACAAACGCAGATCGCGTATAACATATTTTAAATTGGCAATTCTTTCTATACCCATCCCAAAGGCAAAACCTGTAAATTTTTTGTTATCGATGCCGCAGTTTTCCAGCACGTTAGGATCCACCATGCCGCAGCCCAATATCTCCACCCAGCCGGTGTATTTGCACATGTTGCATCCGGCCCCCTTGCAGATGGTGCAAGAGATATCCATTTCGGCCGATGGTTCGGTGAATGGGAAGTAGGAGGGACGGAAGCGCACGCGGGTATCGTCGCCAAACAATTCCTGCACAAAGTGGTAAAGCGTTTGCTTCAGGTCGGAAAAAGATACGTTTTCGTCGATATACAAGCCTTCCACCTGGTGAAAAAAGCAATGGGCGCGGGCGGAAATAGCCTCGTTGCGGTACACCCTGCCGGGCATAATGGCGCGGAAGGGCGGTTTGCCGTTTTCCATCATCCGCACTTGTACGGATGAGGTATGGGTACGCAGGGCGATATCGTCTTTACCGTTGTTTTTTTTAATAAAAAAGGTGTCCTGCATATCGCGGGCCGGGTGCTCTTCGGGGAAGTTGAGCGCCGAGAAGTTATGCCAGTCGTCCTCAATTTCGGGGCCTTCGGCAACCACAAAGCCGAGGCGCTTGAAAATATCGATGATCTCCAGCCGCACAAGGGATAAAGGATGGCGGGAGCCGAGCTCGAAGCCGTCGCCGGGGAGGGTTAAATCGATTTCGGATTTACGATTTACGATTTCCGATGTTAGATTGTCCTTTAATGAGGCGTACTTTTCTTCGGCTAATTGTTTGAATTGGTTTAAGACTTTGCCAAAGGTCCGTTTTTCTTCGGGGCTTACGCTTTTGAACTGCTCAAAAAGATCTTTGATGATGCCTTTGGTGCCCAGAAATTTGATGCGGAATGTTTCCAGCTCATCAGCATTCGCGGGTGAAAAAGCGTTTATTTCGGTAGTATATTGATCTATTTGAGCTTGCATTATAATGTCTTTAAAAATTCTTCCGGGGTTAAAACCGGGATGGTGGATGGTTGATAGTCTTTGATGTTGTTACGGCCGAAAAAACGGCGGGAGGTTCAAAATAGACTATACTTACAAATATAACTCATTTACCCTTGCTATGAAAGCACGGCCAATGCCTTGCCCACTTTGGTAAACGCTTCGATCGCTTTATCCAAATGCTCCTTTTCGTGCGCGGCGGATACCTGCACCCGGATGCGCGCCTTGCCCTGGGGAACCACGGGGTAGTAAAACCCGATGACGTAAATACCTTCTTCCAGCATTTTGGCCGCAAACTCCTGGGCCAGCTTGGCATCGTACAGCATTACCGGCACAATAGGGTGTACGCCGGGTTTGATATCGAAGCCTGCTTCGGTTATTTTTTTGCGGAAATATTGAGTGTTTTTTTCCAGCTTGTCACGCAGGTCGGTGGTTTCGCTCAGCATGTTCAAAACAGCGATCGAAGCGCCGGTGATGGATGGGGCCAGGGTATTCGAAAAGAGGTATGGCCGCGAGCGCTGGCGAAGCATGTCGATGATCTCCTTGCGGCCTGATGTAAATCCACCTGAGGCGCCGCCCAGGGCTTTACCCAGTGTGCCGGTGATGATGTCGATCTTCCCCATTACGTTATGGTATTCGTGTGTGCCGCGACCGGTTTTGCCCATAAAGCCGGAGCAATGGCTTTCGTCGATCATGACCAGGGCGTTATATTGTTCGGCCAGCGCGCAGATCTTGTCCAGCTGCGCGATGGTGCCGTCCATGCTGAATGCGCCGTCGGTAACAATGATCCGGTGGCGGCAGCTTGCGGTTGCTTTCAGTTTTTCCTCCAGGTCGGCCATGTCATCGTGTTTATACCGCTGGCGCTGGGCTTTGCACAGCCGCACACCGTCGATGATGGAGGCATGGTTCAATTCGTCGGAAATGATGGCATCCTGCTCGTTAAAAAGCGGCTCGAACACGCCCCCGTTGGCATCAAAAGCGGCTGCATACAGGATGGTATCCTCGGTGCCTAAAAACTCAGCGATCTTTTGTTCCAGCTGTTTGTGAATATCCTGCGTGCCGCAAATAAACCGTACAGAAGAAAGGCCATATCCATGGGTGTCAAGCGCTTCTTTAGCAGCGGCAATTACTTTGGGATGAGAAGACAAACCCAGGTAGTTGTTAGCGCAGAAATTAATGACGTGTTTACCACCCTGCACGGTGATATCAGCCCCCTGGGGCGATGTGATGATCCGTTCCCTTTTGTAAAGGCCCGCTTTTTCAATTTCGGCCAATTCGTTTTCCAATACAGGCTTTAGCGTGTTGTACATAATCCAGATTTTGAGAGGGCAAAATTACGGATTATTTCGGATGTCGGATGTTCGATTTCGGATTTGGAATTTGCGACTTTAGATTGAGAAGTGGGATAATTCGAACGCTGGCTGGCCGAAGTTAATATCCAGGAAGTTTAATTCCGAAAAGCCAATTCCGAAATCCGAATCGAAAGTGCAATCCGAAATCGAAATTCCACAATCCGCATTCCGCAATCGACAATCCGAAATTCTACCTATCTTTGCGCCTCATTTAACACCGTTTGCAGCGGTATCGATGAAATTATGAAATACAATACATTACTGTACTACTGTTATTCCACCATAACAGATGCGGAGCAATTTGCTGCCGATCACCTCACCTTCTGTAAAAGCCTTGGTTTAACCGGCCGCATCATCGTAGCCGAAGAAGGGTTGAACGGTACCGTCTCTGGCACTGCCGAAGCCTGTAAAACTTACATGGACACACTGCACGCCGATCCGCGGTTTGCCGCTATCGACTTTAAGATAGATGAAGTGGAAACGCCGTCATTCATAAAGATGCACGTGCGTTATAAATCCGAAATCGTTCATTCCGGCCTGCGCGATCCGCATATCATCGATCCCCAAAAACAAACGGGCAAACACCTCGGGCCGAAAGATTTTTTGGCGATGAAGGACGATGAGGATGTAGTGATACTGGACGTGCGCTCGAATTATGAGCATAACCTGGGCAAGTTTAAAAACGCCTTAACGCTGGATATTGAAAATTTCAGGGATTTCCCGGCGAAGATCAATGAGTTGGCGAAATACAAGGACAAAAAGATACTTACCTACTGTACGGGTGGGATCAAATGCGAAAAGGCATCGGCATTGCTATTGCACGAGGGTTTTAAGGATGTTTATCAGTTGCACGGCGGTATCATCAAATATGGCAAGGAAGCCGGCGGCGAGGACTTTGAAGGCAAATGCTATGTTTTTGATAACCGGCTTTCAGTCGAGGTGAACAGCGTAAATCCAACGGTAGTTTCAAGGTGTTGGAATTGCGGAAAGACGACCGCGAAAATGATCAATTGCGCCAACCCGGAATGCAATGAGCATTTTACCCAGTGTGATGAGTGCGGCGAAAAGATGGATGGCTGCTGCAGCGAGGCCTGCCAGGCGCATCCCCGCAAAAGGGTTTATGATGGTACGGGCTATTATGTAAAAGTGCCGCAGCCGGTTAGTAAGCTGAAAGGTTAAGGGCGAAAGCTAAAAGCTTAACGTCTAAAGGTAATCGTCTTAGGTCTTAGGCCATATTTTGTGCATTGCGACTTTTTATCTAAATTGCCTCGGCATGCTTTTCCTCATTATACTGATCCTATCTTTTGCCAGCGGCTTTTTTTTGCCCTGGTGGGTGGTTGCAATTGCAGCCTTTGTCGGCGCTTTTTTGATTGGAAAAACGCCCGGGCAATCGTTTTGGTCAGGATTTATCGCGGTGTTTGTTGACTGGACTGTGTTAGCGCTGTTTAAAAGCATACCCAATGATCATATACTCGCAAGCCGGGTTGTGCAGCTGTTCCCCTTACCTAATAACTGGATATGGCTGCTGGTGATAACAGCCCTAATCGGCGGAATTGTTGGCGGCATGTCGGCTTTGTCGGGCGTGCTGCTGAAGCGGGCGTTTGAAAAGTGAGCTCTCCCTCATAGCCTTTAAATATTTTTCTTTCTCCTGGTGTGATTTTTTATCCGGCTCTGCGAATAATGGTATAAAAGAAACGACGATGCAGCAGCAGGCTCAAAAAGATCAGTTTTTATACCTCGTTCAACAAAATAAAAAACTCATTTTTAAAGTTTGCAATGCCTATTGTCATGATCCGGAAGACCGGAAGGATCTTGTCCAGGAGGTGATCATCCAGCTTTGGCTGTCGTTTGATAAGTACAATAGCCAATACAAATTATCCACCTGGATGTATCGTATTGCATTGAATACGGCCATATCGCATTACCGCGCTGATCGCAAGCGAAATACCACATCGCTTGATACCCGGGAAAACCTGATCGACTTTGCCGATGAAAATGATGCAGCCGAAATGAATGACCGCGTGCAGCTGCTGTACAGCTTCATTGCACAATTTGACGAGTTGAACAGGGCCCTGATGATACTTTACCTTGATAACAACAGCTACAAGGACATAGCCGAGGTGCTGGGTATAACCGAAACGAACGTTGCCACTAAAATAAGCCGGTTAAAAAAAGAATTGAAACAAAAATTTGAGAAAGTTTGAAGATTAGTCCGAAAGTCCGAAAGTCCGGAAGTCCGAATCCCGATAGCTATCGGGACCGGAAGTAATCGCGACTGACGTCCGCCAGCTGGCGGATAAGTTTAGTTATATAGAAGTCTAAAATAGGGGCCTATGTTTCGGCTAAAATTACAGGTAGAAAGCAATCTGTTTTTTAACCACGGAGAGCGCAGAGAAGACGCGGAGAACACGGAGAAAAAATCATAAACTCCTCTGTGCCTCCTCCGTGTTCTCCGCGGTAAAACTTTTAGACTTTAGTTATACAGAAGTTTAGTTATTTAAATAGAAGGAAAATGGAACTACAAGAATTAAAAGAGGCCTGGGGCGAATACGACAGAAAGCTGGATAAAAGCCTGCGGTTAAATATGCAATTGGCGCGGAAATTATTGTTTGATAAAGCAAGATTCAGGATGAAATGGCTGTTTGTGATGAAGCTTGCCGAAATGGTTTATATGGTGTTCATCGTTAATTACCTCGCCGGCTTTATCGTAAAGCATTTTTGGACGCCGGAATTCAGCATCCCTGCGTTTATTTTCGAAGCAGCCATTGTTTGTTATTTTATTTTAGATATAAAGATGTTCGCTATCATCCGTCGCCTGCAGTTCAAAGACAATGACGAGGCGATTGCGCCGCTGCAAAGGGATACAGAAAGGCTTAAATTACTGATCGCTGCGCGAGCTAAATATTTGCTTTTTTTGATCCCGTTTTACCCGCTGGTGATGATTTTAATTGGAAAGATATTTTTAAACGTCGATTTTTTTAGCTCCGGCCTGCGGATATATTTGCTGGTAAACGCTATTGTCGGGCTGTGTTTTTTACCTCTTTTTATCTGGATATTCCAGCAGATGAGTGAGAAGAATATCAAAAAAGAATGGGTAAAAAACCTGCTTGCAGGCTCCGGCTGGCGCCTGGTAAATGATGCAGGCGAGTTTTTAGACGAGATCAAGAAGTTTGAAGACGAAGCCGCGTAAGCGTAAGGCCGATATAACGACACCGGATTCTCTGACGGCCATTCGAAAAAAAGAGCGCCCCATGGAAAGCGGAGCGCTCTTTTTAGTAGCGATGCCCCGTTCGGCTTAGTTCTATTGCATCGCCTTCAATGTTTCCTTGAGTTCTTTTACGGCATCAGCATTGCTTTTACCCATGCTGAAAATGTCCGAAGAGCTAATATCCGAGCCGTAATAATCCGCGTTGGCCTTTTTATCGATGCCGAGGTTGGAGCCATTGATGCTGATCCCCGCAAATAGCCCCCGGCTGCGCGAATAAGAGTAAACTTCCGCTTCAAGCTTGTAGTCGGTATTCGCCGACGAGCTCCGGCCCACCGGCCCGGCTGCGGCTGATACATCGCCGCCAATGGTGAAGTCGCCGTTCTTAACTTTTGTTAAAACGCCTTTGTGACGAAATACCAGTACCAGGTCGACGGATTGTACACCGATCTGGAGCCCGAAACTACCACCGGTTAAAGTAATAAAAACAGGATCGCTCCAGGTACCGTCGTCCAATTTCACCAATGCAATCCCTCTTCCCCGCTTGCCGCCGGCTACGAAGCCTGCGTTGATGAGGTTTGGAATAATAACGATCCCTTTATACTCAGAGATGAGATCGTGAGGAATGCTTTCTTTCATTTCGGTAAAATCCTTTAGAACGTTAACCGCGCTGTGGATCTTTTCGGTTTCTCTACTGCCATCGGTAGTTGCAGATGCAAATACTAACACGATGCTTAACAAAATTGGCGTAATCAGCCATTTTATAGTTTTCATAGCTTAATTAAATTTAAATGCGGGCAAAAATAAAATAACAATATCAAATCAATAACCTCTTTAACGAACAGATGTTTTCAATTATTGGCTCCCGGTGAGTAAATCCGTTCAACTTTGCAAATAAAACAGCATGCTTCGGCATTGCGCACATGCAGATAACTTACTGTTGGCTGAGTCCCAAAAACGTCGCCTATGAGGTCGTCCACATCGCTATCAGCAACCAGCCGTGTAAAAACCATTTGCTGTTCATCGTTATAGCCGATGAGCGTTAAGGGAAAGCTTTCTTTATTGGCCTTTATTTCGGGCGGGAAGCGATGGATATCTTTATATTCCTCAATTTCATCGGCATTGATAAAAACGGGACCAGGTTGATTGAAAGCATTGTCAATTTCGAACGGGCTGTGGGTGAATAGTAATCGTTTATCAAGCCCCTTTTTAAATGGTTTTAATGAGACCCTGCAAGGACCGGCGCCTGTGGCGATTTGTTCAACCACCCGGTGGCCAAAATTGTCTTTCATCGTGTGACGTATCGATTCCGCATAAGCGGCCGAAATAGGTACGATTTTGAATTTGTTCATGTTATTAAGTTTTGTTTCAAAGTTCCGCGTAGCCATCCCTTGGCACAACCCGATACTTGCGCTGATACGGGCACGTTTGCTGGAATTGATAAGTCGTGCCACCCATCTGTTATTTTTAGTGAAACATTAGCACAGTAAAATTTAAAGCTGATTATCTTTGCCGGAATGGACAAAGCGGAAATATTTTCAATAAGCAACGACCGGCGATTTGTAAAGGCCGCTTTGGAAGTATTCCAATACCAGGCGAAAAATTGCCGCGTTTATCGTGATTTTATCGATGGCCTTTGGATTGATCCGCAGAATGTTTCGACGGTTGAACAGATCCCGTTTTTGCCTGTTGAGTTCTTTAAATCGCACAGGGTGGTAAGTTCGGAGGAAGGCGCGGAAGTCACGTTTGCCAGTTCCGGCACCACTGGCGTAATTACCAGCAGGCATTTTGTAAATGACGTAAGCTGGTATATCGAAAGCTTCAGAAATGCCTTTTCATTGTTTTATGGCGACATAAGCAGCTATTGCATCTTGGCGCTCCTGCCTTCGTACCTGGAGCGCGAAGGCTCGTCGCTCGTATATATGGTCAATGATCTCATCAAACAATCCGGTAACCCGGATAGCGGCTTTTTTTTGTATGATCACGATAAACTATACCATCAGCTTAAAAAACAGCAGGCAACCAAAAAACCTACGCTACTGATTGGCGTAACCTTTGCTCTGCTGGATTTTATAGAAAAGTACACCCTAAATTTCCCCGAATTGATCGTGATGGAAACGGGTGGCATGAAGGGCCGCCGGAAGGAAATGATACGCGAAGAACTGCACGAGCAACTTTGCAAGGGATTTGGGGTCGACTCCATTCATTCGGAATATGGGATGACCGAAATGCTATCGCAGGCCTATTCAAAAGGAAATGGGGTATTTACTTGCCCGCCCTGGTTAAGGATCATAGGCCGGGATCCCAACGACCCGATGACTTTGGTAACCGGTGGCAGGGCCGGGGGCATCAATGTGATCGACCTCGCTAATATTAATTCCTGCTCGTTCATCGCCACACAAGACCTGGGGAGGATATATAGCGATAACTCATTCGAAGTATTAGGCAGGTTTGACAACTCGGACATCAGGGGCTGCAATTTGCTCATCGCCTAAAACTTAACTTGCAACTAACATAATATTGTTATTTTTGCCCCTACAATCGAAATAAAGCAATGATAGATAAATTTTTGACCGAAGAACAAGATCCGAAAGCTGTTGAAAAAGTTTATTTACGCCTGGCCGACCTGCTAAGCACCGGCGAGGAGATTGTTTATATTGCAGTTCAAAAAAAGCCCATAGTAAACCTGTTCCCGGATTGCGTTGCATTGACGAATAAGCGGATTTTATTCTTCACACCGGCTAACCTTGGGTTTACCATAAAATTCGTTGATTTTGTTTGGAAGGACATTATTGATGTGTACACCAAGGAGGAGATAATCGGGGCCATTTTCAGTGTCAGAACTACTAACGGCGCAGAGATGGGTGTTGACTACCTGCCGAAGGTGCAAGCGCGAAAGCTTTACCAGTATGCCCAGGAGCGTAAAGAATCGGAGCGCGAAGCGCGCAGGCTGCGTGACCTGGAAGAAAAGCGTGCTGAATCGGGCGCTGTACAATTTGACAACGCGGCAAGGATAGTAGCTCAGCCTGCTGCGACACCAGTGACCCCAGCGCCCGAACCCCAGCCTGAACCGGTTGCACCACCTGTTGCGGCGCCGATAGTTCATGAAACGCCAAAAACCGACGAGCTAACCGAAAAGCTGAAGAAATTAAGGATGCTGTTTGATAATGGCCTTATTTCGCAGGAAGAATACAACCTCAAAAAGCTTGATCTGCTGAACGACTTGTAGTCGGCAATTTCACACCCCAGTACATCATTCCACAACTTCTTCTCCAATATATAGCAAAATTTAAGGATGCTGATGAGCGGATAGATGGTATTATGTATCTTTCCTCGCAGGTCGATTACAGCAAAGTTAACAGCGTAAGATCCTATAATTATGTGTTCCCGGTGAAGGCATCCCTGAAAAACGGCTTTTGCACCAAGCTTTCCAAAACCTTTCATATTTCAGAACCGACCTCGCTGGAAATCGAAGAAATTATACACAACCCTATTTACCCCAATGCAAATACAAGGGAAGATGAGTCGACGGAATCCATTGAGCTTACCAATGGGATAAAAAGCAATTATTTTAATATGTCGTTTGGCCGGCTGGAGCAAAGCCTGGCAATGAAGCCGGTTACAACTGTTGTGGGTCAATACGAAAATTAAATAAGCCGGTCGTCAAAATTAAAAGGCGCCTGAGTTAGTATTCTCACTTTTTCCATATCGGGATGCAAAGGGTTGACCAGGAAATTAAATTCAGCCGGGACAATTGCGGACGGTAATTTAAGCGCCAGGTGTTTGCGTTCTGTTAAAAACTTATTGCCGATTTTTTTTAGCTGAGCGGGCGGTGATATGTCTTTCCAATTGACAGGCAGTGAGTGAATGTCAACATTGGCAATGCTGTTCTCGGTAATTTCAATTTCCGCAAGGCAAAAGTTGTCCGGAACGAATAAGGGTTGCAAATGCACCAGTACCTCAAGTAACGCTAAAGCCCTTGATGAGGCCAAATAAATGCCCGGCTTGCC
>Ga0206864_1160_pt1 | contig 21659 bp, 16 predicted proteins | sample Alteio_BWOrgCont_42_FD_152632 | JGI IMG/M metagenome (GOLD analysis project Ga0206864, IMG submission 152632) | Enriched cells from forest soil in Barre Woods Harvard Forest LTER site, Petersham, Massachusetts, United States -... | ecosystem: Environmental > Terrestrial > Soil > Temperate forest >...
AACGACTTTTCGAAGGCCGTCGTCACTGGCATCGCGCGCGCTTTTGCAGCGAGAGGCTGGAGGCTTGCGACGTCGTTTTGAGCTTTCGTCAGCTGAGATTGCAAGTCAGCGGCCTGAGCCTTTGATTGATCGAGCTGCTTGCGCAGATCAGATGAATCAGCGTTGGCTTGTTTGACCTGAGTCTGGAGGTCGGTTGTTTGGGTATTTGCCGAGTCCAGCTGCGACTGCAGATTTGTTGCTTGAGTCTGCGCCTTTTGGGCCTGTGCCTGCGACTCCTGAACCTGACCACGCTCAGCTTTGAGCTGATTTTGTAGGTCGGACGAACTGGAGTTCGCTTTATCGAGTTGTGTTTGGGAGTCTGCTAGTTGGCCTTTTATCTTCACCAAATCAGTCTTCGCTTGGTTTGCATCGGAACTGACTTGGACGAGCTGAGTTTTGGTATTTGTTAGGGCCGTCGTTTGTTGATGTGCGAAGTACCCGGCGCCCAAAGCGCCTATCGCAAAGACCACGCAAAGCGCTGTGAGGGCGAACGGCGCTTTACCGTGTTCGTGTTTTTCGTCTTGGGAGTGGGGTGGATATGATGTCTGTGATGTTGCTTCATTCATTATTTGCGGAGGGTTTCATTACTAGACCGCAGATTCGGACAAATGAGCGTTTTAACAGGAAGAATTACCGCGTATGAAAGCTCTGAGTTACGCCTTTGGCGCATCTGTATGAGAGCTATCTATAGGAAGGTAAGTGTTCGCAATATAGCGCCCAGCGATCTTCGCGTGTGAGACACTCCACGTTGTTCCATAGGAGCGTCGAGAGCACCAACTTGAGAATCAGTTGCTAATACCTGACGGTTGACAAAACGTGCTCAGCCACTCCATAGCGGAGTTATAGTCAGTCTGACTCCAGCGTAAAACTATCGTCCGCAGAACCACGTCTCTCTGAGTACCGAGGTCAACTTGGCGCGCGAAATCCAAAACCTCCTTGGGTGCATCAAGTGAGGCTTCATAGAGCACACTGCTGAGAGCTGAGCTTCGATCGTTCGGATCTGGCAAGCGATCGGCCCATTGATAGGCGGACGCAAAATCGCGCTCGGCTATGAGCTGTGCTTCCAATCGCAGCCGTACTCCTGGCGAAACGTTTAGCTCCCTGATGGCTTTGTCGGCCAAGTGTGAATTCGTGGCAATCCACGGCGCGACAGAATCACAGTAACGTTCTTCCAACGAGGTTCGATCCGAGGAGTTTTCAATGGCTGAGCAAATCTGAGTAATATCTGCAGGGCGCTTGGTAGCGTCGGTAAGTGATTGTCCTTTTAGAGGTCGGCTTGCTGAGGCCGTAGGCTCATTCGGTCTCGCAGTAGGTCGACGCGTCTGCGACCCGGCCAATCTTGTGGTTGTGACACGCGACCATCTCGTTACATGGACCCTCTGATCGACAACCCAGCCTATGAGACAGACAAGAGTGAGCGCGAAGGCGAGACTGCGATAGTTCTTAAAGCGACTCATTGATTTAAACGATAACTGGCGTGAGACCCATGAAGAGTCTCACGCCATGGGTTCATCGTAACGCGACTCGAATGTATACCTTAGAGGCGCGTTGAGAGGGGATCTTGAACGTTAATTCCCACCTGTTGACGCGCCCCAGCCATATTGGACAAGTTCCAATCCACCGGAGTTATTGAGAGTCATGGAGGTTGTCCCATTGAGAGTATACATACTGTAGGTGTCTCCAATTCTCTCACCCGGCCAATAAACGGAACCCATTGTGTTATTGTGACAGAAGTCGCAAAATCCAATGACCGAAGAGATCGAATTGCTGCTCTGATCGCCTCCCTGATAGTTTAGACCGGTCGTCATCTCGGCGCCGAACTCCGTTAGGACGGTTCGACTGGCGTAGGATCCGACCTGTCCCGACAGATTGCTGTAAAACCAAGCATCCGTGTCCTGGCTGCTGTTGAAGAAGCCGTAGTCGTGGCACGAGAAGAGGCATCCACTTGTTATGCTCGACGACCCCACGTTGGGAATATTCTGACAATAGCCGGTGCCTCCGACAAAGACTCGCCCATGCGGAACAGTCGGGTATCGCGCCAGCCACGTTTGAACGACGCTTAGCCAATTTGCTGCTGTGTATCCGTACGGTTCGTTAAAAATCTCGAAGTATACGTTTCCGTTGCCGTTGTACGCGTTCACGACGGTATCCCACATCATGTAGAAGCTCGCCGCATCAGGAACCGTGCCGTTTCCGTCGGTCGATCCGCTCCAATTGCACACGATCACTTTCACGCCCATGGACGTGGCTTTATCGATCACGCCCTTGTAGGTAGCCCACCAAGTCCCAATAGCGGTGGCAGGATTGATGGGAACTCTCAGCGCTGTGGCAGTGGCACTTTGGAACGCTCCGACTACGACTCCGGTTGTAGACTCGGCCGTTGCGTAGCTATTTCCTGAAGCCAGCCCGCTCAAATAGAGGAAATTATCTTGGAAATTGTCTCCTTGAACAGCCCAGTTAAATCCGTGGAAGGTAGATGCTGCTACGCCAGAGCCGCCAGAGCTTGGACTGACAGTGCCGGTTGGGTTTCCAGTTGGCAGAAGGAACCACTTTTGGTTGGCGCCTCCGTTCGGGGAGTATTGATCGACCAAGGCCGCGTCGGCGCTCGACTGTCCACGAACTTCAAGGAGCAAACCGCTATTGACGTTTGCAATGGAATATAAACCGCTGCCCAAGCTCGCAATTCTCCAAAGCTGATTAGTGCCTCCGGTGTACGAAGACTGATCGCAGTTAGTCCCGCTCGAAGTGGAGCTACCCGGTACTTCCAAAACGAGTCCGCTATTAACGTTTTGAATCTCATATTCTCCCGTTGAGATCTGTGTGATGGCCCAGTGTTGGTTCGAACCGTTGTTGGCGACATATTGATCGATGGCGCCTCCGTTGCTTGTCGATGCGCCATTGACCTCACAGACTATACCGCTGTTGTCGTTTATTATTTCATAGTGACCGCTGAAGGTTTGGGCTGCCAATGATGCGCTTCCAATGAGGGCGAAGAGAGCCGTACGCAGGACGTTTGCTTTGTTTTTGACTGTATTCATCTAGATCGATTTTGGGGGTTTCTGAGTTCGACTGACAAAGGGGTGGGACGATGCGCGCCGTCTCGGCGAATAAGGCAACGAGTACAAGTTTCAGGGCACGCAGTAGCGCTATCGATCGGTTCGAAGTCGTCGGTAGTCGATGACAGCGATCCGACCTTAGGGGATTTTTTTGGGGTGGGGGAATGAAGGCTCCTACTTGAAACACCCTGGCTGCCCCTATCCGCTAAAACTTTCTGTTCGAACGTGGCCTACTAACGTCAAAACGTTCGTCCGTTGAAGCTGACCCGGTTTTCGGGAGGCTTATCTTGTCGGTGATAGTTGCTGCCAGAATGGCATCAATGCGGCGCGCGGCAAAGCGCTGCGAATCAGTCGAAGCGCACGACGGAACGTGGCGCAGCGTCGCTCAACTTCCTTCTCAACCTGTTGTTATGCAACCTTGCGTCAAAAACGGCTCGTTAGCGGTCACCTTAGCGGCTATCGTGTCGATTGGGCTACTTAGCCGCTCACTCTTATCGATCATGCAGGCATCGCGATTCCCGTGGCAGGTGAACCGAATCCGGGGTATTCCGGGCGGATGGCGACTGGAGGCTGACATTATATGACACCGGGCAAAGGTCGTTTCGCCCGTCTCTGCCAGCCAAGCCCGACTCCGTACCCGTTTCCTAACGGGCTGATTCCACCGGAAAGTTGTGAAAAAGTGCTGAGTGCGTCGATCGCGCTTACTGCGGCCGTAATCGGGGTGAGCGATTTCATCCTGCTGATGCACAATGCGGTCAGGCTACTGACCAATGTCCCGTTTGAAATAAATCTTCTGTGTCTGTTAATAACGGCAACTTTGGCAGTGTTCCGGGGGATAAGTGCCCCGATTAGGTATGCCGTCTTTAACGTTATCAGGCTGTTTGCAACGACCGGTGTATTGATGCTAAACGGCCTTACTCCGTCTTGGCCGCTCTTCATTTTGGTTTTCCTTCTGCAGACAGGCCTGTTGTACGGCGCTCGCCGCACTTTAGCGGCCTTTGGATTGGTCGCAGCCATTTTCGCGGGGATGGCGATCTTTTGGATTCGTGGACCCGAGTCCAACTCCCTCGCCGATCCGGTGATTGTCGCGCGTGCTCTCGACTACCGTTCAACGGAACTTTGGATCCGGCAATTTGTATTCATGTTCGGCCTTATTGGCGTGGTTCTTTTCATGGGATGGCTCGTCCTCCTCGAATTGGACAAGGCTCGCCAGCAGCGAATTGACGCAGGCAATCGCTTGGCGGCGGAGCAAGCCGAGCGCGCGAAAGCCGAGGCGGCTAGGCTACGGGCGGAACTCGCTGCCGGAGAAGCGCTGAAATTTGATGCTCTCGGTCGTATGGCGAGTGGCGTGGCTCACGATATTAACAACGCCCTTTGTGTGATCAAATGTTGGAGTACGATGGTCGACGTGGAAGGGCTTGACTCCGCCATTCAGGAGGCGTTCCAGGAAATTAGGTCCGCGACTGAAAGCTCGGAGCAGTTGATGCAGCAGCTACTCGCCTTCAGCCGAAATGATCCAAATGTTCGCGAGGTGGTGGACTTGTCTGCCGTCGTGGAGGCACAGGTGAAAACGCTGAGCCGTCTCTTGCCGAGGGATATTGTGATTTCAGTTGATGTCCAGGGGCCAACATGGGTTCGCTTCGGCCGCGGGCAACTGCAGCGCATCTTGTTGAATCTTGCGATCAATGCGCGGGACGCGATGCCGCAGGGAGGCTCGCTGAGCCTCAGGGTGGGAACAGATCCAAGCAAGGCGCTTCCGGTTGTTCTCGAATTTACAGATACCGGAGTCGGAATGGACGAAGCGACGCAGGATCGCATTTTCGAACCCTTTTTCACGACGAAGGCGAGTGGGCGTGGCACCGGTCTCGGACTGGCCACTGTCTTTGGGTTAGTCGTAGGGGCCGGGGGAAATATAGCCGTCGTGAGCCAGCCAGGAAAGGGCACCACTTTCATCTTGTCGCTGCCTACTGCGGATCCCTCCGAGGCTCGACCGCTCGTCGAGATTCCACAAACGGCTCAAAGTCGGTCCTGCACCACATTGGTGGCAGACGATCACCCGGAGATTAGGCGGCTTATCGAGCGAATTCTAAAGGCCGACGGATTCTCGGTTGAGACGGCCGCTGATGGGGATGGTGCCGTCGCGGCCTTAGAGCGCTCAAGCGGTAAGTTCGACCTCTTGATCGTCGACGGAGTCATGTCGGGTCGACCAACCCGAGACGTCATCGCCAAGGCTCTTGAATATAATCCTTCATGCAAGGTGATACTGTGTTCGGCCCACTTTAGGGACGAACTCTTGTTGCGCGGAATTGATGCCGGAAATTACGCCCGCCTCGACAAGCCGTTCAGCTCCGATGAACTCAAGGCGACCGTCGCACGAGTGCTTGGCTAAGATTACTCGAGCGCGCTTGAGAAGCGTAGGTGCGATGAGTCTAGGTAGTCTACAGGATGGAGTCAGTTGAGAGGACTGGCTAGGTTAGCAACCCCGATGACGAGGAGCGAGCGATGACTCGCGCCAGTACGGCCCAATGAATTGATCAGAGGCGTAAAGAACCTGTTAAACATATCCCGTCTTTTCGTTTTGCCGTAAGTAGTCCTTAACCATTTTCAAATAAAGGCGCTTTAATGCTCTGTAGAACGACACCGGTCAAAAACATAGTACGCTATGCACACTCATTTGCCACGTTGGACAGACGACGCGCAGGCCAGTCGCAGCGTCGATCCATCTCTAGAAGGGGGATAACCGATGAAAGATAAGGCCATGATACTCGTCGTCGATGATTCTAGTCTTATACGCCTTGCTGTTTCACGCACTCTTGTTGCACACGGCTATGAAGTCATCGTTGCTGAAGCAGGCCAACCTGGACTAGTCCAATGGGAAAGCCGCAAAACAGACATTGATTTAGTCCTCTCCGATGTTTTTATGCCCGGGTTGGACGGTTTTGCTTTCGCTCGTGAACTTCGGAATCGGCGCTGCACAGCGCCAATAATTTTGATGAGCAGTAAGCTTACGGATGACAACCGATGGATCGCCGAGGACGAAGGATTTCAACTCATCCCAAAGCCCTTTAAAGATGAGAATTTGCTCGGACTTATCCGCGAAACGCTGCCCGCCTAGTGGGGCTATTGGGCACTTCGTCCTATGGAAATGGACTCTACACTTTTGCTCACGGCGGAAACGCTTTATTTGGATCCAGGCGTGATTCGAGGATTGCCGGTAAATGGTGTATTCTGCCTGAAGCGAGTCGCCTCGCAGACCTATTTGTCCGTCAATGCCGCACAAGCGCGCGTTTTGGATGAATTTAAACATCCGATCACAGTTCCTCAGGTGCTGGAAAACTGCATTCGCGACCGCACCTGCATCGCCCTTAGAGAATTCTACGAACTTGTTTTACAGGCGCATGAAGCGGGTATCCTCCGCAGCGAGGAATTAGGCTCCGAAGGACCTCCGGTCGCGATCCGGCTGCCGAAGCGCTGGTTTGTCTCTTTGGGGCCCCGTGGTGTCGTTGCTCTAGCGTTTTTCGCCGCAGTCGCGACTGCCTCTATCTTTACGATTACCCCGGCGGTGAACTTGAGGCGACCAATAGAGTATTTCTATGGATGGCTAGCAATCTGCGGCTCACTGAGTTTTGGCCAGGCATTGGCCGCCTGCGCTTTACGGGGAGCCGGCTGTGAGGTGCACAATCCCCGTTTTAAGTGGACCACGTTGGTTCCTCACTTCGCGATCGACGCAAGGGACGCCTGTATGGGAGACCGCTTCGGTCAGGCTGCCGTCGCCGGCATTTCTGTCCTACCGCTTTCACTTTCGGCCGCAGTTGGTCTTTGGCTAAATGCTGGGTGGGGGATGCTGCCGCTCGCCGCCCTGTTCGTTGCATGCCGGCCTATCGGAGACACTCCAATCTCCCATCTTTTGCAGCTTTTCCGGCGCATGCCGCTGGTCGCCACTGACACGCCTCGTCTCTTTGTCGGTCGCTTCCATTTAAACGATCGCGCTCGCCTAGCATGGAAGTGTTTCGACTGGCACCTCGCGCTATTTCAGCTTGTTATCGCCGTTGCGTGGGCGCTAGCGATTGTCCGCGTAGCGGACTGTCTCGCAGGTCAGGATTTCATCGCCGCGTTTAAAGAGACGAACGTGGCTTACTGGGAAAAGGTCGGCCGGTATGCGGTCGTGGCAATGGCTGTCGCCAGTGGACTGGGCTTGGTGTCTATGACCCAATATCATATCGTCGACGCAGTGGCCCTAAATTGGAGCCGTATTCGCACTGAAGCTCGGCGCTGGATGGCCAAAAGAAAGGTAAAGCAGAGTGATTGGGATACGGCGGCTTTGATTCGGAGAAACCCTGTGTTGCGGCGACTCGACAACGAGACCCAATCAAAATTAGTTGCGCGATTGCGGATTCTTAGAGTTCGCCCTTGGCAAACGATTATTGATTTTGACGACAAATCCACATTTGTCGGTCTTATAGTCAGCGGTCGTGCGGTCGTTTATCGCCGTGGAATCACAGGCAGGAAAAGCCGGTTTCTTAAGTTCTCCGAAGGCGACTTTTTCGGTGGTCATAAGCAGATTGATCCGGAAAAAAACTGTCTGGAAGTAAGAACCGCGACGCCGTTGGTTGCCTTTGTGATGACTCTCGAGGATTTCGAGCAGCTTGTGGTTGCTAAGTTGGGGACCGCCGCTTTGTGGGATCAGATGTCTAAACAGGTATTTTTGAGGCGTTCTACGCTTTGCTCCGAGTGGCGTTCTGCGTCGGTGGCTCGCTTTTCAGAGATGGCTGTCTTGTCTAAGAAATGCGCCGCTGGCGCGGTAGTTCGTTATGGCCAGCCGGTGCGCAGTCTGTATGTGCTCTATGAAGGGCGAGCCAAAGCCCTTCGTGACGGCAAGCAGGTCGGCAAGATTCGCCAGGGAGAGTTTTTCGGAGAAATCAGTCTGCTTCAGACCAGTGCCGCCACGGCTGACGTTGAAGCAAGCGAAGACGGGCGATTTCTGACGGTGGACCGGCTTGATTTCATCAAATTCATTGCGCGTAACTATCACGTCGCCCTTCAGATGGAGCGACTTTGTAGCAAGCGACTTGGGCATCCATTGTTCCCGCTAGACCAACGGACATTTGATGAACGGTAGTGGGTTTGTCTCATATCTGCCCGCTGGCGCGCGGCGACGTTTGCGGCGCTAGCGTAATGACATAAGCCAGCCAAAGCTACTGTCTAGAGGGCCGACGCCAGGTCCTTGGAGCGATAAAGCATGAACAACCAGCCCTGCGACGCAGGCCGAGAATAAGCGGCTAAGGATTGCCGAGGAGGGTCCCCATCGTTTTTGAAAGATCGGCAGCGGCTGCGACGGGTTTCCGCAAATAAACAGCCGAGTACTTATCGAGCTCTTCGGAAACGGCTTCATCCTTGCCGACAAAAGACGGGGAGACGGTCGGATCTGAACTGGTAGTTTGGTCTAAGAGCCCCGGATAATATGCGCTCGCTTGTTTAATTCCCTGATAGGATTTTTTGGTAAGGACGATATCAGCCCCGACCCGGGTAGCTTGTGTCTGAATTTCATGCAAACGGACTGAGTCTGGAACCCAATCGGTTGTCTCGAAGCTGGAATGCCCAAGGATGACATAGTTTTGGCGCACGAGACGGCCAACGTCTCCTCTGAGGTTGGCACTTTGCAGGATATCCGTATGCCCGGAATAGGGAGCAAGCTGAGCGGAAGGTCCAATAGAAGGAACGTAGGTGCTAGAGTACCGATTCTGGCAGCCTGAGAAACATAAGAGCGAAATTACAGAGGCGGCGACCGCAGAGACCAAGGAAGTGGTATTCATTGTCGGGCTTGGGAATAGAGAGTCTGACGGCCAGGACTTGAATAAGTTGCGGGCGGGGCCTCCTCCGAAAGCGGTTAATTTTGCTGTGCGATTATTCGGCCAGTGGGCATTGCTAGGGTACAATGAATACCGAACCCGATGCCGTGTTGCTCCGCCGCTATGCGGACGAATGCGACGAGGGGGCCTTTGCTGAACTCGTGCGCCGGCATCTCGGCTTGGTTTATCGCGCAGCGCTGCGGCAAACGAATGGCGACGTACACTCGGCTGAGGATGTAACACAAATAGTGTTTACGCTGGTCGCGAGAAAAGCGGCTACGCTCGCACGACACCAGACATTCGTAGGTTGGTTACATACAACAACACGACTCGCTGCTCGACGGCATCAACGTAGCAAGCACCGCCGGATCCGGCGCGAACAGGAGACCTACATCATGCACGATACCGTCGCCACCGATTTTGAGCCCGCCGATTGGGAGCGTTTATGGCCGTTAGTTGATGCAGTGCTTGCCGATCTCAACGACGCGGATCGCGAGGCGGTATTATTGCGTTATTTCGCTGGTCTGCGCTTCGCCGAGATCGGTACCAAGCTCAATCTAACCGAAAACGCTGCTCGGATGCGCGTGGAGCGCGCGCTCGATAAGTTGCACGCGCTGCTTACGCGGCGGGGGTTTACCTCCAGCGCGGCTGCGCTGGGCGCGGCTCTAGCGAACGAGGCGTTGGCGACTGCGCCGACCGGCCTGCTCGCGAACGTGACGAGTGCTGCACTCTCGGGGGCGGCCCTCGGCGGTGGAATCACGGCGGGAATTGTATTTATGAAAACATCAACTGCGGCTCTGACCGTTATCGCGCTTGCCGCGATTGTTTCGGGAATATTTGAATTTAGCGAGGCGTCCGATGCTAGGGCTGCGCTTTCCGCCGCGGCTCACGAGAAAGCGTCGTTGCTTGCACAAATGCGCCTCGTGCAGCAGCACGCTAGGCAATCAGAGGAAGCAGAAGTGGCCCTAAAACGGGAACTGGAACTCAAAAGCTCCGCCCAAGCTTCGATCGCTAGCGAGGATCAGAAAGCCATACCCTTAGCGGCGAAGATCGAAAAACGTGGTGCCACGCGCATCCAGTCTGTGGACGATCACTACCGCGCTCTTTACCGAGTACTCGGCTTCAACGCTGAGCAAAGCTCGCAGTTCAAAGCGCTGGTTGCCGCTAGCATTCGCCACAACGAGGACATGCTAGAAGCCGCCGTATCACAGGGGACGCAAATCACACCCTCTATGGCACGTGGCATTAGTGACGAGACGAACTCTGAACTTCTCGCCGCTGTACGTGCGACGTTCGGAGACGCAGCGGCGCAAGCGATGAACCAGTATAACCAGACCTTCCCGGCCCGAGGCGCAGTGAATGAACTGGCTGATAGCTTGTTCTACACCGATACGCCATTGACGGCAAACCAAGCCGAACAACTCGTCGGCGTTGTTAGCAATAGTGCACGTAATGATCAGGGACAGATTGATATGGGATCTATGGTGCAAACGGATTTCTACGCCTCGATGTTGGCAGGGGCGCCTGGGATTCTTTCGCCTGCCCAAATCGAGGCCCTAAAACAGCTGCAAGTGCAGGATCCGGCCCAGCACGGCACCGTCGTTAGAAAAGGGACCCCTAATTTTGATCGGTAGTTTGGGAGAGGACGGGATTGATCGTCCCAAGGCATTTATCGCAATCTTGCCAGCAGGTGCGTGGTATTGGATAAGTCGCCTATGAGCACAACTTCGCCGGCGCTTAACGAAATCGGTCAGATTGCGATCACGGTAGGCGACGTCGCTAAAGCGACCGCCTTTTATCACGAGGTACTGGGCCTTAAATTTCTTTTCTCCGCGGGCCCAACGATGGCGTTTCTTGCCGCGGGAAGCGTTCGGCTGATGCTCTCTACGCCCCAAGGCCATGGCGAAATCGGAAAGAACTCCATTTTATATTTTAGAGTTTCCGATATTTCCGCGGTTCATACGGCAATCCTCTCACGCGGAGCGACGAATGAATCTGGCCCGCGGCTCGTTGCAAAGATGCCTGACCATGAGCTTTGGCTGGCAGCAGTGCGTGATCCAGAAGGGAACGTGGTTGAGCTGATGGAGGAAAAGCGAAGCAGCTGACGACGGCGAATCAATCACCCCTTGTTGAAAGCGAATTGCACCTAGGTTTCTCGGTCTCGGCAAAGCCCGCTTTCTTTCTGAAGCTCAGGGAGAAAGGGCCGATATGGATATGATGCCGCATCCGCTCCCGAAGAACGCACCCGCGCGTAGGGCTGCTCGTGCCCTATTGGAGAAGGGACTCACCTATCATCGCGCTGCCCAACTAGGTGAGGCTATAGCGACATACATCGCCGTCTTGCGTCTCGAGCCGCGCAATTCCGAAGCGGCGCGTTTCTTAGGAGTCGCTTATTGTACGCAGGGAAAGCTCGCTGAGGCCATCGTTGCGTTCCGCGAGGCGGTCAAATTTCGGCCGGAGTCAGCTGAGGCACATTTTGGGCTGGGAGACGCACTCCAGTTTAGTAACCAACTGGATGATGCGGTCTTAAGCTACCGCCAGGCACTCCACCTGCGCCCGGCCTATCCCGAGGCTTGCTCCAATCTCGGCAACGCATTGGCAGGTTTGGGCCGGTTCGAAGAGGCTATCGCTAGCTTCCGGGCTTCGTTGGCGATCAAGCCTTCCGATGCCCGCGTCTTGAATAACTTAAGCGAGATGTATCGAAGCCTCGGGCGTGCAGAGGAAGCTTTGGAGTGTTCGCGTGCAGCCGTGGCGATTGATCCGGCCGGAGTCGAAGGCTTGCAACTGCTCGCCGCAGCGTGCGAAGCCGCGAAGGATACGGGAGGAGCGGTTTCCGCCTACAGGCGCCTACTTAGGATCGATCCTCGATCCACACAGACGAACTTTCGACTTGGTCGCGCTTTGCAAGCAGACCACCAGCATGGCGAGGCCGTGACGGCTTTCCGGCGGACGTTGGTTCTAGCCCCGCACGACGCCGATGCCTCACTTGAACTCGGGGTGAGCTTGGCTGAACTTGAGCGCTGGAATGAGGCCCGCCACGCCTACCTCGAATACCAGACGATACGCCCGGAGTCGCCGACGGGGTGGACCAACATCGGGATCACATTTACGAAGGAACGCCGGTTCCCCGAGGCGATCGAAACGCTCCAGAAAGCTGCCGCCCTGAAACCCGGAGATAAGTTAATTCTCCGACACCTGGGAATCGCATACTGGTCGGATAAGCGCTGGGATGAAGCGATAGCCAGCGCCCGGCTATTGCTTAGCTATTTCCCGGACGACGCCGAAGGACTTAACAATCTTGTCGTAGCACTGACCGCGAAGCGGATGCCAGTTGAAGCCGAAGCGGTGCTTTCGCACCTGCTGGCGCTCCAGCCGCTGGATGCGGGAGTGCACGTTAATCGCGGGAACCTGCAGCTTTCCACCGGCTGCGTTGACGAGGCTTTGGCTTCTTTCCAGACAGCCAGGCGCCTTGCTCCGAGCCTGCACATAGCGCGGCAATACGAGGGCATGGTTCAACTTCTCAAGGGCGAGTTGCAAGCTGGCTGGGAAAACCACGAGGTTGGTTTGGATTCCCGCGCATTGAACGAAAGGATTCGATTTGATCGGCCTCTGTTGGAACCGGGTGAGTCGCTTGATGGTAGAGTCGTTCTCGTTCACGCGGAGCAGGGACTCGGTGACACGATCCAGTTTGCTCGATACCTGCCGCTTCTCGCGGCGAAAGGGGCTGTCGTGTACCTTGAGGTGCAGCCTACTTTGAAACCGTTGATGGGTGACCTACCTGGGGTAGAAGCCGTGTTCGCGCGTGGGGAAAGGCTCCCCGAGTTCGGTTGCCACTGCCCAATGCTGAGGCTCCCGTACTGTCTTGGCAAAGAGTCAGACGTGATTCCACCGGTCGGCCGGTCGGTGTGTATTCCGACGGAGCGCGTCTCAAAATGGTCCTCTCGGTTAGGCGTTGCCGCGATGCCGCGGATTGGTGTCGTCTGGTCAGGCAACCCAAAACACGGCAATGATCACAACCGCTCGATTCCTTTTTCAGAGTTCACAAGTTTGTTCGACGTGCCCGGTGTGCAGTTTTTCAACCTGCAAAAGGAAGTTTCCGCGGGAGACGCCACAGTGCTAGGTGCGCGAACGAACGTCATCGATCTTTCGAAGGAACTCTGCGATTTTGCGGATACGGCTGGTGCAGTGGAGCAACTCGACCTCGTGATCACCGTCGATACGTCGGTCGCGCACCTCGCTGGATCGTTGGGTAAACCCATCTGGATCTTGCTGCCGTTTGCTCCGGATTGGAGATGGCTCCTCGATCGTACGGATAGTCCTTGGTACCCGACGGCTACTTTGTTTAGGCAGTCGGCCGTTGCTGACTGGGAAGGGCCGTTGAAGGTCCTTTCCGAGCGATTGAGAGGCTTCTCATCACGGCTTCCGGTAGCGAGCGTGGAGTGAATCTGGCAGTATTCCTCGGACGGGTGATAGTCTTGGAGTTAGTCACCCTAAGGATCCGATGAAAAGAGGTTGGATAAATATCTACCAACGCTGCGCGAGGCTGCAAAAATCGGCACCGTGGAGGCGAGTCGATCGGCGTTATTGGAGGAGACAGTTTCACTGAGGTGTGAGCCGACCTGAGAGCGATAGTTACACAGGTACACTTGACGAGTATTACCCCGGTGTAACAGTAATACCATGCCTACAAGGATCACCATTAAAGAGCTTCACGCCACTACCGGCGTTCACGTACGACGGGCAGGGGCCGGCCGCGCTCCCATCGTCGTAACGGATCGCGGCGAGGCTGTTGCTGTCCTAGCCAATCCTTCACTGCTCAAACCGCGTAAACGCACACGGATTTTACTTCCCGAATTCAAGGCGCTCATGGCTCGTGGGCAAAAAGGAAGCACCCAGGAAGACCTCGATGCAATCCGAGGGGATCGATGATCTTTTGTGACACCTCAACCGCTGTTAAGCTCTACGTGCCCGAAGCCGAATCGACCGCAGTGCGTGGTCAGTTGGAGGCGGAAGACGAGGTATTCGTCTCCGAACTTGCTCGCGTAGAGTTGATGGGCGCTTTTCACCGCCGCTTGCGCGAAGGTATTTGGACGCGTGAGGATCTGACGGCCGCCGTCCGACAATTCACTCGTGACGAAATTAGCTGTTTCTTGACGTGGCTGCCAATGGACAACGCTATTATCGATGCGGCGGCCAAGACATATACTTCACTATCAGAAAAGGTGTACCTGCGATCAGCTGATTGCCTCCATCTGGTTACGGCCCTGCACTACAACTTTGGCGAAATCGACACTCATAACAAACACCAGGCGGCTGCGGCAGTCGCGCTCGGTTTGAAGCCCGTAGCTATCTCTTGACGCGTTACTCTTTAAAGTGACACAGGGATCAATTTTGAGCACCATTGGTAGTGTGACGTCCATGAAGTTCACCGAAAAGAAAAGCGGCGTCGCGAGGCTTGAATCCCATATTCGGAACGCGCTTTCTCGGGAAGCCCATCGATTTAGTGACCTACAAGCTTTTAACAACCTGCGTGAGGAGACTGCCAGCGAGCGAAAGGAGATTGGTCTCGGCCGGCTGGCCAAGGCAGCTCCGAAGAGAGGCCAGCCGACGATTGCGCTTCTCCTATTTTTGGCCGCCGGCGGCCAATTAATTTCGCTCGGAGCCGAGCAAAAGCAGGTGGAAGTGAACGTCGTGGTAGACATGACGCCTGAAGGCCGGAAGCTTGCCCACCCGAGCGCAGCGCATCCGGCCTACTATGTGCCACTTGTCGGAGGGTATACGGAGCGGGGTAGTCCGGTCGCAGGCGAAAAGCCGCCTGCTGCGGAAAATCTCATGCCTAAGATCGAGGCTGCACTGGCCCGCCAGGGCTACCTGGTTTCAATTCCGACGCCTTATATTAACCGAAGGAGACAAGTCACCTATGCTGACGGCACGGTACTCCTAGTTCCGGAGCAGCCTATCCCGACTGCGGACGGTCATCAAAGAAGGCGGATGATTCCGCTCACGCTCGAGATGATGAATTCCGCCGAAGGTCCGTACTCAGCGAAGAGTGCGATTACATCGACACCAAACGGGCAGTCGTCGGTGTTGACGCAAATCATGAACGTCGTGGATCCAGTACACGGAGCCGTGGACCAACACCGGCCAAGTATCATGCTGGTGGTTCACTGGGGTTACAGCTCTCCGACCCAGGAAAAGCCATCAAAGCGAGAACAACAGGACGCGGTGGCCCTCGTCGGCGGGGCCTACGCATCCAATATCGTTATTCTAACGGAGCTTGAGCCCGTCCTTTCGAAAGCCTCAGAAGATCGCTACTTCATTTATATCACTGCATTCGACTTCGATAGCTACCTACGATTACACAAGAAAGTCACGCTGTGGCAGGCAAAGGTGAGTGTGCCGTGGTATGGGGTGACATTTGACGACGTTCTGCCTGTACTTGTATCTGCGGCGGAGCCACTCCTGGGACGCGAAACCAACCGACCGCAGTTGTCAGTTCGACCTATCGTACAGCCTGGAAACGTTCTCGTTGGAACACCGGAGGTGAAGGACGATCAGAATCGAACTCTCAGCTCAGGCCCGGGGGATGCCCCGCCGGCTGCCAAATAACTAGGCAATACGGGGCCTAAATTCGTTTTCGCGAGAGGTTCCTTCAGGAATTTAGGGTCACTACAATTGGGGATTTTTCCCAGCTTTCCTTCAGCCACGCCGTTTCTATGATTCTCCCCCTCATATGAAACCCCTGTTACTCCTCTTTGTCGCCGCGCTCGCCGCCGGGAGACTTAATTCCCAAGAAACGGGCCCGGTTGCCTCCCGTCCGTGGTTGGCGACTTCGTTGGCGCCCGAAAAGAGGGCCGAATTGCTGGTGAAGGCGATGACCCTGGATGAAAAAATCCTGGAGATTCACATGGTCGACGTGCGTGACCATCCGCGCGAAGTGGCTGCCATCGAGCGATTGGGCATTCCCGTTTTCCGGATCACCAACGGGCCGGTCGGCGCCGGCCCAGGTGACAATCGACCGACTGTGCCGGCTACGGCGCTGCCAAGCGCTCTTGCTTTGGGGGCGTCCTGGGATCCCTCGTTGGCTACCGCCTACGGCGCTTTGATCGGCCAGGAAGTGAAGGATCGGGGCGAGCACCTCCTCGAAGGTCCTGGCGTCAACATAACCCGAGTCCCGCAGAATGGACGCAACTTCGAGTATTTCGGAGAAGACCCGTTCCTTTCCGCTCGGTTGGGTGTGGCCGTAATTCGTGCGGTGCAAGCTCAGGGCGTGATCGCAGAGGTGAAGCACTTTGCGGCTAACAACCAGGAGCATGATCGCAAGACGGTAAACGAGACGATCGATGAGCGCACGTTGCGCGAAATCTACCTGCCCGCCTTCGAAGCGGCGGTGAGGGAGGGAGAGGTTGGCGCGGTCATGGCCGCCTATCCCAGCGTGAACGGGGATTTTTGTTCCGAGAACCCACACCTCCTCAAAGACATCCTGCGAGGGGAGTGGGGGTTCCAGGGCTTCGTCCAGTCAGACTACACCGGCACGCACGGCGCCATCAAGGGAGGTCTAGCGGGCCTGGATCTTGCGATGAAGCCTGAACACTATGCGGACGAAATGAAGGCCGCGGTGGCAGGAGGGAAGATTCCGGTAGCCGTGGTCGACACGATGCTTCTGCGGCGTTTCACAGAGATGTTTCGCTTTGGCATGTTTGACGAACCGCGGTCCGCAGTGCCGATCCCGGGCGAGGCCGACGGCGCGCTGTCCCGTTCGATCGCCGAGCAGTGCGCTGTGCTGCTGAAAAACGACAGTAATTTGCTTCCGTTGGACAAGCTCCACCTCCATTCTGTCGCGATTATCGGCCCCTATGCCGGTACCGCCCACACTGGCGGCGGCGGCAGTTCGGCGGTGCAGCCCCTCTATACAGTTTCGCCCGTCGATGGTTTCGTTCGGGGCGCCGGTGCCGCATCGGTGGTCTCCTACACGGACGGTACGAACCTTAAGGTGGCGGTCGAAGCTGCCAAGGCAGCCGACGTGGCCTTGGTGATGGTCGGAAACAAGGATAGCGAGGGGCGAGACCGCACTGGCCTCGGACTGCCATCAAGTCAGGACGAGTTAATTGCCGCAGTGGCTGCGGCAAACCCTCGCACTGTGGTCGTATTGAAGACTGGCGGGGCGGTGCTCATGCCGTGGCTCGATCGGGTGCAGGCCGTGCTCGAAGTCTGGTATCCCGGAGAGGAGGACGGCAATGTGGTAGCCGATCTAATTTACGGACGGGCCGTCCCTTCGGGGAAGCTGCCGCTAACTTTTCATCGGAGCGTGACGGAAACGCCAGTGGCGACACCCGCCCAATATCCGGGCATCGACGACCAAGCGATCTACAGCGAGAAGCTGCTGGTGGGCTACCGTTGGTACGACGAAAAGGGAGTGGCTCCACTTTTTCCATTCGGTTTTGGGTTGTCCTATACCACATTTTCTTTGGCTAACCTAACGGTGGCTCCACCATCCGCCGAAGGACGAGTGCAGGTCGAGGTCGATTTGACCAACACGGGAAAGAGGGCGGGAGCCGACGTTGTGCAAGTGTACGTGTCGTTTCCGGCCGCTGCGGGTGAACCGCCGCGGCAGCTCAAGGGTTTCGCCAAAGCGACGCGGAAGGCAGGGGAGAGCGGTCGCGTGACCGTGACGATGGACCGGCGAGCTTTTTCAGTTTGGGATGTAGCCAAAGGCTCTTGGGTGGTCATTCCCGGACGCTATGAGATCTTTGTTGGCGATTCGTCGCGGGACTTACCGCTTACGGCAACTATCGAGATGGCAACCGAACGATGAGCTTCGGCGTTTCATTCACACGAACGTGGCTGAGTGGCTAATACAACGACCTGCTGGTGGATTTAGCGCTGCTTTCCTGATGCTCCAGTCTCTGGGGTTGATACCTGTTAGGCCGCTGTTCAGCTTGTGGGGTATTGGAGGGACAAACGCATGACAACGATGTACGCTCCCAAACAAATCACTACTCGCGGGCATACCGTTCAAATCAACAACATTGAGATGTACTACGAGGAGTACGGAATCGGAAAGCCTCTGGTACTCTTGCATGGGTTTGGCGGTTGCGTCCAAAACTGGCTTCCCTTTATCGCCAAGCTCTCAGAGCCGTATCGACTGATCGTCGTGGATCTGCGTGGGCATGGTCACTCCACCAATCCCGATAACAAGTTCACACATCGAGAAGCGGCCAGTGACGTATTCCTATTGCTTGAAAAGCTGGGGGTTAGTCAGTTCTCCGCTATGGGCATCAGTTCTGGCGGGATGACGCTACTGCACATGGCAACGAGCCAACCCAAGCGCATCGACTCAATGGTATTAATCAGTGCAACTACCCATTTCCCCGACCAGGCTAGGGCAATAATGCGCGAAGCTTCGTTTGGCTCCATGCCCCAGCAAGTTCAAGAAATGTATCGCGAGTGCGCAAAACGCGGTGACGAACAGATACGTCAACTCATTGCACAGTTCAACGCGTTATCCGAAAACTACGATGATATGAATTTCACCGAACAAAGTTTATCAACCATTACAGCTCGTACACTCGTTGTGCACGGCGATTGCGACCGCTTTTTCCCTGTTGAAATTCCTATACGCATTTCCCGTTCTATTCCAGATGCCGCGTTGTGGATTATTCCAGGCGGCGAGCATGCACCTATTTATGATCCCATCGTTCCGTTCACCTCAACGGCCCTGCGATTCCTTAATGGGCCAGAGATAGCAAGGTGAATGGGTAGGAGGGGCCCCCAAAGGCTTTCTTGATTCGAGCAACGGCTAGGACAGAGTTTGCTGGGGCCAATCAAAGGCAGCAATAACTCCGTTAAGCCGTATTTAATACCCGCACAAGAATTGAAAGTATTCAATGAAACCGTTCGCTGATCCTTCTGTTGCACGGGTTTTTTCCAGCTATCCAGCGAGCGTCTGCAGGAAGTTATCGCATCTCCGTGAGCTGATCTTTTCGACCGCAAAGCGCACGCCCGGCGTTGGCGCCCTAAAAGAGACATTGAAGTGGGGACAGCCGAGCTACATCACGACCGAAACGAAAAGTGGCAGCACGATCCGGACCGATGCAATTCACTCGAGCCCAGAAAGCTATGCGATCTACTTCCATTGCCAGACAACGCTGGTAGAGACATTCAGGAAGAGGTTTGGCTCCAAGTTTCGGTACGAAGGGAATCGCGCCCTGATTTTTTCCGCTTCCGACGAAATCCCTGAGGCGGAACTGAGCGAGTGTATTTCCCTGGCGTTGACGTATCATTTGAAAAAGAAGGGGCCGCGCGTTCCGATTGGCCTGCTCATTCGATAATAATCGCAAACGGGTTGTCCGATGACGTAATCGATACAAATATAGCGAGTTCTACATTAAGCTAATGTATAATAACATAGCAATTTAGTCTTCTAAACTTCAAGTCGGTTTTGAAATTTTGCTTTCAAGCGGAAGTGAGACACTAATCTAAAAAGAAGGGCCGAATTCGTGGCCTCGAGTTCAATAAGATGATAGTTTGGGTTGCCGTCTCCTGGAGGTGAAAGGCAATCATGCCGCCTTATATAACGTTCTTATTGCATGGCGGCCACCGAATATTCTGGCTAGGCACTCATTCGCCAGATCAGCTTTCGCTATGAGAATGAGCCCCCGTCCGGCGGCGGTCCTTTTCCTCCTGCTTGCCCTTCTGTGCGGGTGCGCAACAGCGCCCACCGTCGCATCCGACGACAGCTCGCTCGCTGCAAACCGAGCCGTCGGAAAGCTCGCAGGATTTAGAGCCGATTCCGAAGAAGCCGCGTCGATAATCAAGAATGACAAAAAGCTATCCGACGAACAGCGCCAACACGCTGAGATTTTATATATGAACGCCCGGGCTTCGATCGAGGCGTTCACGGCACAGGTAAAACTGGATATTGGCCTTGGATACGACCTTCAAGACCTAGTGACTCGCAACCAAGAGGCCTTCTCAGCCGCCGTGAACGACGGGCAAGCCTTCGTCACATTCGTCAATCAACAGTATGCCCACGGCTCCATTACCACGGGGGAAATGACTCTTATAGGGGATGCATATAAAATCATTTCGGGGGCCGTTTCGGATATCAGGGCGTTCATAAGTGCCGAAGATACGCAAAGAGAGAAGCGCATGAAGAGTCTCTCTGATGCGTTGGATGCAGTACGATGGAAGCCTTTCGCGGAAGCCACAACCAGTCCGTCGACCGCTGAAAAGAAATTAACCTCTCCGACACAATAGCTAGAAGCTCGCTGACTCGAACGGCGCAGCGGCTCGTCCGCCAGGCAGCCCTCGCGTTAGGGCTCTTCGCTTTGTTTGTCTGCCGGGTCCGTGGCGATTCGCTCATAGATTTCGAACAGGTATACGGGACTTCGGTTTTGAATGCCACAAAAGCTGACTATGTACCGCGCGTTAATCGGATTCGAGATGGGCAAATAGTTCCGCTCCTTACTCCAGCTCAGCGTGCGATTCTCGCGGGTACAAACGTGCTGTACCCTCACAAAGGCAGCCCTTTTGTTCTGGAAGCGATAACGTACCCTGGACACGAAGCCATAATCCTCCCGGTCGGCACGCTGAAGATGCTAGAGGATCTCAGCTATGTCACCGGCGACCAGCCGCTATCCCAAGACAAGAGCGCGCCCAATCCCATGATCTACCTCGCGGCCCTTCGTTTTCGTGCCGCTGAAAAGTATCCCGGAGGCCGTCTACCGACGCCATTTGTCACCTTTGGCGTCCCACACAACGACCTGCAGCGGGTCTTGGAGGGGAACCATTTCAAAGCCGAATCAGCGAACGAGGTGTTTGACTCCGCCTTACTCTTTCTTCTCGCGCACGAGGTGGCCCATATTGTTGGCGCGGACGGAGAGGCGAGTAGTCGAGAGGCAGGAGCAGACGCGTTCGCGGTGCAGGTGCTTTGCAAGTGCAAGGCAAACCCAATGGGCGCTCTAGAGTATTTCATGTTTTCGAGCATTTGGCTGCCTGTGCGTACTGATTTTCCGACCTCGGAGGCTTACTTGGCCAGTCAGGCAGCGTCGGACCATCCCCCAAACGCCACCAGAATTGCGGCGGTTGGAGCGGCCATCGCGATGAACTATCAAAGCTTTGGCTCCACGGATTCGGTTCAAGACCCCAAGGCGCGGTTGGCCGCTGAGATTGGCCAGCGCATGATATCGTTCGCGGCAAAAATCGATAATCTGGCGGGAAGGCCGGACTTGGCACGGACGGCGAACGACATCGATCTCCGCACGATGGAAATGCCGGCGAATTACGTTTGGACGCCCAACTCCCTGATCGCGGAGAATCCGAGCCAACTGGCACTCCGAGTTCGTTCTCAAGAAGCGTTCCTCAGCGCCCTTACGTCGCTCGCCCAGAGCGAAGACGACTTCCGCAAAATGGCCCTCGCTTATAATATGATGGAGCCGTACCTGGCGCATCTACCGAGCGACTTTGTGCGCAGCATGACCAATGAGATGCAAATGCTGATCGCGGCCGCAAAGGTGATCCCTCGAATTCAGCCAGCCATAAAAGCCGCAGCCAACTTTGCAGCGGACCAGTCGTTTGATCCGAAATACACCGAGGTCAAAAACAGCTTGGTCGAATGCAGTCAGACTCTCCATGCAATCATAGCTTCAGGTGCCGCTCGGGCTTCCGAGCGCAACGCCTACGAGGCTCAGCTTCAACAGGTAATCCAGAGTTT
>Ga0206864_1161_pt1 | contig 21573 bp, 20 predicted proteins | sample Alteio_BWOrgCont_42_FD_152632 | JGI IMG/M metagenome (GOLD analysis project Ga0206864, IMG submission 152632) | Enriched cells from forest soil in Barre Woods Harvard Forest LTER site, Petersham, Massachusetts, United States -... | ecosystem: Environmental > Terrestrial > Soil > Temperate forest >...
AAACTGTCATCCAAATAATAATATACGGCTAAAAAGAAAAAGATGGTAACATAGCCTAAAACAACCGCAATCAATTCGCGCCAGTTAATTGGCCTGAAGATGACCATGGCTATCCAGGTTGCAAGGAACATATATATAAACGGCAGATATATTAATGAACCGATGGCTACTATCATTCCGAGGTCAAAAGCGGCCGATTTTGCGTCCTTACTTTTATAAAGGCTGAATAGTTTAAAAAGCATCCATATTACCAGGAAATTGCATATCAGCGGTGGGCTTAATATTAAAAAAGGCGTAAATAAACCCGAAACTGTCACATACATTAAGGCCGGTAAAAATGTGGGCTTACCTAATAAATTAAAATGATTTACGAGATAGTTTACTAACAGTGCTTGTATAAAAACTAACAAGCAGGCCAATAGTACGTTAAAAAAAGGGGATAATTCGTATTGGTCAGAAATCGGGAGTAATAAACGTGAAAATAGCCTTTCAAAGGCAAAGTCTATTTTAACGGGGGCATTAAACAGGTAACCCGCCCTTAAAGCAAATAATAAAATTGCCAGCCATAAAATATTAAGCGGGTTAAGCGTTTTAAAAAAATTGATCATTAAAACTGTATATCGGGGGCGAAATTAACAGAAAAACTGCTTATGGTAAAACTACTTATTGCTTTGCATACCGTTTTACCATATTATCCACAATTTGTGCTGTTTCGTCGGGGAAGTTAACAAGGACTTTCTCGTCATTGTTGATCCAGTTATTAATATGGAAGACAAACTGATCGTCAATTTCATTAATAACAGGCACTCCAAGTTTTGAGGCTGCCAGGGCATTGCATTGTTGTTCATACTGGCCTTTCATAGGTATCATTAATACCTTTTTTTGTAAAAAAAGCGCTTCGGCGGGCCCTTCAAACCCTCCGCCGGTTAACAGGCCTTCGCAACTGGCAAGGCTATTATTAAAAGCTTCATTATTTACCGGGAATACCTGGACATTGCCCTGCTGGTATACTGTTTTTTGACGTTTTGAGAAAATTTGCCATTGCACCTTTGTTTTGTTTAACAGGTTAGTGAGTATTTTATCATCATAGGCAGGCAGGTAAACTGTATAATGCCCCAAATTTGTTGCCTTCAAATTTCGGATCTCACTTCGTATAACCGGCGTATGAATAAAATCGTCGTAAGGCTCAAAATGAAACCCAACATGATAGGTAGTCGGCGAGTAATATTTAAGCAGCCACTCGGCCCAACTCCATTTTGCAGGGCGTGGGGTTTTAGGCGAAACAAATGAGCACTGGTGGCTCAACGATACCGATGGTATTTTTTGCAGCCTGCATGCCCAGGCGCTAACTGGTTCAAAATCATTAATGATAAGGTCATATTGCTTTAATGGAAGGCTCCTTATATCACGCCATAAACGGGGTAAATTCATAAGTTTAAAGGTAGCCCAGTAATCAACACCGCCATTTGTACCAAACACAAAACTGAACCCGTGAAACCGGTATTTAAGTGGTTGTGATAAACTAACTTCTGCCTCGGTTCCGCTAACCAGCAGGTCAACCTCGCCATATTGCTGCAGTAACGGCACAATTTCGCGTGCCCTGCTGATATGGCCATTGCCAGTCCCCTGTATAGCGTATAGTATTTTCATGGGTAGTTGTAAGGGGTTGTAAAGGTTGTAATAGTTGTAAAGGTTTTAGAATTGCCCCTGCGACTACATCTTTCAAAGAAACATTAAAATTTTCTGATTATAAAAGTACTGAAACATTTAGATAATTGAATACCTGAAGTGCAAAGGTCGCGGCAATGACTTTGCAATATTGATAACTTTACCCGGCTTCTTCCTTAAATCTTTCGAGCAGGATTTTTACATCCAGTTTGGCGTCCAGGTCTTCAGCATCGGTTTTATCGTCTTCATCGGCATCACTTTTAAAGTTATCGGGGTCGTACTTAAATATGGTCCAGGTACCATTATGATATTCGAGCGAAGTAAGGCTTTCTACCCAGTCGCCGGAATTTAAATATAAAACAGTACCTGTTTTTTCAGTTGATTCCATTTGCCTGATCTCGGCATGATGGATATGACCGCATATTACGTACTGGTAATTTTTATCAACAGCAAGATCGGCGGCGGTTTGTTCAAATTGGTTAATAAATTTTACAGCTTCCTTGAACCGCGCCTTTACTTTTTGCGAAAAGCTCATTTTTTGCCTCCCCATAGCTGTTAAAAACCAATTGCTCAGGCTGTTGATCAAAATCAGGGTGTCATAGCCAACCGCCCCCAATTTGGCCAGCCATTTGGAGTGCTGCATGGTTACGTCAAAAACATCGCCATGAAATATCCAAGCTTTCTTACCATCGATATTTAATATTATTTTATTGAGTAACTGAAACGAGCCCAGGTTAAAATCGGTGAATTTACGCAGCATTTCATCGTGGTTGCCGGTTAAGTAATAGACGGGGATGCCCTCGGTAACAAATTTTAATATCCGGCGTACTACTTTCATGTGCGCCTCGGGCCAATAGGATTTACTAAACTGCCATATATCAATAATGTCGCCGTTTAAAATAAGTATTTTGGGTTTTATACTCTTTAGATATTTGAGCAATTCTTTAGCGTGACATCCGTAGGTGCCTAAATGCACATCAGATATAACAACGATATCAACTTCGCGTTTTGCCATTAAAATTTGGGGGGTAATTTTCCGCCCGGTAAATTATACCGGAAATATAGATGAAGATTGTGAGGGCAACGATTACTCGTCGTCATCGTCATCATTGACTTTTAATTCAAATGGGCTCAGATAAAATATTCCTACCAGGAATAGTAATCCGACTACAATCAAATAAGCAAACTCAAAATGCATATACACAATTTTTACAAATATCCGTTAAACAGGTTATTTTAATGTTAAGACTCTATTAAATGTAAAAGGTTTCACGTCGGTTGAAATTTTTTTTTGATCCGGCGCAACTGGTTTAAATGATGTTGTGCATGTATACGTATAAATTTAAACCATTGTTTAGCATCCAGCATTCCCAGGCGCGGATGTTTATGCCGGGAATTTTTGGTTGAATCTTTTATATACGGCACGGTTTCATCCATGCGTTTGCGGCATTTTATCAGCAGGTTTTTCGCATCCTCCTTACTGATCTTTGTAGCCGGCATTTTTGCGTCAACTGCTTTAGGTACTTTAAGCCTTACAGGAGGAAACCTGCCTGCAAACATCATAAACCGGCCCAAAAAAGTTAACCCTTTCGTAGTTGGATGGCAATTATTATGTATGCATCGTTCCAAAGCAATTGATGATCCCAATGTGGCCTGCAATATATGTGAATAAACCTCTGCGTAAGACCATCCTCCGCCCGGCGGCGTTTCTGTAAACTGTTCATCGGGAATAGTATCCAGTTGCGCACGGTAATTATCTAAGGCGGTATCTATGGCTTTACGCTCTTTAGCAACATTCATTATAATAAAGTTAGGTGTTTCAGATGGATTTTGGTTCGCTGCCTTCTTTTAAGTTTTCAACATGTAAACATATAATGCATTATTTTTTCGCTTTTTATTTTATAATATCAGCGTTAACTCTTTTAAATGAGTAACCTGTAATGGCACATTATCCGGCTTTGGGGCATTGAATGGATTGAAATAAATAGCGTCCATTCCAAAATTAAGGGCGCCGTAAACATCAGCTTCCAGGCTGTCTCCAATCATCAGGCTTTCATTTTTTGTCGCTCCTGCTAGAGCAAGCGCATGTTCAAAAATTGCCGGGTCGGGTTTATTTACGCCAACGATTTCTGAAATGATGACGTTTTGAAAATAACCCCCGATATTAGTATTACCTACTTTTAATTCCGACGATTCCTTAAACCCGTTGGATATCAAATGCAGGCTATATTTGTTTTGCAGGTATTGTAAAGTCTCGTGGGCATGTGGAAAAAGATTGGTTTTGGTAGGGCATAACTTAACATAATCATCCTCAAACGCTAACGGCATCATATCAGGATGTACGCCAAGCTCCAAAAAAGTCCTTTTAAAACGGGTTTCACGCAATTCATCCTTGCTTATTTTCCCTGTATGGTATTCTGCCCAAAGCAGGTGGTTATTGCGGGTATAGGTTTCAATAAATATGGAGGCTGATGGCAAGCCGATTTCATTTAGCCGGTAAGCATCATAAAGCTCGTATAACGTTTCTTCCGCATTCTTATCAAAATCCCAGATAGTGTGGTCGAGATCGAAGAAAATGTGTTTGTATTGTTTCATTGCAGAACGCGGAAGTTGGATTGCGGAATTAATTTATTGAGGATCGGATAAATCGTTAAAATGAATTCAAAACTAAACTATTCGAAAGCTAAGTTGAACATCCGAATCAGAAATTAACTGTGTAATTTAGGAATTCAATTCCCAAATTGCATGAAAATTGGTTTAAAAAGAGTGTTGCGGTCCTTTAATGGGGGTAAGATTACTTTATTCGTTCCTGCAAATTTCTATTAAAATTATAAAATTGCAGGAATGTTTATCATGGTGGATATTCGTTATTACTTGCGCGGCGATTCCAGACTATGGTTTTAACCATCTCTCATGTTGAAGTTTAACTTGCTCGTGGCTTACCAGGTTGTTACTGTCAAAGCTCTCTTTATAGGCCGTCATCAATTCTTCTTTTTCATCTTCATTAAGACTATTCCAAAGATGACCGTTCTGATCATCGTTGATCGTTTGAATTAGTCGGTAATAACGCTGCAAAAGTTGTTCATCCTCAATACTATCAATCAAGTGATGAAAATCATCTTTTATTTTCATGTTATAAAATAATGTACTAAAATAGCTATTTAGTAATAAAAAATCCTAAAAACGGCTAAACCTAAATCAGAAATTGAAAATCCGCATCCCGAAATCACTAAACTTTTTCCCCAAACGCCAAATCCCCGGCATCGCCCAGGCCGGGCACAATAAAGGCTTTGCTTGTCATTTCCTCATCAATTGCACACACCCATAATTTAGCTTTAGGTAAATTTGCTTTAACATGTTCAATGCCCTCGGCGCTCGCAATAATAGCAGCAATATGCAGGTCTTTAATGGCATACTGGGCCATCAGTTCTTTGCAAACCTGAACTATGCTTTGCCCGGTAGCCAGCATGGTATCACATAAAATCAATGTTTTACCATTCAGGTCGGGTGATGAGATGTGATCTACATTAATGATGAAAGCGCCGTTCTTCCTGATTTTACGGTAAGCAGTAGCAAATAACGAAGGTGACTTGTCAAAAAAACGCATAAAACCCTGGTGAAACGGCAAACCCGCACGTAAAATAGTACCCAAAACAGGCTGGTCGTCTGGCAGGTTCACATTGGCAATCCCCAGGGGTGTTTGTACTTCTTTTATAGTGTATTTAAATGTTTTGCTGATTTCATAAGCCAAAATTTCTCCAAGCCGTTCCTGGTTATACCGGAAACGCTGCCTGTCCTGCTGTATATGAATATCGCGCAGTTCGGCTAAAAAGGTATTGGCAATTGTGCTTGTTTTGTTAAGGATGAAGATCATGATTAAAAGTACAATATATTTTACTATCAACCAGACCAATAAACAATTGTTTAATAATGTTACTGATTACCATGTGAACGTTAAAATTTACTATTATTATTTAGTACGCCAAAAAACCTGCTGACATACCGTTGTCATCACAGCCCATTAATTTTGATGCTGTAATAAAATTGTAAGGATTGCGGTTGCACGTTTTAAAACTAACCTCCAACCTCTAATCACTAATTAACTATCTTTGTAATTATCTATGGATTTCAATTTAACATCCCAATACTCACCTACCGGCGATCAGCCCGAAGCCATAAAGCAACTGGTTGAGGGTGTAAATAATAACGACCCGTTCCAAACCCTGCTTGGGGTTACTGGGTCGGGCAAAACGTTTACCATTGCCAATGTTATATCGCAGACGCAAAAACCTACTTTAATATTAAGTCATAACAAGACGCTTGCCGCACAATTGTATGGTGAGTTCAAGCAGTTTTTTCCCGAAAACGCGGTGAATTACTTTGTTTCATATTACGACTATTACCAGCCGGAGGCATTTATCCCTACAACCAATACTTATATTGAAAAAGACCTGCAAATAAATGAAGAAATTGAAAAACTGCGCCTTCGCACCACCTCGGCGCTGATGTCGGGCAGGAGGGATGTGATCGTTGTTTCGTCAATCTCCTGTATTTATGGTATGGGTAACCCTGAGGATTTTAAAGATTCGGTTTTCCGTTTCGCTGTTGGCACGCGCATTAGCCGCAATGCTTTTTTGCACCGCTTGGTTGAGATTTTATACTCACGCACTACGGCTGATTTTAAACGGGGGACTTTCAGGGTTAAGGGCGATGTGGTTGATATTTTCCCCGCCTACATGGATATAGCTTACCGTATCTCATTTTTTGGAGACGATATTGAGGAGCTAAGCACTTTTGATATAACTACGGGGAAAACCATCGAAAAAATGACCCACATGGTGTTGTTCCCGGCCAATTTATATGTTGCCCCGCGCGAACGTTTTACCCAATCCATCTGGGCCATACAGGAAGAACTGGAAACACGCAAAAAGCAATTTATTAACGATGGCCGTTTCCTGGAAGCAAAGCGGTTGGAGGAAAGGGTAAATTACGACCTGGAAATGATCCGCGAGTTGGGTTATTGTTCGGGTATTGAAAATTACTCCCGCTTTTTTGATGGCCGCCAGCCGGGGGCACGTCCGTTTTGTTTGCTGGATTACTTCCCGGATGATTATTTGATGGTAATTGATGAAAGCCATGCTACGGTACCGCAGATAAGGGCTATGTATGGCGGTGACAGGTCGCGTAAAATATCGTTGGTTGAATATGGTTTCCGCCTGCCTGCCGCGATGGACAACCGCCCGCTTAATTTCCAGGAATTTGAACGCTTGGCGCCCCAAACTATTTATGTAAGCGCAACGCCCGGCGATTTTGAGCTTGAGAAATCGGGTGGGGTAGTGGTTGAACAAGTGATACGCCCAACAGGCCTGCTCGACCCCATGATTGATATAAGGCCGGCAATTAACCAGGTGGATGACCTGCTGGAGGAAGTGGACAAAACGGTGAAAATGGGCGACCGCGTACTGGTGACCACCCTCACCAAACGTATGGCCGAAGAACTTGCAAAATATATGGACAGGCTGGGCATAAAATGCCGTTATATCCACTCGGAGGTTAAAACTCTGGAAAGGGTTGAGATATTGAGGGGCTTGCGTTTGGGTGAGTTTGATGTACTGATAGGCATAAACCTGCTGCGCGAAGGGTTGGATTTACCTGAAGTTTCCTTAGTAGCTATTTTAGATGCGGATAAAGAGGGTTTCCTCCGTTCAGAACGTTCGCTGATACAAACCATAGGCCGGGCAGCGCGTAACGACCGGGGCCGGGTTATTATGTATGCCGATAAAATTACCGATTCGATGCAGATGACCATGGATGAAACCGACCGTCGCCGGGATATACAAATCAAGTATAATACCGAGAACGGCATTACACCAATGACTGTTGGCAAAACCCGCAGCGAGATAATGGAGCAAACATCGGTAATGGACTTTAAAGGCGGGATGCAAAAAGCCTATGTGGAAACCGATATGGCTTCACTTGCCGCTGACCCGATTGTTCAGTATATGACCAAGCCGGATCTTAAGAAATCAATAGAGAACACCAAAAAGGATATGCTTGCCGCCGCCAAAAACATGGACTTTTTATTAGCCGCAAAACTGCGCGATGAAATGTTTGCTTTGGAAAAAATGATGGAAGAGAAGTTTTGATATTATTAATTTGAAAATAAAAGCATTTTCAAATTTTCAAATTGCCAAATCTTCAAATTACCGAATTGAATTGTTAATTTTGACTAAAGTGTAAATTTATGCAGTTCTCAGATCTTGATCTTTCAAAAACCTATAGTTATGCAGATTATCTTCAATGGACTTTTGAGGATAGGCTGGAGCTTATAAAGGGCAAAATATTTAAAATGACGCCTGCCCCGGCTCCTATTCATCAGCGTTTATCATGGAGGATAGCGGGAGAATTATATAATGATCTTAAAAACAAACCATGCCAGGCTTATCCCGCACCTTTTGATGTAAGGCTTCCCCGTAAGGGCGAAAATGAAGATAAAAAGATATTTACGGTTGTACAACCTGATATTTGCATTATCTGCGATCCATCAAAGGTTGACACAAGAGGTTGCACAGGCGCTCCGGATATTGTTTTGGAGATACTTTCACCCGGTAACAATCAAAAAGAACTGCGCAATAAATATGAGGTATATGAAGAATCGGGAGTTAAGGAATATTGGATCATATCACCGCAGGATGAATCATTTTTAAAATACACCTTAATTGACGGTCATTACCGGCCCTCAAAGTTAATGACCATCGGTGATATTATAACAACACCTATACTTCCGGGCTTTGAGCTTCACCTGGAAACGGTATTTGAAGGTATTTGATGAGTTGAAAATGTGTTACTTTGACGATACAACCCTTGTCAAATTTTCAAATCGACACATTTTCAAATTAAATTCTTGTAACAAAAACCATCAATCAATTGTCATAAAATAAAGCAATATCATAGGCAAACAATTTTGTCGTTATAATATTATATTTGTAAGCTTAATTTTAATCGGATATGCCGGAGTTACTTAGTTTCCTGATTACTGCAATTTTAGTTTTATACATTATACGCAGTTTGGCCCGTATATTTTTACCTATGTTTTTCCAAAGCGTGGTAAATAAAGCGCAGCAGCAACAACAAAATTATCAACAAAATACACGCAGCCAAAGCCGCCCTGAAGCGGGTGTAAAGGTCGATTATATCCCGAAAGGGAAAAAAGGTTCGGTTCCGGATTCTGAAGGGGAATTTGTGGACTATGAAGAGATAAAATAATCGGTTATGATTCCCGAAGAATTATTTAAGCGCCGCCCGAGGCATAATAATACACCGGAATCAACGCTTCTTACTATTGCCAATTTTATAGTTATTTCGGTTGCCGCTTCTTTATTTACAAGTAAAGATCATATTTCCTGGTTTTTTTGGGCAGTAGCCGGCCTGCTGGCTTTGTATAACTTTTTCACCATCCGCAAAAACCGCGAAGAATTTACAAAAGCAGCGGTTATAGCTTACGCTTTAAGTATTGTTATACTTATTGGTGTAGTATTTTTATTTATAGAAAAGCCTTAAGCGAGAGTTTTAGACGTTGTAGTGGTTGAAAAAGTTGTAATGGTTGAATTTTACAACCCTTACAACATTTACAACCTTTACAACAATTCAATAAACTAATAATTCCTATTCTCCCACAAATTTCTATTTTTGGGGATTATATAATCCCTTTTAAAATACGTAGATGAATAACTGGTTCAAGCGCAATGGCATTCACTTCCTGGTTGCAGCAATCTTTTTAGTGATATGTTTTATTTATTTTACGCCTGCGTTCCAGGGTAAAACATTAGGGCAAATAGATGTGCTGGGTGCACAATCCACTCAAAAAGAAATTAATGATTACCGGGCAAAGGATACCACCATTTTGTGGACCAACCAAATTTTTGGCGGTATGCCGGTATATCAAATATGGGCGCCATATCCCCATAACATAGCTTCTCAAATTGTAAAGGTTTTAATAAACGTTTTCCCAAACCCGATTTATGATGTTTTGGTGCTATTATTTGGTACATATTTTTTATTTATTGTCTTAAAGCTCAATCCCTGGCTGGCAGCGGCAGGGGCTATAGCATTTACATTTTCTTCATACAATATTATCTTGCTTGATGCGGGGCATAGCAACCAGGCCTTTGCCATTGCTTTTTTTGCCCCGATAATAGCAAGCGTTATTTTAACCTTGCGAGGCAGGTATTTATTAGGTTCGGCATTACTGGCTTTCTTCCTGGCTATGGAGATCAAAGCTAACCATATCCAGATGACCTATTACCTGCTTTTGGCCTTACTTATATTATTAGGTATTGAATTGTTCCATGCCATTAAAGCAAAAGCCACGACAGCATTTTTAAAATCTGTCGCTTGTATAGCTGCGGCCGTTTTACTGGCAGTATTGGTGAATGCTTCTTTATTATGGAGTACCTATGAGTATGGTAAAGATAGCTATAGGGGCAAATCAAATTTAACCCAAAATACTAAGGAGGCAAGTAATGGCCTAACAAAGGAATATGCTTACCAGTGGAGCCAGGGCGTTAGTGAATGCTTTACCTTTTTAGTGCCTAACGCTTATGGGGGCCCATCAGGCGGCCCCGGGGCAGAAGTGCTTGATCAAAATTCAGAAACAGCGAAAGTATTTATAAATAAAGGGGTTGCTGAAGACCAGGCTGCTACTTATGCCCAGCAAATACCAAATCTTAATGGCCCCGGTCTTTCGTTATATTGGGGCAATAAGCCGAGTACATCAGGGCCATTTTACTTTGGCGCGGTAATTTGCTTTTTGTTTGTGTTTGGTTTACTTGTTGTAAAAAGCAGGATCAAATGGTGGCTGCTTGGTACCGTAGTATTAACTATGCTGCTATCATTTGGCGGAAACTGGCCCGTTGTGTCCGACTTGTTCTTTAATTATTTCCCGCTCTACAATAAATTCAGGGCTGTTGAGTCCATAATTGCGGTTACCAGTATATGTTTTCCGATACTGGCTTTTCTGGCCATACAGGAAATTGTTACCTCAACCGATAAGAAAATTATATTCAAAAAACTTAAGCTTGCTTTGTATATTACCGGAGGCCTTACTTTAATTTTGATTGCGCTCCCGCAAATATTTTTAAGTTTTAAATCGAGCGACTATCAAAATAGCATTACTTATCTTACCCAGGCATTTCGCGGCGACAGCGCGGTAGCTACCAGCGTTGCCAATGCACTTGTGAATGACAGGATGGCTTTGGAAAGGGCCGATGCGATACGTTCACTGATATTTATTGTTATTGCCTTTGGTATTTTGTGGGCCTTTATAAGGCAAAAGATCAGCTTAACGGTATTTTCCTTTACCATATTTGCCCTTGTGCTGGTAGATATGTGGCAAATAGACAAACGCTATTTAAAAGATACCAATTTCCAGGATAAACAGGATAGCGAACAGGTAGTTAAACCGCGGGAGGTAGATCAGTTTATATCAAGGGATAAAGATCCGGATTTCCGTGTATTCGATTTAACACAAGGTATCAAAAGCGATACTTTCGATCCTTTCTTTCATAAATCAATCGGGGGATATTCCGCCGCTCGTTTAAAACGGTATGATGAACTGATTGATAACCAGCTTTCTACAAACCCACCAAATCATGATGTTTTGGATATGCTGAACACAAAATACCTGATCACACAAGATACGGGCCGAAACTATTCAATGGTAGCCAACCGGACAGCCTGTGGCCATGCCTGGTTTGTAAAAAGCGTAGGGTTTGTGCCCAATGCCGATAAAGAAATGCAATCAATAAGCTCCTTTTCGCCAAAGGACGAAGCCATTGTTGACCAGCGTTATAAGAGCCTTGTTAACCAAAGCCAATTAAGGCAGGATCCCAATGCCACCATTAAGTTAGTAAAATATAATCCCGATCATTTAGTTTATCAGTCGGGCTCAACTACCAACCAGGTTGCAGTTTTCTCGGAGATTTATTATGATAAGGGCTGGAAAATGCTAATCGACGGCGTAGAAAAACCATATTTCCGTGCCGATTATCTTTTACGCGCCGCAGTTATCCCCGTTGGGAACCATAAAATTGAATTTATATTCCATCCGGCCTCGTACTATACGGGAGAAACAATTTCATTAGCCGGTTCTGTTTTGCTGATACTGGCATTAGGCGGCGCGGTTTATGCGGAAACGAGGAAGAAGAAAGAAGTGGTTGTTGCGGCACCAGCGCCTGAACCCGTTAAGTCTGTTAAAGATACTAAACCCGCTAAAAAAGCATAAATTTAGATATCGTCTGAACCATTGATTAAGCTGATTTATTTGATTGACCTGAAAAAATCAGACTAATCAGAAAAATCAGGTTAATCAACGGTTCAGACAAATAATCAATCATTCGTCCTTCTATTCCTCATCCAATACCATCCCAAATTAAAGGCAATTACTGCATGATTAAAAATGGTCGGGATCAACCCATAATACCGCTTCATAATATCAAAGCGTTCTGTTAAACTTTGGCGGTGTTTGGTTTTCGACATGCCACCCACCAGGTATTTGGCAACATATTGATCTACGTTTACTATTTTCTTTGCTTTCTTAGCCGCGCGGAGTATCCAGTCAATATCGGCGCTTAACTGGTACTTCTTGTCAAATGGTTCAGTTAACGCCTTTCGGATGTAAATAGCCTGGTGGCTTACACTCATCCCATATTTAAAGCTTCGCCATGTAAAATGTTTCGGAGCCTTATGCCTGCGCTGGCCCAGGATTCGCCCTTTATCATTAATCATTTCTGTTTCGCCATAGTAAATATCGGCGCCAGGCGCAGTGGCAAAAACAGTGGAAACAGTGTCCTTCGCATAAAACTCATCCCCGGAGTTCATAAACAGTACATAATCACCTGAAGCAGCAGCCAGGCCCTTATTCATGGCATCGTAAATACCATCATCCTTTTCACTTATGAGCTTTGCGATTTTGTTTTTATAGCGATTAATAACTTCAATAGTACCATCGGTTGATAAACCATCTACAATAATATATTCAATATTGGGGTAGGTTTGATTTAATACCGACAGCATTGTCCGCTCAATATCGCGGACGTTATTGTAAACAATCGTTATGACAGATAAGGTAGGGCTTGATTCTGTCATTTGTTTAAAATTGATTGGTACACGGCCATATATTTTGAAGCGACGATTTCATTGGTGAAATTTTGCAATACTTTGTTCCTGGCATTTGCCGCAAGTTCATTCTTCTTGCCCGAATTTAAAATATAATGTATCCCAGCCGCAAAATCTTTTGATGATTTAAATTCAGCGAGATAGCCGTTTTGCTTATGTTCCACCATATCAGGAATGCCGCCTGTATTAAACGCCACTACAGACGTTCCGCAGGCCAATGCTTCCATTACAGTATTGGGCAGGTTGTCTTCTATTGCCGGGGTAACAAACACGTCAGCGAGGCTGTAAAGCTCTGCTATGTCATATTGAGAAGTAATGACATGGAGCTCATACACCTTAAAAGGCAACTGGTTTACATCAAAAGATTTGTTCTTGCCAAATATCACAATTTCAATATTATCTGTATCCGGGTAGTTATTTTTCAAATCATTAAGAGCTTCAACCAAATAAGAAATACCCTTGCGCCTGTCAAGAATATTGGCAGCCCCAAAAAGGATTATTTTTGATTGGGGATTTATGTTCCATTTAGCCCTTGCCGCAGTTTTTTCCTTTGGCGAAAAAATATCAATATCAATAGGGTTCGGAATGGTTTCAATTCGAAAGCCCTTTAGCAGGGAACTTGTACGGGCCACATCCGCCAGCCAATGGCTGCAGGTTACAAAAACAATATTCTTTGCCGCTTTAAGTAATTCTTTTTTATTGCCCCAGCCAGTATGTGAAATATCTTCGTTACCAGGATGACGAAGCATCCAGCAATTACCACATTCATTCACAAAATGATCACAATCGCCTGTATAATGGCAGCCGCCGGTAAATGCCCACATATCATGTAATGTCCAAACCACCGGTTTACCTGTTTCAAACAGCTTTTTTAAATTGTTGATGGAAAGAAACCCGCTGTTTGTCCAGTGCAGGTGTAAAATATCTGCATTTAATATATCCGGTTGATGGCTGATATCAGTGCCTGTATTAGCTGTTGAAAAGGCAAACCTTACAGACCTGTCCTTTGCCCTGAACCAAATAAATGGCAGGCGTTCGTATAAAAAGTTAAATTTGATCTTTAGTCTGCTTAGAAAACCATCGTCAATACTTTTAACACGCGGTACATCGGTCATTTTTTCCTGCACCAGCATGTGTGCATCAACCTGCTTTAATTCAAGCGCTTTTAACAGGCGCATACAGGCTGCGGGCGCACCACCCCCCGCATCAGCTGTATTGATTAATGTTACTTTCATTCCGTGGTGCTATTTATCCCGGCAATTATAACAAATCTTAAATGAAAACTTTACTTTTGAAGAGGTGGTAATTAAAGGGCGGGTGTAATTCAAAGGATAGTATAGTTATAATTTAACGAATTTGTCATCCTGAACGTAGTGAAGGATCTTCTTGAAGTGATAAGTCGCCTGGTTACAGGGCGCAGAAGATGCTTCACTTCGTTCAGCATGACAAAATAAATCGATTGTATCAAAGATGAACTTTTTTGCTTATTTATTCCAGGATTGGCGCGCAAACCGCCAGAATTTTAAGGCACAATTAGTTTTGTTTTTATTCAGGCTGGTTCAGGCGTTTAACCGCTATACTATCACCAAAATTATATTTTACCCTTACTTTATGCTATACCGTTTTTGTGTAGAGTGGGGCTGGGGTATTGAGCTGCCGCGAAAATTGACCATAGGCAAAGGTTTATCGCTTTATCATGGGCAAGCGCTGGTAGTAAATAAAAGCACAGTAATTGGCGAACACTGTGTGTTAAGAAATTCAACCACCATAGGGCATAAAAAATTAGCAGACGGGACTTATAGCGGTTGTCCCCATATTGGCAATAATGTGGATATCGGCGCAAACGTATGTATTATTGGCGATGTGACCATTGGCGATAATGTGATCATAGGCGCCGGAAGTGTAGTGATTAATGATGTGCCCGCTAATTGTATTGCCGTCGGCAACCCGGCGCGGGTTTTAGAGAAAGTAAGCAGCACATAGTTTACCTTTAACTTTAAATAGCCTACCCCGTAGGGGTTACACGTTTGTAGCAAAATAAATAATAGGATATATTTGCCCCGTCAGGCGGCAACCCATTCGCGGAGTGTTGCCGCCTGACGGGGCAAAAAAATGATTTGAATAAAATCTACAAATGGATAGCCCCTATGGGGCATAAGAAATCTGTCGCCTTTATAAAAAAGGTTGGGATGAATAATTGTATTTATATCATTAATGGAACAAAATTTAACCGACCGCGCTTTCTGGAAATCCTTTTGGGAATCAAGAAAAGGCCTTATTTTTTTTATCAAGCCCAATTATGTTTTCGGCGATATTTTGGCTAAACTGATTGCTGAAAAAAATATTAAATCGGCAATAGAGCTTGGCGGTTTTCCCGGTTATTATGCCACTTATTTAAAAAAATACCAGCACCTTGATACCACCCTGTTTGATTACTTCATTCATGAAGGACTGATCAACGAGTTGCTCGAAAAAAATGGGCTTAAACTCGGCGATGTAAATATTATTGAAGCCGACCTTTTTGAGTACAAGCCTGAAAAACTTTATGACCTGGTGCTGTCTTTTGGTTTGATAGAACATTTTAACGATACAAAATCTATTATTGAAACCCACTTGCAATTTTTAAAACCCGGGGGCGTATTATTTATTACCCTGCCGAATTTTAAAAGCATAAACGGCTGGATCCAACGCAATTTCGACCGCGAAAATTATGATAAGCATAACATTGAAAGCATGAACCCCAAATTACTGGCTGATTATTGCAGGGAATTGGGCCTTACCGAAGTGGAAAGCTATTACTATGGCAAATTTACGGTATGGCTGGAAAACAAAAGCGAACGGGGCGGATTGGTTAAGGCGTTGGTTAAGACCATTTGGGTTGCAGGCAAAATTTTTACAAAAATTATCCCAGTGGAGAGTAAAGTGCTTTCGCCTTATATTGTGGTTAAGGCGGTGAAGTAGTGTTTTTGTAAACAACTCCTGGAATAAAAAATTAGAAACTAAGGTTTGAATCTTCAAATCTTCATTAATATATTTATTCAAAATTCATTACCATGAAAAAACTATACCTACTCCTGTTCTCACTAATGCTTTTGCAAAGCTTTACAAAAGCACAAACCAGTGAAGCCTATTTCACATCCTATCCAACACTTACCCCCGATGGAAAAACAGTGATCTTTAGCTATGAAGGAGACTTGTGGAAGGCAGACATCAATAATCCGGTTGCAGTAAGGCTTACGGCTATGCAAGGGGAGGAAACCAACCCCCGCGTATCGCCGGATGGGAAATGGCTTGCCTTTTCATCAAACCAATTTGGCAATGATGATGTGTATGTGATGCCGCTTGCAGGCGGTGATATAAGGCAGCTTACTTTTCATGATGCCAATGACCAGGTAGACTCATGGAGCTGGGATTCAAAGTCGATTTACTTTACTTCCAACAGGTACAATAATTTCAGTGAATATAAGGTGAACCAGGACGGGGGCACACCTGTACGGGTTTTTGGGAATTATTTTAATACGATACATGGTGTTTTCGAGCACCCAACAAGCGGGGAGTTATTTTTTAGTGATACCTGGGAAAGCATTTATTTTCCCCAACGGAAACACTATAAAGGTGCTTACAACCCCGATATCCAATCCTATAATCCCAAAACAAAAGTTTACAAGCAATATACAGACTGGATTGGCAAAGATTTTTGGGCTACGCTTGATCAAAAAGGAAATATCTATTTTGTATCCGACGAAGGCAATGAAGAATATAACCTCTACACTTTTATCGATGGCAAAAAAACAGCATTAACCCAGTTTAACACCTCTATTAAACGGCCGTTTGTAAGCGCCAATGGCGAAAAGGTGGTGTTTGAAAAAGACTACCAGTTATTCGTTTATGATGTTGCTTCAAAGCAAACTCAAAAGTTAAATCTTTCCATATTCCGCAATGACGTATTGGCTAAGCAACAGGAATTTAATGTAAAGGGTAAAATTGAGGCGATGGACGTTTCGCCGGATGGAAAGAAATTGGCCTTTGTATCAAGGGGGGAGCTTTTTGTCAGTGATGTTGAAGGAAAGTTTATCCGTGAAATAAACCGGGGAACAGCCGAACGGGTAACCGAAGTGAAATGGCTGCCCGATAATCGTTCGGTAATATTCAGCCAGACATTGGGTGGCTTTAGCAATTGGTACACCATTGCCGCTGACGGCACAGGTAAAGAAAAGCAAATAACCGGTGAAAAACAGACAAACCGGCTGCTTACCGTTAATAAGGAACATACGCAAGGCGTTTATTTAAGCGGGCGCAATGAAGTCAGGCTGATTGACCTGAAAACATTAACAAGTAAAACCATAGCAAATGATGAAATATGGGGATTTGAAAATTCGCAGCCGTTTATTTCGCCAAACGGCCAGTACGTCGTTTATAATGCCTACCGTAATTTCGAATCGGACATATTTGTTTATGATATTCACACCGAAAAAATAATGAATCTAACCAATAGCGGCGTTTCAGAAATTGAGCCTTTCTGGTCGCCGGATGGCAAGTATATTTATTTCACGTCGAATCGTACGCAGCCCGAATACCCTACCGGGGGTGGTAACACACATATTTACCGTATGCCGCTTCAAAAATTTGATGAACTATTCAGGCTTGATAAATTCAAAGAACTTTTTAAAGAAGAAAAGAAAGACAGTTTGAAAAAAGATAGTGCGGCAAATAAAAAGTCAGGGGCAAAAAAGCCATTATCTGAGCAGCCGGCGCCAAAACCTCCTGCAGATATAGTGATCAATACCGAAGACCTGATGAAACGCCTGGAACGCATCAGCGCTGATTTTGGCCGCCAGGGATCGCCCTATGTCATCCAAAAGGGGGATAAAACATTGGTATACTATATGACTGACCAGGATGAAGGGAAATTTGCAATTTATCACACCACGCTGCAACCCTTCGAAGATAATAAAACAGAAAAAGTAAACGGGGGCGATGCATACGGCTTTGCACTTGTTTCTGCCGCTGATAAATATTATGTATTAGCGGGCGGCAATATTTATACCCTGAACATTGACAATAACAAAATGGACAAGGTAGATATCGATTATAAATTCGACCGTGATCTGCAGGCCGAATTTAAACAAATGTTTGATGAAGCATGGGCGGGATTAGATGAAAACTACTATGATGGCAATTTTCATGGCGCTGACTGGCAGAAAATGCACGACCGTTACAGCGTTTATTTACCTTACCTGAATAACAGGGCCGATTTAAGGATATTACTGAATGATATGCTTGGTGAGCTTAACTCCTCGCACCAGGGCTTTTATACCGGCGGAAAGGATGAAGATAAAACTCTGGACTATCAAACCATGGAAACGGGGATAGTTTTTGATAATAATGATCCTTATAAAGTGGCATCTATATTAAAAAACAGCAATGCCGATAAGGCTGATATAACCATCGAAGCCGGTGACCGGTTAAAGGCTGTAAACGGGATCGCTGTTGATGAAAAACAGAACAGGGACGCTTATTTTACTAAGCCATCGCTGGATAAAGAACTTGAATTAACGTTCGACCATAAAGGTAGGGATGTGGCAGTAAAAATACACCCTGAAGCAAGTTACGAGCTGCGTGAGAATTTATACGACGATTGGATAGATAATAACCGCAAAATAGTCGCTGATAAAAGCAAGGACAGGATAGCTTATGTATATATGAAAGACATGACCGGCGGCTCCCTGGAGAAATTTTTAGAGGATATGGTGGATGACGCCTACAAAAAGGATGCGCTTATATTGGATATTCGTTATAACACAGGGGGGAATGTGCATGATGATGTGTTAAAGTTTTTATCGCAGCGGCCTTACCTGCAATGGCAGTACCGTGGCGGGCAAAAAAGCCCGCAGCCGGATTTCGCCCCGGCAGCAAAACCGATCATCCTGCTGGTTAATGAACAAACCCTAAGTGATGGTGAAATGACCTCTGCAGGTTTCAAACAATTGGGGCTTGGTAAGATCATAGGTACTGAAACTTACCGGTGGATAATTTTCACCAGTGGCAAAGGCCTTGTTGACGGATCGTTTTACCGGATACCGGCATGGGGCTGCTTTACGCTTGATGGCAAGGATATTGAAAAAACCGGCGTAAGCCCGGATATTTATGTTAAAACAGGCTTTACTGATCGATTGGAAAATAAAGACCCGCAATTGGACAGGGCTATTGATGAGATAATGAAGCAATTGAAGTAGGACCGGGATTAAACAAACTTGCCCGTCATTGCGAGGAACGAAGCAATCTATAAACTCTGCAAGTCACGGAGATAATGGCAACAAGATAGAAAAATGCCGCTTTCATTGCTTGAGGAAATCCTTTGTTAATTTATATAAATTAGGGTGCTGGATTAGCATGTGCAGAGATTGCTTCGTGCCTCGCAACAACGCTCAGTGGGGCGACAGCTCATGATTTCTTCGCCCAATATTTTACCTGCAATTGTTTTACAAAACGTAACCCCCTTTGCAGCAATGTGCCTTTGCGGTTTTTAAGGAAGTTTTTAATAGCCTGGTATGCTTGTGGATCCTCTTTTATTTCGACAGGGAATTGCTTAACCGCTTTTTGGGTTATCCGTACGTGGTACATGTTTTCTTTGTTGGAGTGCACGCCGCTGCCGTCGTTACCAATATTGTTGATAAGCGATGTTGAAGGATTCAATGTAAGACCACCTTTTAAAAAAATGGATGCATACCACCGGATAGCCCATGAGTCGTTTTTGCCGGCTTTAAAACCTTCCAGCTGCTTCCAGAAATTCATAGTTCCCTCAATCGAAAACCGGTCAGTTTTCTTTTTATCGAATTGCTTTAACAGTACGTCGATATCAGGTTCAAAGCCCTTCCAGGCCCTTGCCCATGTGGCCCAGCCCCAACTGGTTGCGGCGCGGAAAAAGAAGGTCTGGGGCAATTTCGTGTCAGCCAGCTTGTACATATACGCGCCTATATGCATCACCTTTTCTTCGTTTGCATACTTGGTAAGGGCCTCGTTAAAGTATTGCAGCGTATAAGGTGAGGAAAGCAGGTCATCTTCAAAAACGATCACTTTTCCATATTCATTTACTAACTGTGTAACACCGCCGATAATAGAATTGGCAAGTCCCAGGTTTTCTCTGCGCAGGATTACTTTTACCGATTTAAACCCGGTTGTTTCTTTTACCAATTGCCGCACCTGCTCAACTTTAACCTTGTCGTCATCAGTTTTTGCAGCATCCGAAAAAATAAACAAGCGTGATTCATCAGCTAATAAATTCTTTTGTAAATAAGTAAGCGTTCGGCGGGTATGCTCGGGACGGTTATAAACGAATAATGCTATTGGGGCAAGGTATTGCATGAATGATCACTAATTGCACTAATTTATACGAATTTCACTAATTCTTTCGCCTCACCCTGCCCTCTCCAAAGGAGAGGGTTCTAAAAAAGAGCGAAGTTAAAGTCCTCTCCTTTGGAGAGGATTTAGGGGAGGCGAACGGAATGCTTTGCTTAAAAACGTATATCTAAATGCTCGTTAACTTAAAATATATTTACCTGGTCATTAGCTTTTTTACAAAGAACGGTATAGGCGTTTGCTAATTGTTCTTTCCTCTTTTTTCCAAAAATATTTCCGAGACTGTTTTTAACTGTAAACTCGGCTGCAATTTTCAAATCTGTTATAAAACTTTTTGGCTTTTTTTGATTGATATAAGTATTAAACCTGGTTACTTCCGGCTCAATGAGGGAAGTAAGGTCACTTACTATTTCAAAACCTTCTGTACGCAATAAATATCGCAGAGAGGTTGGGGTATAGACATTGATATGCCCGTAAGCCAAAAAATGTTTTATCCTTTTGTCAACACCTGTCCGGTAATCCAGGGGTACTTCGATAATACAATGATTTGCCACCCGTTTTATTTCACGGAGCAGCATACGTTCATGTTCCACATGTTCCAATACATGCGAAAGGATGACCAGGTCGAAACTATTGTCCTCAAATGGTAATTTATAACCGTCAAATAATTGGATGGATAACAGGTTATTAATATTTCTTGACAGGATATGTGCAACGCCGCTTTCAGAGATTTCAACAGCGTGGTATTCGGCTGCAAAATTTTGATCGGCTAAAAACTTTAATATACTGCCATCGCCGGCGCCAACTTCGAGCACTTTTTTAAAATTATGGCTTTTGCAAACATCAATAATATGCTGCGCCTTGTATTTGGCCCCCAGCATGCGCCAGGCCTCATCGTGCTTATTATAAAACTCGTCGTACGCGGTTTTAACATTCCCGCTGATGATCTGTTCGGTCATATTAAATACTTAAACAGTTATCCGGCCTGTAAAATACCGATGTAGCTTTCCTATAAAACAAACCTGGCGAAATTCCTGTGAGTGCTAATTCTTTAAACCCTTTGTTTAACAAAAAGTTTACCCCTTCTTTATAAAAATCCCGCTCTGAATCATCCAGAACTATAACCCCGTTTGCAGATATCGCCTTAACCGCCTGTTTACAGCAATTTACCCTGTCACGGCCGTCCACAATAATAATATCAAATGTTTCTTCCAGCTTGATGGGCACACGGCAATAATCGCCGTCCCTTATCAGTTCGCAAAAAATCATTTCTGCATTTTCGGGTTTTGTGCTCACAATTTTATCGTACCATTCCTTATCGTGCTCTACCGAAACTACTATCCCTGCATATTTAGCATAAAAATAAGTGGA
>Ga0206864_1162_pt1 | contig 21506 bp, 20 predicted proteins | sample Alteio_BWOrgCont_42_FD_152632 | JGI IMG/M metagenome (GOLD analysis project Ga0206864, IMG submission 152632) | Enriched cells from forest soil in Barre Woods Harvard Forest LTER site, Petersham, Massachusetts, United States -... | ecosystem: Environmental > Terrestrial > Soil > Temperate forest >...
TCGAGGGCAATTCGGCGTTTAAACAAAAAACCCTTCGTAAATATTTATCAAAGACACGTACTAAAAAGTTTTATAACATATTTGGCTCCCGTAAATTTAAACAGGATAAATATGATGAGGATAAGACAAACCTTGTCGCAAAAATGCAGGCCAAAGGTTACCGGGATGCTGAAATTATAAGTGATTCGGTTTTTAAAACAGGGGAGAATACGGTAGGGGTAAAAATTAAGGTATTTGAAGGGCCCAAGTATTATTTTGGTAACATCAAATGGTCAGGCAATGCCAAATATCCTGAAGCCGTACTCGCTAAAATTTTAAAAATAAAGAAGGGCGATGTTTTTAGTGAAGAGGAATTAAATAAAAGACTAAGCGGGCCCACGCCAAATGATGATGACATTTCATCATTTTATTTGAATGACGGGTATTTAACTTACCAGGCCGATCCGGTGCAAACCAAAATATATAAAGATACGGTTGACCTTGATATCAGGGTTTATGAAGGGCCGCAATACACTATTAACAGGGTTATACTTAAAGGTAATGATGTAACTAATGATAAAGTGGTTATGCGTGAGATAAGGACAAAACCCGGGCAAAAATTTAATAAAGCATTATTGATACGCAGTACCCGTGAAATTGGACAGCTGGGTAACTTTGATGAACAAAAAACTGAACCTAAGCCAACCAATATCAACCCGCAGGATGGTACGGTTGACATTGTTTACAACGTGGTAGAAAAACCATCAGATCAAATAGAGCTTTCGGGTGGTTTTGGCGGCGGCCAGTTGGTTGGTACACTCGGGCTTACATTTAATAACTTCTCTTTAAGAAATATTTTCCATCTTAAAGATTATAAACCTCTGCCTAAAGGCGACGGGCAAAAACTAAGTCTTAGAGGGCAGTCGAGCGGTCGTACCTATCAAAATTTCTCATTCACATTTTCTGAACCATGGCTGGGCGGTAAAAAACCAATATATTTTGCATTTTCTGCCTATACACAGTTAAGCTCAACCGGTCAGTATTATGCACCGACAAATCCGTTGTACAATAACTTAAGGATAAATGGTGTAGGTGTTACCCTTGGTAAACGTTTAAACTGGCCCGATAACTATTTTCAGTTAAATTATTCGTTAAATGTCGACCACTATAACCTGGATAACTATACCGGTTATTTATTTTCAAATGGTACATCCTATAACATTAAGTTAACCCAGGAATTACAGCGTAACTCGCTTGATGCGCCTATTTATCCAACAACAGGGTCGAATATCAAGTTAACCATACAAGGCACACCGCCATACTCATTGTTTAACAGTACTGATTATAAAATTGCTACCCCTGAACAGATATACCATTTTGTTGAATATTATAAATTCAAATATGATGCCCAGTGGTTTACAAAGTTAACCGGTAAACTGGTGCTGATGTCGCAGATAAGGTTTGGATTTTTGGGTGAGTACAATTCAGATGTGCCGCCTTCACCTTTTGAAAGGTTTAAATTAGGTGGCGACGGTATGCAGAGTTACCAGTTTTTGCAGGGTAGTGATATTATCGGTTTAAGAGGATATCAGAATTTCTCAATTATCCCGGTTGGAACAAATTATACTGTTGATACCAATCCGGGCAGTTCAATATATGATAAATTTACATTCGAAATCCGCCACCCTGTTATTCAAAGTCAATCAGCAACAATATTTATGTTAGCTTTTGCGGAAGGCGGAAATGTTTGGAATTCTTTTAATACTTTTGATCCGTTTAATGTAAGGCGTTCAGTAGGTATTGGCGCCAGGGTATTTTTACCTATTTTTGGTTTGCTTGGGCTTGATTACGGCTATGGATTTGATGCAATTCCGGGAATACCGACTGCAAACAAAGGTCAGTTTAGTTTTTCAATTTCCCAGAGCTTAAATGGCGGGTTTAATTAATTTGCGCAACAATTGTGAAGAAGAGGTTTTTTTTAATAATTGGTTTTATATTTATAGCGTTCACCACAGCGTTTGCACAGCGTTTTGCTTACGTTGATTCTGACTATATATTAAAACACATGCCTGAATATGCTTCTGCACAAAGGCAATTAGAAGCCCTCTCGGCACAATGGCAAAAAGAAGTTGACCAGCGTTACCAGGAAATTGACCGCTTGTACAAAGCATACCAGGCTGACCAGGTTTTAATGACGCCGGACATGAAAAAACGCCGCGAGGCTGAAATTGCCGATAAAGAAAAAACGGCTAAAGACTTTCAGCGTCAAAAGTTTGGTCCCGATGGGGAGCTTACACAACGCAGCAATACAGTAATAAAACCCATACAGGAAAAAATGGCTAAGGCAATACAGGCCGTTGCCGAAAATGATAACATTGACATGATATTTGACAAGAATAGCAGCGATGCAATGATGTTATATGCTAGCCCCCGCTACGATAAAAGTGCGGATGTGATCATCCGCCTGGGGCTGAAGCCAGGAGTATTTGCAAAATAAATTTTAAAAACTATAATAATCCCACTATTTTTAAACTCAGAAAAAGAAAAATGAAAAAACTATTTAAAGTTGCTTTAGTTGCAGTTTGCATGTTATTTGTAGGCAACTTTGCCCAAGCACAGTCTAAAATTGGCTATATCAATTTTGGCGAACTTATTCACAGTATGCCTGAATTTAAAACTGTTCAGACACAACTTGATAGCTATCAAAAAACATTCCTCGATCAATTGACTGTTATGAATAATTCATTTCAAACAGAAGTTAAAAGTTTCCAGACACAAAGTGCAACCATGACAGATGCTGTACGTACTGCGAAACAATCTGAATTGCAGGATATGCAGAAACGTATACAAGACTATCAAAATAATGCACAGCAACAGGTAGATGCCAAAACTAATGAGCTTTCAAAACCTATGGTTGATAAGGCCCACGCGGCAATAACAGAAGTAGCTAAGGAAAAAGGGTACAATTATGTACTTGATTCTTCACAGGTGCAATTGCTTGTATCACCTGAAGGTGACGACATTGGCCCTGCTGTAAAAGCTAAATTAGGTTTAAAATAATAAGCTGAATTTGAACCATTTATAAAAGCGTTCCGTTTATTCGGAACGCTTTTATTATTTTTGCAATAATGTTGCATAACAAACCTATTGGGATTTTTGATTCGGGCTACGGCGGCCTCACTGTTTTCCGCTCAATTTTTCAGCAGCTTCCGGAGTATGATTATATTTATTTAGGCGATACCGCAAGGGCGCCTTATGGTAACCGGTCATTTCAAACTATTCATCAATATACCTGGGAGTGTGTGCAGTGGCTTTTTGAGCAGGGATGTCCGCTTGTTATCCTTGCCTGTAACACGGCTTCGGCAAAAGCATTGCGCACCATACAGCAGAAAGACCTTCAAAACGTAGACCCTTCAAAACGGGTACTTGGCGTAATCAGGCCCACAGCCGAAGTAATTGGCGATTATACAAAAACCAAAGAAATCGGCGTATTGGGCACAAAAGGCACAGTACAATCAGGATCATACCAGATAGAAATAGGTCATTTTTTCCCGGATATAAAAGTTCATCAGCAGGCATGCCCCCTTTGGGTGCCGCTTGTTGAAAATGGCGAATTTGATAAACCCGGCGCTGATTATTTTGTAAAAAAATACCTCGATCAAATTCTGGCGCAATCAGCCAATATCGATACCCTTTTGCTGGCCTGTACCCATTATCCCTTACTGCAGGAAAAGATAAAGGCATATTTACCAGGGCATATACAGGTTATTTCACAAGGTGACATTGTTGCAAAAAGCCTGGTCGATTATTTGTTAAGGCACCCTGAAATGGAAAGCAAGCTTAGCAAAGGAGGCACACAGCAATTTTTTACCACCACAGATGATACAGCCGATTTTGATCATTACGCCGAAATATTTTTTTCGGGGCCGGTGAGGTCGGCGTTTGCGGAGATAAAATGTTGATTTTGGGTGATAGTTTGTCATCTCGAACAAAGTGAGGGATCTTCTTCATTAGCTAAGTCGCCCGCCTGCATAGCGCAGAAGATGCTTCACTTTGTTCGGCATGACAAGCGGGCGAGGTAAGTTTAACTGCTATTCCTATCAACTTAATCAACAATTCAAATCGAGCTAACTCATTAAACCTAAAAATCATTAAGTTTGCACTTAAAGCAAAGCACTTGAATTTTTATCTCACATATTTCTTTATTGCTATCGGGCTGTTTGGCTTTTCGGCTTTATTTGCCTTGTTTGGTGTTTATGCCGAGCGGAAGGTATCCGCTTTTATACAGGACAGGCTTGGCCCAACTGAAACAGGCAAATACGGTTCACTGCAAACTTTCGCTGATATTTTAAAAATGCTGCAAAAGGAATTGATCACCCCAGCTGCCGCTGATAAATTATTATTCATGGCCGCACCGGCTATTATTTTTATAACAGTTTATATGGGCTTTGCCGCTTTGCCGTGGGGGCCGGGGCTGATGCCTTCCAAAATAAATTTAGGCTTATATTATATTTTCGCCATTATATCTATCGAGACCCTTGGCATATTAATGGCCGGTTGGGGATCAAATAATAAATATTCCATTTTAGGCGCCATGCGCTCTGCCGCACAGATCATCTCGTACGAAATACCCGCGGGTTTCGCATTGATCTCGGTGGTGATGATTGCACAAACATTAAACCTGCAAGACATCGCCGCACAACAAGGCGTTTTATCACCAGTAAAAACAATGTTTTCGGGCTTTTGGGATGTATCGTCCATTGGCGGCATATTTGCCTGGAATATTTTCAGGGCGCCGCACCTGCTGATAGCTTTTGTGATTTACTTTATTGCCTCATTAGCCGAAAGTAACCGTGCGCCTTTTGATATACCCGAAGCAGAATCTGAATTGGTGGCTGGTTTCCATACAGAATATACCGGTTTAAGGTTCGCATTGGTATTTTTAGCAGAATATTCGATGATGTTTTTGGTATCAATGATAGGGGTGATATTGTTTTTAGGGGCATGGAATACACCGCTGCCAAATATGGGCGTTGTACAATTGGCAACATGGACAACCGGCGCCTGGTGGGGTATCTTATGGATAATGATTAAAACACTAACCCTGGTAGGCATACAAATGTGGATAAGGTGGACATTGCCCCGGTTCCGCGTCGATCAGCTGATGGCATTATGCTGGAAAGTATTAACACCGCTGGCATTTTTAAGTATGCTGATTTCGGGAATATGGAGATTGTGGCTGATGTAAAAAGTCATTAGTCATTAAGTCATTAGTCATTTTTTAAGAAGGACAATGACTAATGACTAATGACCAATGACTTAACAATAGATGAACAAATTAATACAGGGTTTCACAACAGCATTAAAGGGATTATCCATTACCTCTGGGCATCTTTTTTCTTCACATAAAAAAAGAAAGATTTTGCCTGCCAGTGATAATAATTACTTTAAACAACTGGAAGGCACCAATACCATTCAATACCCGCATCAAATGCTGCCGGTGCCAGAAGTGGGCCGTTACCAGCTTGATGTGGAAATGGATGATTGTATTGTATGTGACCTTTGCGCAAAAGTTTGCCCGGTTGATTGTATTGACATTGAAGCCATTAAAGCAACGGAAGCTATAGGGCAAACATCCGATGGCACCACAAAAAGGTTATATGCGGCAAAGTTTGATATTGATATGGCCAAATGCATGTACTGCGGCCTGTGTACCATTGTTTGCCCAACTGAATGTATTGTTATGACTAACCAGTATGATAAAAGCGTGGTTGAGATTAGCCAGCTAACTTACCAGTTCTCGGATATGACACCCGAAGTTGCTGCTGAAAAAAGGCGGGAATTTGAGGAGCAGCAGGCAGAAAGGCAGGCGGCTAAACTGGCAGCTATGCAGAAAAAGGAGGGCGGGGCATGAGTTTAGTGCAGGTGCTGTTTTATGTAATGAGCTTTATCGCGCTGGCATCGGCATTGTTTGTAGCGGCTACGAAAAATTTGGTGCGTTCCATTTTTATGTTTTTTATCACCCTGTTTGCTTTGGCAGGATTATACGTTTTGGCCCTGGCTGATTTTGTGGCAATCACCCAAATTGTGATTTATGTGGGCGGTATTTTGGTGCTCATCCTATTTGCCTTTATGTTATCGGGTAAGGAAACATTAAATATCATAACCCAGCAGCGTAAGCAGTTTATCAGTCTTAAAAAACTCCCCGCAATTTTATTGGCGGTTGCATTTTTGATCGTACTGATCAATGTGATATTTAAGGCTGATATAGATCACCTGGCCTGGATAAAAAAATCCATCGCACAGAAAAATGAAATAACACCCGATGCCGCAATGACGGAGAATATTGGGGTTAACCTTATGACGAGCTATTTACTGCCCTTTGAGGCAATCTCCGTTTTATTAATGGTGGCGCTTATCGGCGCTGCCCATTTATCACGAAAGGGGAAGGGCCAATGATATCATTAACTGATTTTTTGGTAGTGAGCGCGGTACTGTTTTGCATAGGCTTGTATATGATCGTATCCAAACACAATGCCATACAAATATTGATAGGCATCGAGCTGATACTGAATGCCGCCATTTTAAACTTTGTAGCCTTCGGCAAATACGACCGCTTTAATAATGGCGGACAGATGTTTGCCCTATTTGCTATTGTGCTTGCCGCAGCTACAACAGCCGTGGCTTTGGCAATTATTTTAAATGTGTATAAACAATATAAAACTATTGATCCGGGTGAGATTGATAGGTTGAAGGATTAAAATATGAAAGTATTCGCGTCTATATTTTGTTTATTTCTTTCGATAACCGTATCGGCTCAAAGCATCGATACTACTCATAAAGATACTTCAGTAAGATTATTCTTACGTGATGCAAAAATTATAGCCGATAAGCCATTAGTTGTACTTAATGGTTATATCTATAAAAGAGAATTAAATATTAATTCCGACAGTGTTTTTGACATTGAACTATTAAAAGGCCATGAAGCAACTGATTTGTTTGGTTCAATGGGTTTAAAAGGTGTAATATTAATTGCAACCAAAAAATTTGCAATTAAGGAATACCAGGATAAGTTTAGTACACTATGCCTTGATTATAAAAAATATCTTATCAACCATAAAAATGATGATTCTGATTTGATTTATGTATTGGGTAACCAAGAGCATTCGGTGAATGGGTACCCAGCGGAATTACTCAAAGAATTATATGAAATTCCCCTTAAAAAAATTAAGAAAGTTGCTTTTTTGGAAAGGGATAATAAATATAACGTTATTAATCATTCAATTGTAGTCATTACAACTAAAAAATAACATTGGAAGACTTTTTACAATCCATAGATACCCTAACCATCCATTTCACATTGGTCGCAGTGTTACTGCCACTGCTTGCCTTTTTAATTAATTTTTGCTCTCCAAAAAAATGGAATAAAGAAGCTGGCTGGGTGTCAACAATAGCTATCCTGGGAAGCTGTCTTTTGTCAATATCAATATTTGCCAAAGTATGGAACACGGATCATCTAATACATCAGCAATTGCTTTGGTTTACTATTGGCGATACAAAGGTTTACGCCGGTATTTTATTAAACAACCTTTCGGTTTTAATGCTGCTGCTGGTTAATTTAATTGCGCTGCCGGTGCATATTTACTCCACCGCTTATATGAAGAACGATGAGAATTACAACCGTTACTTCGCTTACTTAAGCTTTTTTTGTTTCAGTATGCTGGCTTTGGTCGTGGCGGATAACCTGGTACTTTTCTACATTTTTTGGGAAATGGTGGGCTTTTCATCCTACCTGCTCATCGGCTTTTGGTTTACACGTGATAAAGCTGTACAGGCCAATAAAAAAGCTTTTATTATGAACAGGATTGGGGATATGGGGTTGTTAATCGCGATCATTATTTTCTTTGCACAATACCATACGTTTGATATTACACAGCTTTTTGCGGATAAAGGATTGATTGCACAATCCCTCATTAAAAATGGGATTTGGATAGCGCCATCGGGTCAATTACCGGCCATCTGGCAATACCTTGCCTGCGGAGGTATATTCTTAGCTGTCGCGGCAAAATCGGCACAATTTCCGCTGCATACCTGGCTGCCCGATGCTATGGAAGGGCCTACATCGGTATCCGCCCTTATCCACGCTGCCACAATGGTAGCAGCAGGAGTATTTTTATTGGGCAGGGTTTATCCTGTGTTTAACGATGCTGAATTAACCATACTGGCAATCATTGGCTGTTTCACTGCTTTCATGGCGGCAACCATCGCGCTAACGCAAAACGACCTGAAACGTATCCTCGCCTACTCAACCATATCACAGCTTGGCTTTATGATCATGGCGATGGGTATCGGCGCTTATGCTTCTTCTTTGTTCCATTTGGTAACCCATGCCTTTTTCAAGTGCCTGTTATTTTTGGTGGCCGGTATCGTCATTCACCAAATGGCGCATATCAGGGATGATAACGGGCTCGACATTGACCCGCAAAACATAAAAAACATGGGCGGCCTGCGTAAAAAACTGCCGTTTACTTTTATTGTTGCCGTAATAGCTGGTTTGGCATTGGTCGGCTTGCCGCTTACATCAGGCTATTTATCAAAGGACAGTATTTTGATCCAGACCTTTGAATGGTCGGACGGCAGGAGCGGGGTGTATAAACTAATACCCATATTTGCACTACTCACTACCTGGTTAACCGCCTTTTATGTAGCCCGCCTTATCGTAAAAGTATTTTTTGGTGACTTAAGACTGTTAGCAATAAAGCCGGATATCAACCTGCACATCAGCGATGGCGGCTGGCAATACAAATTGCCTTTGGTTTTTCTGGCTGTTGGCTGCTTGTTCCCATTGTTTTCAGCAAATCCGTTATTATATGAACGTGCCTGGCTGTTCGCCGGTTTTTCGCCCAATGGCGGCCTTGAACGTGAAAACGTTTATCATACGCTAATCCCTGCTGCGGTAAATATTTTAAGCGCGCTAATAATTTGTGCTGCTTACGCCATGTATGTAAAACGTAAAACAAATATTTTTCCGCAAAGCGGATTTTTATTCCGGCTATCCTGCAATGAATGGTATTTCGATAAAATTTATAATGCAACCATTATAAAACCCATATTGGCTGTAAGCAGGTACACTTTTTGGTTCGACAGAAGGATCATAGATGGCTCAATCACTGTACTGGCAAAGACCGGGATTTTTTTATCAAAAGTAGCAGCATGGACAGATCGTCATATTATCGATGGTTTTTTAAAATTGCTGGTTGCAATTGTGCGGGCAATTGGCAATTTTGTACGCAGGTTCCAGGGCGGCAAGGTGCAATATTATTTATTTAGCATGTTGGCGATAATTTTGATAATGTTTATTTTAAAAACTGTTTTTTAGATTTGAGATGTTAGATATGAGATTTGAGATAAGGTTAAAGCTGAAAGGCGTCCCGATAGCTATCGGGAGGCGAAAGCCAAAAAGTGTTTCATTTAATGAGGATTTTCAATCCCATATCTCGTCCCTCATCTCTCAAACTGTTTCTCATATCTCACGTCTCAAATCTCATATCTAAACGGATGAACCTCCTCACCCTCCTCATATTCACCCCCTTGTTATTTGGGTTCATCATTATGATGCTGCCATCGGGATGGCGCGCCGGATTTAAGTATATGGCCCTGCTGGCCACGCTTATTCAGTTAGGGTTGAGTGTTTGGATATATTGCAACTTTAAAACCGGCGCTGCTTTTGGCGGTATTAACCACGAGGGGCAGTTCCAGTTTGTACAAAAACTTCCCTGGATCAACCTCGACCTGGGCGCTATGGGTAAAATGCAGATAGATTATTTTGTAGGGCTTGACGGGATATCCATATCCCTGCTGGTAATGACGTCTTTTGTTTTGGTAATTGCAGCCCTGGCTTCCTGGGAGATCAAAAGTAATTTAAAAGGGTTTTTCGTGCTGTTCTTAATATTGGATATGGCGGTTACCGGCGTATTCTGCTCGCTTGACTTTTTCTTGTTTTATATTTTTTACGAATTAATGCTGTTGCCGCTGTATTTTTTAATTGGTATGTGGGGCGGCGCAAGGCGCGAATATGCCGCTATAAAATTCTTCTTGTACACCTTGTTCGGGTCGGTGTTTATGCTGCTGGTTATGGTTGGTCTTTATTTATGCGTTAAAGACCCTGTAACGGGCAATCATACGTTTAACATGGTACAAATGATGAACCCGGCAAACTATCAGCTGGGCTCGGTATTCTCGGTATTAAGCCATCAAACAATTTTCGGTATGTCCGCACGGGCGGTTGGTTTCGTGGTATTGTTCATCGCTTTTGCCATAAAAGTGCCTGTGGTGCCGCTGCATACCTGGTTACCCGATGCCCACGTGGAAGCGCCAACGCCTGTTTCAATAATCCTTGCCGGGATATTATTAAAGGTAGGGGGATATGGTATTATAAGGGTGTGCCTAAGCATTTTTCCTGATATAGCATCTGCTGATGCTTACTGGCTGGGGCTTTTAGGCGTAATATCTATTTTATATGGTGCGCTAAATGCTTTGGCCCAAAAAGACCTGAAAAGGATGATCGCCTATTCTTCCGTATCGCACATGGGTTTTGTGCTATTGGGTATCGCTTCGCAAACCGCCGAGGGCATAAGCGGGGCGGTAATGCAAATGGTTAGTCATGGCTTTTTATCAACCATGCTGTTCTTTTTGGCGGGCGTTATTTATAACCGGGTGCACGACAGGGGTATCAACCATTTCCGTGGACTGGCTATCATCATGCCGCAATATACCGCGTTTATGATAATCGCTTTTTTTGCATCATTGGGGTTACCCGGTTTCTCCGCATTTATCGGCGAGGCCTTTTCACTGCTCGGTGCTTTCAAATCACATTCTGTTAATGGGCTGCTGCCTTACTGGATGGCCGCCTGCGGATCAGCCGGCATTTTATTAGGCGCAGCTTATTTTTTATGGACAATGCAACGGATGTTTTTCGGAAGGGTAAACCTAAAAGGCGGTGCTGTATGGCAAACCGCATTGACAGATCTCAACCTTCGCGAAAAAATAACCCTTGTCCCGCTTGCGCTTATAGTATTGATTTTAGGGTTAATGCCATCATTAGTGTTTGCTAAGATAAATGATTCGGTACTTGCGTTGGTACATTTTTTACAGTTTAAATCTTAAACAAATGCACGATCTGCTGCCATTTTTACCCGAGTCTATAAATAATGTTTTGAGCAGCATACCATATTTTATGCCCGAAATTTACTTAGCCATATTATTTGTAGTGGTTTTGGTAACTGATCTTTTATTTGGCAGGGATGCTATAAAACTTTGCAGGATAATTGCCTGTGCAGGTATTTTGCTTGTTATACATAGAGATTACCAGCAATTTGACCTGTTATTATTTACAGCTGAACCCAACGGTCATTTTTTCTTTACCCAAATGCTGCTGCTTACGCCCGTTGCTATAAATTTTAAGTTCATTATTGATGTGCTGGCATTTATACTGTTGTTATATTTTGCATGGGATGATAAGCTAAATGCCCACCCAAAGGGCTTGTCCGATTTGTACTCCATCATCATCGGTTCGGTTTTCGGTCTGCATTTTATGACGATGGCGGCAAATCTTTTATCAGTTTACCTTGCTATCGAAATGGTTTCCATCGCGTCTTATTTAATGGTAGCTTACCGCTCCGAAAGCGCGTCCAGCACCGAGGCCGGGTTAAAATATGTATTGTTTGGCGCTGCTTCGTCAGCTATAATGCTGTTTGGCATATCATTATTGTATGGCTTTTCAGGTTCACTTGGTTTATATTCAGGCAACCTTGTGATTGGCCTGGCGCAGGTTAACCCCTTAGCGGTTTCATTCGCGCTTGTTTTGGTTTTGATAGGGATAGGGTTCAAACTGTCATTCGTACCCATTCATTTTTGGGTGCCTGATGTTTACCAGGGGGCTTCAACACCTGTAACGGCCTGGTTATCCACCCTGCCCAAAATAGCCGCATTTGCTTTGCTCATCAATTTTTTAAGGCCTTTTATTTTTTATAACAACTGGACGGCTTTCGATTTCCGTTTTTATTTAGCCATAATTGGCATTATCACCATGATAGCCGGAAATTTCGCAGCAGTGCTTCAAAAAAACATTAAACGTATGCTGGCCTACTCCAGCATAGGGCATACAGGTTTTGCATTGATGGCGATTGTTACTTTTACGCCTACGGGGCTTTCGGCATTAACCTATTACCTTGCCGCTTACGGCTTGGCCAATATCGGCGCCCTTGCGCTTGCCACCTATTTTGCCAATGTGGCCGGTGCCGAAGACCTGGATGCTTACAAAGGCTTGGGCCTTAAATATCCTGCGGCCTCTGTTTGTTTTGTAATTGTGCTGGTATCATTAACAGGCATACCTGTAACAGCCGGGTTTACGGGCAAGCTGTTTGTATTTTCGGCAGTGTATAGCTTTTACCAGCAAAATCACAATGCGCTGCTGCTACTATTAATGATCACCGGCGCCCTAACTACGGTTGTTTCCTTATTCTACTACATAAAGATCCCGCTTAATTTGTTTTTGAAAAGAAGCGATACGGTGGCAAACCCTTTTGTAAAATCCTATTATATAATTGCTTTAGCGATATGCATCAGTATTGTTTTGGTTTTATTAGGAATATTCCCCGGTTTAATTATGGGCAAAATATAATTTCATCTTACCATAAGCTATCAAATAGATAAAAGCAAATCATCATAAATTTTATTGCCTGGTAATTTGCCTTCCTAAAAGCACTAACTTATTCGTGTAATTAATCAGTCCGATCAATATTTATTTTTATTTGGCAATAGGTTTCGGATTAAAAAAGTGCTCCGTCACGTTATAGCATACGATTAAAAAAGGCATTTCCAGGGCTGTAATCTGTGAAAACACCTGCTATAAATCTAATTCCTTACCATTTTATCAATAAATGTGTCCTTTTTAATTGTTTTGCGAGAGATATTTTCAAACTTATTGCTTACTTATTTGAAAACTTGTAATTTTAATAGGTTTTTGTAAAAAAAGTATGATATATTTCATTTTATATGATTTAAATCATACTTTCAGCCACAATTTTTTATCAATGCCACAATTTACTATAAAACGCTATTTTCCATTTTTTTTAATTTTAGTTGTTTTAACTTTAACCTTTCTTTTTCCTTCGGTCGAGCTTAATAATAAAGGCAATCCCCATTTTGATACCGGCGACATTGCCTGGATGCTGATGTCAACCGCATTGGTTTTGATCATGACCCCTGGCCTTGCCTTTTTTTATGGCGGTATGGTAAACAAAAAGAATGTGATCTCCACCATGCTGCAAAGCGTTATTTGTATGGTTATAATTACCATAATATGGGGCATATTTGGTTTTAGCCTGGCTTTTGGAGAAAGCTTTCATGGAATTATAGGTAACCCTTCAACTTATTTTATGATGAAGGGCATGCTTGGCAACGCTACCTGGAAACTGGCGCCGACTATTCCTTTGCTGCTGTTTGCCATGTACCAGTTAAAATTTGCCATCATTACCCCGGCGCTCATTACCGGCGCTTTTGCGGGGCGTATCCGGTTTAATTCGTATATCATATTTTTGTGCCTGTTCTCCATATTTATTTTCTCGCCATTGGCGCATTGCACCTGGCACCCTGATGGGATTTTGAATAAATTAGGTGTGCTTGATTTTGCCGGGGGCACCGTAGTGCACATGTCGGCAGGATGGGCCGCTTTGGCATCTGCCCTGTATTTAAAACGCAGGCAGGAACCAAACCATGCGCCAGCCCGCGTCACCTATGTAATAATAGGTACAGGTTTGCTTTGGTTTGGATGGTTCGGGTTTAACGCAGGCTCCGCATTCGGCGCAAATCACCTCGCGGTAAATGCACTGGCAACAAGCACCACGGCATCAGCCGCTGCGGGATTGACCTGGATATTTTTCGATATGCTGCTTGGCAAAAAACCTTCGGCTATGGGTACATGTATCGGTGCGGTAGTTGGTTTGGTTGCTATTACACCGGCAGCCGGTTATGTATCGGTGCCACATTCTTTAGCTATTGGTATTATATCTGCAGTAGTGAGCAACCTGGTCGTTGAATGGCGCACACGTACTACGATTGATGATACACTGGACGTATTCCCCTGCCATGGCGTGGGCGGTATGGTAGGTATGCTGCTTACCGGCGTATTTGCCAACCGGAATGTAAATGCAGGCAACACCACCGGCGACGGCTTGTTTTTTGGCCATACACATTTGTTTTTTGTGCAATGTTTCGCCCTGGTTGTAGTATCAGTATTTTCATTTTTCGGCTCGTTACTATTATTAAAAATTACCGATATGATATCGCCTTTACGGGTAAGCGATGAAGAAGAAATTACGGGGCTCGACATCAGCCAGCATGGCGAAAGATTATAATTAAAAGCAAGATCAGTTAATAACCTATATTGTGCTTAGCCTGTCCGCAAATGCGGACGGGCTTTCTTTTTGGAAATCAATCTATCGTTACGATCAACGGAACATGATCGCTATGCTTACTCCAGGTTTCGTGGTCGCCAACTTCAACAGAACTTACCCGTTCTGACATATCTGCTGAAACAAAACAATAATCAAGGTGATAGGGCTTGTTTTGATGCCTGTAAAGGTAAAAGGTTGGGTGCTGTTCCTTTCCCTGTGTTTGCTGATGGTGCAAATGATAGGCGCTGTAAATACCTTTATCTTCCAAAAATTTCACCACATTTGAGTGGTTGGCCGCCCTACGTTTCTTGTCCCAGATGGTATTGCTATTAAAATCACCGGCAAATATTGTGCCTTTGGATGATAATAGATCATCATAGTGATGAATTGCCTTCCAAACCTGTTCAACATATCTGCCGTCCGGGTCATTCGGATTATAGGCCCAAATTGCAAATAAAATAAAATCATACCCCCCGCCTGTTACCGAAATCGGAACGATCATTTGCAAATCCTGGTTATGAACATCAAGAACTTTAAGCTTTAAATCGCCATAAGATAAAATTGCCAGTCCTTTATGCTGATTAGTGCCAAACCACAACTTTTCATTAGGTATTCGGGTACCGGAACTGAATATAAGTTTTTCAATGCACTCACACTCCTGCACTATCAAAATATCCGGTTTATAGGCTAATATAAGATCAGCTTTTTTGCGGAAAGCCATGTTACAGTTCCAGGTGATGATGCGCATAAATATCGGGCCTAATTTCCTTTAAACTTATTGAACAAACCCAGTTTCACACCGATCCTGCTTTTACTTTATATCCCCTTTTAATATAGCCCCACATACTTTAAAACCTGCTTTTAATAACGTTGCTTTTGATGCATGGTTATTAATATTGCACCGGGCAGCAGGAACCCTCCCTATCTGGTAACTCTCTTTTTTTAATTCCTGGGTAATTAAACTGCCAAACCCATTGTGCCGGAAAGGTTCTTTTACTTCCATATAAATATCTGCATAAGGTTTGTTATAATTCAGCATCAACCCTCCGGTTGCAACAATGTCGCCATCCAGGCTCAAAAAATAACCCGAAGCTTCATATTCAGTGGTAACTGATTCCTCATCCCTGCGAAAAACTGCGCCGGACACAACAAGATCAGTTTGAAAATTGTCTTCGAAAAGAAGGGCTTCCGCATTGATATTTTGCGCGAATCCATACAGCATTGATGATAGCAAAGGATCATTGCTTTGGCATTCAATGAGGGTAGCTTTTGAAATAGTGCAGAACTCTTTAAAAATTAAATTGGCTAATTTTCTGAAAGGCCTGGTTAAATAAAATTCAAAAATAGCATCCCTGTCCTCTCTTCTTTCTGCTCCCCATACTGCGCCGTACCCCACTTTTTTTCCTTCAATGAGGAATAGCCAGGTGTCCGCCCATCCATTTTCATGGCACTTGTTATGAACGAACTGAAAATGGTTTTCCCAAAGGAACAATGAACGCAGTTCCTTTATTGCTTCTATTCCCGTTTTTATAACTTTTAGTTTCATATCAAAACTATTTATAATTATATCATAAATTGGTTCCTATTACTTTCTTTTTGCAAGTACTTCGGAACGACTTTGATAAATATTGCTGTTAATTTTAAATAAACTTAAAAGTTTTATCGCAATCCCACGCAGATTTTCAAATAATAAATGTGTGTTTCCAAAATTAAAATTACAATACCAAAACCAACTTTAGTACAAAAACCAACTTTAAACAATTTAAAGTTACTTTTTGGCGCTTCGGTTCAAAAACCGCTTAAATTTGCATTTTGAGCGGTTTTTTGTAAATTTGGAACAAACCCGATTGATATGTATAACCTGCTTGTTTCCCCGAATGATGTCCATGCTTCTTTACAGAAGCATGTGCTGGCCGATGGTTTCGACCTCACTTTTGATATGGAAAAAAGTAAGGGTGTTTACATTTACGATGCTAAACATAACCGCACCCTGCTCGACTTTTTTACCTGTTTTGCATCGGTGCCATTGGGTTATAATCATCCCAAAATGGTGAACGACGAGGAGTTTAAAAAAAACCTGATGCTGGCTGCTTTAACCAACCCTTCAAACTCAGATATATACACAACCCAATACGCGCAGTTTGTAGACACTTTCGACAGGGTGGGCATACCGGAATACCTTCCGCATGCTTTTTTTATCGCAGGCGGCTCGCTGGCTATTGAGAACGCGCTTAAAGTTGCGATGGACTGGAAGGTGCAGAAAAACTTTGCCAAAGGTTATACAAAAGAAATAGGTTTTAAAGTGATCCATTTTGAACATGCGTTTCATGGCCGTTCGGGTTATACTTTAAGTTTGACAAATACGCTGCCTGTTAAAACAAAATGGTTTGCCAAATTCGATTGGCCGCGGGTTTCCCTGCCGCATATGAATTTCCCTTACAGCGACGAGAACCATGAAGACTTGCTAAGAAGAGAAGAATTATCCATCGCGCAGATCAAAGTGGCATTTGAGGAAAACAAAGACGATGTGTGTGCTATTATTATTGAGCCCATACAATCAGAAGGCGGCGATAATCATGTGCGGCAGGAATTTTTAGAAAAATTAAGGATTTTGGCTGATGAAAATGAGGCAATGCTGATCTATGATGAAGTGCAAACAGGGGTTGGGCTTACCGGGAAGTTTTGGTGCCATGAACATTTTGGCGAAAATGCCCGTCCCGATATTTTAGCCTTTGGTAAAAAAATGCAGGTATGCGGTATACTGGCAGGTAAAAAGGTTGACGAGGTTGAAAATAATGTGTTCAATGTTTCTTCGCGTATTAACTCTACCTGGGGCGGTAGCCTCGTTGATATGGTGCGCTCATCCAAAATAATGGAAATTATTGAAGAAGATAATTTATGCGATAACGCGGCCCTTATGGGCGAATATTTGCAGAACCAGTTAATAAGTATTTCCGAAAAGCACCCTATTATCACTAATGTAAGGGGCAAAGGCTTGCTAACAGCTTTTGATTTCCCGGATAGAGTCAAAAGGGACAAGTTTATCAAATCAGGTATGAAAAGCAATGTAATGTTTCTTGGCTGCGGGGAGCGCAGCATACGCTTCCGTCCGGCACTTATTATTAATAAAAAACATATTGACGATGGCCTGACAATACTTGAAAATATATCAGCTAACTTGTAATAAGTGTAAAACTTTTAATACAAAGGCTTGGTGTACAATTAAATCGGTTATTTTACTCGCTTTATTCCCATGGCAAATTTTTAATACTGCTATTTAAGTATTTACACGGTAATATATGCTATTTTTTCACCAATACATGCAATATATTTAATTATTATTCGTGTTAAATTTGCATAGGAAAGATAAGCAGGAATAAGGTATAAATATCATGAGCAAGCATATAGAAAAATTAAAAAAACAACTGGTTGAAATTTCAGAAGTTGTTAATTCGTTTAAGTCAGAAGCGGTACAGGTAAGGGTTGTTGACAGATTGTTAGACGCCATGATCGAATTGGAAAAGGCAGACAATGACGGGGTTGAAGTGTTTATTAAAAGAAGCTACAAACAAAAGGGAGGCGAAGATGGAAATTATCATTCATCAAAAGGCGCCAAGAAGCCTGGGGCGACAAAAATTTTAAACCAGCTTTTGTCAACTGATTTTTTTGATGTCCCACATTCAATTTCATCCATAGCCAATTACTGTAAAGACAATTTTGATTCGGAGTTTAAAACTTCCGAGCTATCAGGCATACTTTTAAAACTTGCCAACGAACACAAGCTTAGAAGGGAAAGAAGCAACGAGAATAATCGCTTTGAGTATGTTCGTGCTTAGAGATTAAAGATTAGTGATTAGTTTTCTCAATCTTCAGGCACTAATCCCCAATCTAACCTCTAATTACTACCGAAGGTCAAACAAACTATCTACGCCTAAAATTTTCCTTGAAGTAAATCCCTCGGCATATTTTACCTGTATGCTTTTTCCGAACTCACGCGCACGGGCTTCAATTACCTGTATAAACTCCGGTGACGATATATAGGTTTGAGGTTCACCTTCCCATTCCGGGTTGTAGAATTGTGACCCATAAGCAAGTATACTTTCAATTTTTTTATCCCAATAGTCAGTTACATCCACCAATATATCAGGCTTGATATAATTGTCCTGTATAAAATGTAATACCAAATTTGGTCGCCAGGCCTGCTGTAATTCACCATTAAAATAAGTTTCTATTTTTCTGAGGCCCGACAAAAATGCCGAAGCTTCTACCAGTTCATTTGCGCGGCCATGATCAGGGTGCCTGTCGTGATAAGCGTTGGTAATTATTATTTCAGGCTGATATTTACGTATTGTTTCTATTACTTTTAACTGGTATTCTTTGGTGTTTTCAAAAAAACCATCAGGGATACCTATATTTTCCCTTACCGATAATCCAAGTATCCTGGCGGATGCAGCAGCTTCCTGTTCCCTTATTTCGGCGGAGCCCCTTGTACCCAGTTCACCACGGGTAAGATCAGCAATACCAACTTTTTTACCGGCTGCAATGTGTTTTAACAGTGTACCGGCACAGCCCAATTCGGCATCATCAGGGTGTACAGGTAAAACTAATATATCCAGTTTAATCATAAACAAAGTTAAATTATCATCCTTTGGCTAATAAGCGGGTTATCCGTTTTCTTATTTTTGAAGATAATGGTTTGGTGAACGGGTAAAAAAAATCTGTAACCAAGCCCGATCTGTCGATTAAGAATTTATGGAAGTTCCATCGCGGTATTGAACTAATTTTCCCATTTTCCTTTTTGTCGGCAAAAAATTTATATAAAGGATGTGCATAAGGCCCACGTACCCTTATTTTCCCAAATACAGGGTAATTTAACTTTTGAGTTTCGCAGAGTGTGGCTATTTCACTGTCGTCAAGGGGCTCCTGTCCGCCAAAATCATTTGACGGAAATCCAAGTATTTCAAAATCTTTTCCGCCAAAGGTATCTTTCAGATCGGCCAGTTCTTTTAATTGGGGGGTAAATCCGCATTGGGAAGCGGTATTTACTATTAAAAGGACTTTATTTTTATATTCAGATAAACTGATTTCTTCACCGTTTAACTTTTGAACATTAAACCGGTAGATGTTGTTATCAATCATTATTAATCGTTAGAAGGGCTATAACCTGCCTGTAGCAGTATAGCTTCAATATCTTTTTGTTGGTCAGGGTCGTAAGTTTCTTTTAAATCATGACCGAATATCCGTGCCACAGATTGATATAAAAAGGCATGAAAACCGCCTTTCAAATCTTTAACCATAGCATAACTGGTATTCCCGGTTTCACGGTCAATTAGCTTTATTAAGATCTCACCCTGACTAATTGTCAGATTTTTAATTTCCTTATTAAATAAATCTTTGATCTGGTTTTCGCAGGTATCTATTAATTCTTTCTGCTTGTGCTTATTGGCTGTTACAGCAAGGTCACGCTGTAATTTGCGGTACCTTTGCCCTGCAAAACGCGCATAAGGCAATACTTTCAATACGTTATATCTTAAACGCCTGTACTGGTCAAGATCCGCCTGGCTTTTAAATATGCGTATATCGGTTATCAGTACATCAGGGGTTACTATCCAGGGTACTAATTTGCCGCTGTCAATAGTTAAATAAGTTTTGATGGTATCATTTTTGCCTAAGAGTAAGGGTGCAGGTTTAGGTGCAGGCTTTTCAGTCTGGGCTTTTAATGTTCCCAATGTGCAACAAAACAGCAACAAAAAGCCAATAAATTTCATAATTTTACGTGAAACAAAATTAACGCAATTTTTTTGGTATTTGTTTATAACCTGCAATTATAATTTTTATTGCAAGTTTATGATATTTATAATAATAATACTCAGAAATGAAAGAAATAGTGATTGATCTGGAAGCCGAGAAAAATGAGATATTAAAAAGATACCGTGCATTGCTGCGTGCCTGTAAATCAACTTTGCAAAAAGGGGATAAGAAAATGATACGCAAAGCATTTGATATGGCGTTGGAAAGCCATAAAGATATGCGCCGCAAATCAGGCGAACCATATATTTATCACCCTATAGCTGTTGCTCAAATTGCCGCTGATGAAATTGGATTGGGCCCAACCTCAATTGTTTGTGCATTACTGCATGATGTAGTTGAAGATACCAATGTGACCCTTGATGATATTGAAAGGGACTTTGGTAAAAAAGTGGCCATGATAATTGACGGCTTAACTAAAATATCAGGAGTTTTTGATACCAATAGCTCATTACAAGCCGAAAACTTCCGTAAAATGCTGCTTACCCTGGCAGATGATGTGAGGGTGATATTGATAAAACTGGCCGACCGCCTGCATAACATGCGTACGATGGAATTTATGCCGCGCGACAAGCAGCTGAAACTCTCGTCGGAAACTGTTTATTTATACGCCCCGCTGGCGCACCGGCTTGGCTTGTATGCTATCAAATCCGAGTTGGAAGACCTTTCCATGAAATACATGGAAAGGGAAATGTACCAGTCGATAAAAGTAAAACTTAATGAGAAGAAAGCCGAACGCGAGAAATTTATAAGGGACTTTATTGAGCCGGTAAAAAAGGTACTTGAGGGCCAGGGGTTAAACGCCGACATATTTGGAAGGCCAAAATCAATACATTCCATCTGGAATAAAATGAAGAAAAAGGCCATCCCGTTTGAGGAGGTTTATGACCTTTTTGCGATCAGAATCATATTAGACAGTTCCATCGAACATGAAAAAGCCGATTGCTGGAAAGCCTATTCAATAGTAACCGATCTTTACCGCCCAAACCCTGACCGGCTGCGCGACTGGATATCATCGCCCAAAGCCAATGGTTACGAATCATTACATACTACCGTAATGACCTCCCGCGGGCAATGGGTTGAAGTGCAGATCCGGACAAAAAGGATGAATGAAATTGCCGAAAAGGGTTTTGCTGCGCATTGGAAATATAAAGAATCATCAACGGACAGTGGATTAGACCAATGGGTGCAAAAGGTTAGGGATATGCTTAAAAACCCTGAGTCGAATGCACTTGATTTCCTGGATGATTTTAAGATGAACCT
>Ga0206864_1163_pt1:2500-21332 | contig 21332 bp, 10 predicted proteins | sample Alteio_BWOrgCont_42_FD_152632 | JGI IMG/M metagenome (GOLD analysis project Ga0206864, IMG submission 152632) | Enriched cells from forest soil in Barre Woods Harvard Forest LTER site, Petersham, Massachusetts, United States -... | ecosystem: Environmental > Terrestrial > Soil >...
GTAGGGGAACCTGCGGTTGGATCACCTCCTTTCTAAGGAGATATTCCGTTCGGACGTGGAATCTCGTGCCTTCGGGCCGATCAAGCCACGTTCGACTGTAGGAATATACGGTCGAATCCCCGACACCCGGCTCACGCTGGCGTGTCAGGGGACGACGAGATAATCCGTTTAATCGCACAAATTAAATTTCGGGGACGCCAGTCCGGCTCGCGCCGGACCGCGTTCTTTGAAAGTCCATTCCGAGTACAACCGAACACATCAGCGTGTTTGGCTGGATTTTCGCCGGGGCCGTAGCTCAGCTGGAAGAGCATCTGCTTTGCAAGCAGGAGGTCGTCGGTTCGAATCCGATCGGCTCCACCAGCCTGCGCGGCCAAATCCGTTTGGCCAAGAGGGCTGACCGGCCTTTCCACCGACGGGCTCATAGCTCAGCTGGTTAGAGCACGCGCTTGATAAGCGCGGGGTCGGTGGTTCAAGTCCACCTGGGCCCACCCTTTCGGACGAAGCCAGAAAAAAACTCGGAACAGACTTTTAGACGAAATCACCTTTCGTTCTTTGACAGTTTAATGCATTGTGGGAAAAATAGAAGTCATTGAGTGATCTAGATCAGCCTGACAATATTCTTTAAAAACGGCGTTGGTGATCAAATGACATAGGGCAACGAGTGAATGCCTTGGCGATGCCTGGCGAAGAAGGACGTGGCAAGCTGCGATAAGCCTCGGGAAGCCGCAAGCAGGCTTTATTACCCGGGGATGTCCGAATGGGAAAACCCACTTGGTTGAAGACCAAGTATCGCCGCCTGAATTCATAGGGCGGCGAAGCCAAACCTGCCGAAGTGAAACATCTCAGTAAGCAGAGGAAAAGAAAGCGAAGCGATTCCCTCAGTAGTGGCGAGCGAAGGGGGAACAGCCCAAACCGGCGGGATTTATCCCGCCGGGGTTGTAGGAGCCCAATGTGGGACCGGAAGGATTAGGAGAAGCCTCTGGAAAGTGGCGCCAAAGGGGGTGATAGCCCCGTATCCGAAAATCTGACCGGCTCTAGGGATTTCCTGAGTAGCACGGGACACGTGAAACCCCGTGTGAATCCACGCCGACCACGGCGTAAGGCTAAATACACGGCATCGACCGATAGTGCACCAGTACCGCGAGGGAAAGGTGAAAAGTACCCCGATTAGGGGAGTGAAATAGTACCTGAAACTTGTTGCCCGCAAGCGGTCGCAGCCCCTTTATGGGGTGACGGCGTACCTTTTGCATAATGGGTCTGGGAGTCAATGTCAGTGGCAAGCTTAAGGGCCATACGGCCCAGAGGCGCAGCGAAAGCGAGTCCAAATCGGGCGTCCAGTCGCTGGCATTGCACTCGAAGCGGAGGTGATCTACCCATGGCCAGGATGAAACCCGGGTAACACCGGGTGAAGGTCCGAACTGGTGGCACTTGAGAATGCCTCGGATGAGCTGTGGGTAGGAGCGAAAGACTAATCAAACCCCGTAATAGCTAGTTCTCTTCGAAATATATATAGGTATAGCCTCGCATATGGCGAAGCTGGGGGTAGAGCACTGAAAAGGCTAGGGGCCACACCAGGCTACCAAACCTTATCAAACTACGAATACCAGCCGAGTTCATGCGGGAGTCAGTCGGTGGGGGATAAGCTTCATCGGCAAGAGGGGAAGATCCCAGACCACCATCTAAGGCCCCCAAACAACAGCTCAGTGGTTTAAAGGATGTGGTTCTACACAGACAATGGGGATGTTGGCTTAGAGGCAGCCATCATTTAAACAGTGCGTAACAGCTGACCCATCGAGTGGAATCGCGCCGAAAATGATCGGGACTTAAGCTGTTTGCCGAAGATGTGGGTGTGCAGCGCAAGCTGCACGCGGTAGAAGAGCGTTCCAAGCGCGTCGAAGCCGAAACGGCAAGTGACGGTGGAGTGCTTGGAAGTGAGAATCCAGACATAAGTAACGATAAACGAGGTTGAATTCCTCGTCGCCGTAAGGATAAGGTTTCCCGGGGAAGGTTCGTCCGCCCGGGGTTAGTCGGGAGCTAAGGCGAGGCCGTAAGGAGTAGCCGATGCACAGCGGGTTAATATTCCCGCACCACGATGTAGACGTTATCAACTCAGGAGTGACGGAGGAGGCTAGGCGCGGAGAGGTGATGAACTCTCTTCAAAGCCCGTAGGCTGTTCGGCAGGCAAAACCCACCGAACATTAAAGCTGAAAGGTGACTGCCAGGTGATGCTACGGCTGAACCAAGCGCGCAGATGCCATGCTCCCAGGAAAAGCTTCGGAGTGAGTCTATATCGTGCCCGTACCGCAAACCGACACAGGTATCCGAGATGAATATTCTAAGGCGCGTGAGTTAACTCTCCTCAAGGAACTCGGCCAGTTAGCCCCGTATCTTCGGTAGAAGGGGTGCCCGCCGCAAGGCGGGTCGCAGTGAACCGGCCCAACCGACTGTTTAGCAAAAACACAGCTCTCTGCCAAGTCGCAAGACTACGTATAGGGAGTGACATGTGACCAATGCGGAAAGGTGAAACCCTGGGGTGCAAGCCCCGGGACTAAGCCCCCGTGAATGTCGGCCGTAACTATAACGGTCCTAAGGTAGCGAAATTCCTTGTCGGGTAAGTTCCGACCTGCACGAATCATGTAACGAGTTGGGCGCTGTCTCGAGGAGATGCTCAGTGAAATTGTAGTCGCGGTGAAGATGCCGCGTTCCCGCAGCAGGACGGAAAGACCCTATGCACCTTCACTGTAAGCTGCTATTGGCGCTTGATTTTCGATACGTAGCATAGCTGGGAGACTCTGAAGTTCCCCTCCAGGGGGGAATGGAGTCAAAATATGAAATACCAGTTTTCGATGATTAGGCTTCTAACCCTGTGCCATAAGCTGGCCAGGGGACAGTGGTAGCGGGTCAGTTTGACTGGGGCGGTCCCCTCCCAAAGAGTAACGGAGGGTTGCGAAGGTCCACTCAGGCCGGATGGTAACCGGCCGACGAGCGCAAGAGTATAAGTGGGCTTTACTGTGAGACTCACAAGTCGAGCAGTTGCGAAAGCAGGCTCTAGTGATCCGGTGGTTCATCGTGGGATGGCCATCGCTTAAAGGATAAAAGGTACGCTAGGGATAACAGGCTGATCGCGCCCAAGCGTTCATAGCGACGGCGCGGTTTGGCACCTCGATGTCGGCTCATCGCATCCTGGGGCTGGAGAAGGTCCCAAGGGTTTGGCTGTTCGCCAATTAAAGCGGTACGCGAGCTGGGTTCAGAACGTCGTGAGACAGTTCGGTCCTCTATCCGCTGTGGGCGTTGGAGAATTGAGGGGTTCATTCCTTAGTACGAGAGGACCGGGAATGACGTGCCTCTGGTGTTCCGGTTGTCGCGTCAGCGGCAGCGCCGGGTAGCTATGCACGGAAGAGATAAGCGCTGAAAGCATCTAAGCGCCAAGCTCCTCCCAAGATAAGTTCTCCCACCGTCGCAAGACGGCACAAGGGTCCAGGTAGACTACCTGGTAGATAGGCTGGCGGTGTAAGCGCCGCAAGGCGTTGAGCTTACCAGTACTAATGACCCGTGAGGTTTGATCACTACGCTATTTCCTTTGTGCTTTCCAAAAAAGGGGAAAGCAGCGTGGTTGGAATCATGTAATAGTGATGAAGATCAACGATCGTAATTGTCAGGCGCAACATCCTGGTTGCTTAATGACTTCTCCCCAATGCATTAAACGTCATCTTTCAGTACCAGCCGCTGCAAAATGCGGCTTGGCCGGCGTTTGGTCACCTCCCCGCAGCGGCGGGCTACTCTGGTGATCATAGGTGAGGGGAAACACACGTTCCCATCCCGAACACGCTCGTTAAGCCCTCAACCGCCGATGGTAGTATCACGCATGTGGTGCGAGAGTAGGTCGTTGCCAGTATTATGGCCCCGTTCGTCCGCAAGGAGGAACGGGGCCTTTTGCTGTTGAAAATCAACGGATGAAGCGAGGCGCTCGCCAGTTGAGCCAATTTAGGATTTTAATTTCCTCACCAACTCCGCCTCGAAAACATCATACACCAGGGCTCGCTCCTCAATGAAGATCGCTTCAATCGCGCCGTCGCGGGCGTATTGGAAAATAATCCGATACTTGCCGGCGCGCAGACGATGGTAACCGGCCAGATTCGATTCAAGGGCTTGGATGTCTCCTTTGCCGTCCCGCAAATCCTCCAGCGCACGCTTGACGGCCCGGCGTGGCTCCGGCGCCAGCCGCGCCACGAATTCAATCACCTGCCGGGATGGGCGAAGGGCAGGCTTCATTCCGCAATGTCATCCAAGGTGCCAAATTTAGTTTTGCCCGCCTGGTGTTCGTGGAGGGCCTTCATCGCCGCCGGGTTGGCCAAAATTTCCAGGGTTTCGATTATCGCGCTCATCCGGTCGTGCCCGATGACACACGCCACCGGTGTTTCGTGCCTTGTTACGGTCACGACCCGGCCGCCTTCCGCGGCTTTCACCAGCGCAGGGAAGTTGTTTTGACCCTCGGACACGCTCACGGTAGATTTCATGAAAATAACGGTAGATATTTTCGGCATAGCTGTCAAGGTCGTCTTTCTTGTAGCGGCGCGCTGAGGGCAGCGCGCCCTACCACAAGGCCATCAGGAAAACGCGCCAGCGGGTAAGGCGGGCGTCCTCGACTCGCCTAGCTTTTCGGACTGAAATGGGCGCAGCAAGACTGCGCCCCTACAACCAAGCCAAAAACAAAAAAAGGCGCAATTTTCATTGCGCCTTTTTTGAAAAACCGTTTTCCGGCTCTACTTCTTCTTCGCCTTGGCTTCCGCGATCGCAGCCTGGGCGGCTGCTAATCTGGCAGTAGGAACGCGGAAGGGTGAGCAGCTCACATAGGTCAGGCCGATTTTGTGGCAGAACTTCACGCTGTCGGGGTCGCCGCCGTGTTCGCCGCAAATCCCGAGCTTGATTTTCGGGTTCGTGGACTGGCCGCCTTTGACGGCAATCTTCATCAATTCGCCCACGCCCGCCTGGTCAATGCTTGCGAAGGGGTTCTTCTTCACGATTTCCTGTTCCTGATATTTCGGGAGGAAGGAACCCGAGTCATCACGGCTCATGCCGAGGGTCGTCTGGGTCAGGTCGTTGGTGCCGAAGGAAAAGAACTGCGCCGTCTGCGCGATTTCGGCGGCGGTGATGGCGCCGCGCGGCACTTCAATCATCGTGCCGATGAGGTAGTCGAAGCGCGTTTTCTTCTGCTTGGCCACTTCGGCGGCGACGCGGTGGACGATTTCCACCTGCAAATCGAGTTCCTTCTTGAAGCCGACGAGCGGAATCATGATTTCCGGGCGGACTTTGATGCCTTTCTTCTGCACGTCAGCGGCGGCCTCGAAGATCGCGCGGCACTGCATCTCCGAAATTTCCGGGTACGACACGCCGAGGCGGCAGCCGCGGAATCCAAGCATAGGGTTGAACTCGTGGAGTTCGGCCACGCGGCGCGAGACCATCTCGGGCTTGACGCCGATTTTCTCCGCGGTTTCGCGGATGGTCACGTCGTCGTGCGGGAGGAATTCGTGCAATGGCGGGTCGAGCAGGCGGATGGTCGCGGGCAGGCCCTTGAGGGCGGTGAAGATGCCGGCGAAGTCCTCGCGCTGGTAGGGGAGCAGTTTGTTGAGCGCGGCTTTGCGCTCGGCATACGACTCGGCGACGATCATTTCGCGCACGGCGTAGATGCGGTTGCCCTCGAAGAACATGTGTTCGGTGCGGCACAGGCCGATGCCCGTCGCGCCGAAGGACACAGCGTTGCGCGTCTGCTCCGGGCTGTCGGCGTTGGTGCGCACTTGCAGGCGCGAAGACTGGCCGCACCACTTCATCAATTGCGCGAAGTTTTTATACGTCGAGCCCGCGCGCGCCTTGGGGTCGTTGTGGAGGAGGCCCTGGATGATTTCCGACGGAGCGGTTTTGACCTGCCCGGCGTAAACCGCGCCCGAGGTGCCGTCAATGGAGAGGTATTCGCCTTCCTTGAATTTGTTCGAGCCGACGGAAAGGGTCATCGTCCCGTAGTCAATATGCAGCGCGCTCGCGCCGCAGACGCAGACCTTGCCCATCTGGCGCGCCACGAGCGCGGCGTGCGAGCTGACGCCGCCGCGCGCGGTGAGAATGCCTTCGGCGGCAATCATGCCGCGCAGGTCTTCCGGCGAAGTCTCAATGCGCACGAGCAAAACTTTCTCGCCCTTGGCGGCGGCTTCGACGGAGCGTTCCGCGTTGAAATAGATTTTCCCCGATGCCGCGCCCGGGCCGGCGGGCAGGCCGGTGGCGATGACGGGAGCTTTTTCGAGCGCGTCGCGGTCGAAAATCGGCGCGAGCACCTGGTCGAGCTGGTCGGCGGGCACGCGCATGACGGCCGTCTGCCAGTTGATGAGTTTTTCCTTCACCATTTCGCAGGCGATGCGGACGGCCGCGACGCCGGTGCGCTTGCCGTTGCGCGTCTGCAGCATGAAGACTTTGCGGTCCTGAATGGTGAACTCGAAGTCCTGCATATCGGTGAAATGCTTTTCGAGCGTGCCGCGAATGCGGTCCAGCTCGGCGTAAGCGCTGGGCATGACTTGCTTCAGTTCGATCACCGGCTGGGGCGTGCGCACGCCGGCGACGACGTCCTCGCCCTGCGCGTTCATCAAAAATTCGCCGTAGAAAATCTTCTCGCCCGAAGCCGGGTCGCGTGTGAAGGCCACGCCGGAGCCGGAGGTGTTGCCGGTGTTGCCAAAGACCATCGCCTGCACGTTGACGGCGGTGCCCCACTCGGTCGGGATGCCGTATTTCTGGCGGTAAACAATGGCGCGGTCATTCATCCACGAGCCGAAGACGGCGCCGACGGCGCCTTCGAGCTGCTGCCACGGATCGCTGGGGAAATCCTTGCCCGTGCGCTCCTTGACGAGGTTCTTGAAGCGGATGACGAGCTCCTTGAGGTCGAGGGTCGAAAGGCGGGTGTCCTCGATTTCGTGGTTCTTGTAGCGCTCGTGCTTGAGTTCGCCGATGGCGGTTTCAAACGGCTCGTGCTCTTCGCCGGCCTTCTTTTGCACGCCAAGAACGACGTCGCCATACATCTGGATGAAGCGGCGGTAGCAGTCCCACGCCAGGCGCGGGTTGTTGGTCGCCTTTTCGAGGGCGATGACCGTCTGGTCGTTGAGGCCGAGGTTCAAAATCGTGTCCATCATGCCCGGCATGGAGTCGCGCGCGCCGGAGCGCACGGCGACGAGGAGCGGCATCTGCGCGGCGTCGCCGAACTTGACGGCCATGATTTGCTCGACGTTGGCCATCGCCGCGGCGACCTGGGCCTTGAGCGCGGCGGGGTAGGTGCGCTTGTTGGCGTAGTAATAGTTGCAGACCTCCGTCGTGATGGTGAACCCCGGGGGCACCGGCAGGCCGATGCGGGCCATCTCGCCGAGGTTGGCGCCCTTGCCGCCGAGCAGGGCGCGCATGGAGCCGTTGCCATCGGCGCGGCCATTGCCCCAGGCATAGACGTATTTATGGGCCTTGCGGGAGGCGGGTTTCTTGGAGGACTTGGCGGAGGATTTCTTGGCGGACATCGTAGTGGGAGAAAGGAGGGCAGCAATAAACCCCGTCAGGAAAACGGGGAACGAATAGACATAGCGGGAACCCCCGGGGTGTCAACGGCGGAGTGGGGGGGCGGAAGCAACTCGACTTGCAAAACGAATGAACGGCATGTCGCCGGTAAATCTTCGCAAGCCAAAGCCCTGCTACTTCGCAATGCTCTCCGGCCCCCGTCACTAATTCCCCGTTGAAGCGCCCGAGGCCGGTGTGAGGTGCACGACGCGGGATTTTGAGTTATCGGCGGGGTTGGCATCCGCCTGGATGGTGGAAACCCGGGCGGAGACCGGGACGCCGGAAGGGTTGAGCATCTGTTGCACGGACAGGTTGACCGTTACGTCGGAAACTTCGCCCGGCTTCAGCCCGGAGAGGGTTTGCTGCGTCGCCGTGCCACCGACGTTGATATTCAAGTTCACGCTGTCGAGCACGGTGTTGCCGCGGTTTTGGACGGTGATTTGCATGGGCGCGGTCGGCGTGGTGGGCATGGTGGTGATGTTGAGGTACATGTCGGCGAGGGCGACATCGGTGTAGGTCGTATTGCCGCGGTTGAGCACGCGGGTCATGTCCACAATGCCGGAGCCATAAAATTCATTGGTGCTGTTGCCGGTGTACGGGCCGGCGAAGTCCGCATATTGTGTAATCAAGTTCAGCGCTTGCTGGGCGGTCATGCCGGGGTTGGTCGAAAGCAGGCCGGCGATGGCCCCCGATATCAACGGAGCGGAAGCCGAAGTGCCGGAAAAAGACATGTTGCCGTTGACGGTGACGGTGTTGAGGCCGACGCCCGGCGCGGTCAGGCCCATCTGCGAACCGTAGTCGGAAAAAGTGGCGCGCTGGCCGGAAGCGTCAATGGAGCCGACCGCCACGACGCCAGGGTAGGCAGCAGGGTAGCTGATTTGGCCCAGGCCATCATTGCCGGCGGACGCCACGACCACCACGCCTTGTGAGAGGGCGTAGTTGATGGCTGAGAGCAAAATGTCGCTGGGTTGGGAAGAGCCGAGGCTCAGGTTGAGCACTTTGGCACCGTTATCAATGGCCGTGTAAATGCCGTCGGTGACGCCGAAGACGTCGCCCTGGTCATTATTGTCGAGCACGCGCACACTGATGATGGACGCGGCCGGCGCGATGCCTTGTTCGCCGGGTGCGCCAGCGAGGAGCGAGGCCACCATGTCGCCATGGCCGACGTTGGGCGCGGACTGTCCGCTGGTCATGTCAAATTGGGAAATGCTGCCGTCTTTCAAAAGGTTCGTGGTGCCGGGCGCGAGGCCGGTGTCGAGCATGGCGACGGTGATGCCGCGGCCCCAGTTGCTGTTGTCCTGCGGGATGCCCATGTAGGCGAGGGCATTGGCGCCAAAGGGCGTGAGGCCGCCGGGCGCGAATGGATCAGTGGGGACATCAGGCTGGGTGGGCAGGGAGACGAGCGTATTCAGTTCGGGCGAAACTGCGCCGGCGGCGCCATTGCTGCTGAGGAAGCGAGCCATGCTGGCGGCATCAGGGAACGAAAGGCGGGCGGCGTTATTGCCGCGAATAAGGCCCAGGAGGGTGCCGCCGGCGGCTTGGGCGCGCGCGAGCAACGCCGAGAGTTCTTCGGGCGAGCCGGCGCGGAAAAGTAATTCGCCCTGCCGGTAAGGTCCCGTGCCAAAGGCTTTCCGCGCGAAGGTGGCGGCGGAGCCGTCGATGGGCGCGCTGGCGGGTTGCCCGGCTGTTTCCGATGTTTCGCGGGTCGCGCGAGTTGCCGGTAGAGGTTCGATTTTTGGCAATGGCTGGCCCAGGGAGGCGAGGTCGTCGTCATTCGACGGGGAAAAATACGAAATTGCCCAGCCGGTTATCCCCCCGAGCACAACCATCAGCGCAAGCAGACCCGCCCATTTGCGGTAACTTATCGCTGCCGACGGCTTGGGCACCGGAGTGTAAATCGGGCGGACGGGAAGATTGGCCCGGCGCTTTTCAGCCTCCTTGTTCAAGGTGGGTCGCGGGGAGTTCATCGTTCGCGGGATAAAGTCGGCTGGGCAGGCGGCCGGTGCCGGCACGGCTGGCCATTGTAATAATAGTAGTTAAACCCGGCGCGGGGGCAACAAGTTTCCCGTATTCGTCACCGGTTGGGGGATATGGGCTAAAAATCAAACGATTGTTTGAATGAGAATTTAATTCCAGCTAAGGCGCCGCCCTACAGCAGCCAAAATCCGGCAACTCCGGCCACAGAAACCGCGCCGAGGGCCACGGCAATTGCCCGCCGGTACTTCGCCGAGCCCAGCGCGACGGCGAGGCCTGCTTTTGCCAGCGTGTTCGACAACGCGGCCAGCAGTACGCATCGTTCCGCCACCTCCATGGACAGCGTGTGGGCGGACACCGCCTGGGCCGAGGACAGCGTGACGGGCGCGGCATCGGCCAAACCGGAGACAAAGCTGATCGCGTAAACTCCGCTGGTTGGCAGGTGGGCCGTCGCCAGTTTAATCAGGAAGCCCACGATGGCGTAAAGCAGTCCGAATTGCAGGGCCAGTTTCAAGCTCAGTGGATTGGTCAAAACCGGAGTGGTGACTTTTTTGATGCGGGTGCACTGATGCCATTCCCACAAGGCCCACGCCGCACCCGGCAAGGCCATCAAGGCAAACGGCGCCAAAGTCGCCAAAGCGAGCGCGGGGTTGACTGCGGTCATCAAGGCGGTCAATCGCGCCAGCATCACCGTGCAGGCCAGCAAAACTGCGAGGGCCAAACTGGCCTCCATCGCCGGCACCTTCCGGCTTTCCCGGCTGAGGGCCAGGGTCGTCGCCGTGCTGGAGGCCAGGCCACCGACCAGCCCGGTGATCATCAAGCCCGCGCGTTCGCCCAGCCAGCGCATCGCGATATAACCGAGGAACCCCAAACTCGCGACCAGCACCACCATCAGCCAAATCTTATACGGGTTGAACGCGCCGTAGGGGCCATAATCCTGGTTGGGCGCGAGCGGCAGCACGATGCCCGTGATGGCGGCGAATTGCAGCAAACAGCGCACATCCTCCGGCTTCCAGCGCCGCGTCCAGTCATGCGACCAATGTTTGATGCCCAAAATCAGCATTACACCGACGCCCAGCATAGTCGCCGGCACATAAAGTTCATAAGCGGCCATCGCGCCCACGGTGAAAGTCACCAGCCCAACGGATAGGGTGGTAAGGCCGAACACGTGATGCTTGCCTTCACCGAGATAGACGACGGCCATCATCACGGTGAACGCGGCGAGAAACGCGGCGATCGCCCATGCCACGCCCGCTTGTTCGAGCAGGCCCGCCGCTGCGCCGAGGAGGCTCCAGGCGGTGAGTGTCCGCAGGCCGGCCTTGGCTTGTTCGCCGTGGTGCTCGCGTTCGAAACTCCACTGGCGCACCAAACCAATCAGCGCGCCCAGACTGGCGGAAACTAACAGCGCGTGTATGGGGTTGCTAGGCACGGCAGCCGCACTATACCTCGAAAGCAACCCGCATGGCAACGCCAGCCTCCATTTACGTCGCACCTGTCCGCAGCCCGCAGCAGCAGGCCGCGCGCACGGCTAATGTCTGGGGCTGGAGCTACCTTGTGACTATCCTGGGCGCATTCGGCGCGGAGTATGTCCAGCCTGGGCCGCTGCGGGTGCTGCTGCTGAATTTCGGAATTCTCTGCTTCATCATTGGCGCGCTCGAGCTGGTCTGGCGGCACCAGCTGCTCAAAACGGGCGAGGCCCGCTGGGCCCGGGTGCTCGCGCTCAACCAGGTCGGCGGCACGCTGGCGTTGTTTTGGAGTTTATACCTGCTCTACCAGGTGCCGGAACAAATTCTCGTGGATTATTCCAAAAAATCCCAATTATGGAACAGCGTCTTTCCGCTGATAAAATCGATGGACAGCATGCATATGGTAACGGATGCCTATATCCTGCACATCTGGCATAACACCAAAATCTTTTTCCTGTATGTCGTCGGCGGAATTTTAATCCTTTCGCAAATCTGGGTCATCGGGCATTACCTCAAACTCGCCGGGAAAATTGAGGAAAAACCCGTCCTCTCCGTCATTCCACCCGTGTTGAAGTAAGTTTGGAATCGGCCGGAAATTGTGCCACAGTCTGTCTTTACTGTGCCTGACGATTCCCAGACCGAGCTCGACGCGCTCTACCACATTTCGCGCCTGGTGAGCGACACCGAGGACGCGCATGAGGCCTTGCGCCTGATCCTCGACGAGGTCATGCGCGTGCTACCGTCCACGAGTGCGTCCATCGCCCTCGTCAATCCGGACACGCGGCGGCTGCAAATCGAAGTCGTGCACGGGCTGCCGGAAGATACCCGGGGACTGGAACTGCCGCCCGGCCGAGGGGTGACGGGGTGGGTCGCGCTGCACGGCAAGCCGCTCGTCATTCCCGACGTCCACGCGGACACACGCTATTATAAATTGAAAGATTCGGTGCGCTCCGAGATGGCGGTGCCAATGCTGCTCGATGGCCTGGTGGTCGGCGTGGTGAATGTGGACAGCGAGCAGCCGGCGGCATTTGGCGAGCCGGGATTGAAAATCCTCACCCTGCTCACGAGCGAAGCCACGAAAGTGGTCGGCCGTCTGTGGCTCATCAACCAGCTCCGCATCAAGGCGCGGCAGCTCGAATCGCTCATCGCCACGGGGCAGACGCTCGTGTCCAAACTCGAACTCGAGGCCGTGCTCGACACCGCCGCGCGCCAGGCATTGAGCCTGATGCCCTGCCGGCTCTGCGCGATTTTTTTACTCAATGCCGATGGGGCGTCACTGCGCCTGGCCGCGCTGGCCGGCCACGATGGCGGCCCGGCGGCCCACGCGGAAAACCTCGCCTTGGCGGACAGCGTCCTCGGCTCCGTCATCCGGCACAAAAAACAAGTGGAGGTTCCAAGCGTCGCGCACACGGAGGAACACCATTTCACGCAACTCGTGGCGAGCGCCGGGCTGGTGTCGCTCCTGGTCACACCGATTCTTGTGGGCGATCGCGCCATCGGCGTGCTCAATGTTTATACGGACCGCAGCCACCGCTTTAACAACGATGAACGCCGGATTTTTTCCACGCTGGCGAATTTGTGCGCCGTCGCGGCGCAAAATGCCGAACTCTATACGCGGGTATTCGCGTCGGAGGAATCCCTGCGCAAGAATGAGCGCTTGACGACTTTGGGCCTGCTCGCCGCCGAAATCGCGCATGAAATCCGCAATCCGCTTACGGTCATCACCCTGCTGCTCGACACGCTGGATTTGCGCTTCCCCGAGGGCGACGTGCGCCAGCAGGACGTCACCATCATTCGAGAAAAACTCAGCCAGATGGGTGAGACGGTCGAGCGGGTATTGGGTTTCTCCAAATCGGGCACGGCGCTGCAATCCCGCTGGCCGCTCGGCACGGTCATTGAGGAGACGGTGCGGCTGCTGCGACTCAAGGTTGAGCAGAGCAGGGTGGGAGTACATTTCCACCCGCCGGCGCGGCCGTTGCTGGTGGATGCGCACAAGAGCCAGCTCCAGCAGGTGCTGTTGAATTTGATGCTCAACTCCCTCCAGGCCATGCCACAGGGCGGGCGGATTGATATCGAACTGCGCGAAGAGACGAAGGACAACGTGCGCCTGGCAACGGTTACAGTGCGCGACACCGGCCCCGGCGTGCCCCCGGCGCTGGGTGCGCGGGTCTTCGAGTCCTTCCTCACCGCGCGCCAGGACGGCACGGGCCTCGGCCTGGCGATTTGCAAGCGCATCCTGCGCGACCACCGCGGCGACATCGAGTTGGTGGAGACTCCACCCGGCTCCGGCGCGACGTTCCGGTTCTGGCTGCCCTGCGCGGGTGGGTGAGTTTCTTTGGCTTGGTTTCAGCCAAGAGCGATAAGTAGCAAACTTGCTTTCTTCTGCTGGACACGGCGCGACAAGTCATTATAAATGACCCTTCCGCCGACTCATGTCCGTCGCCATCGTCCAATTCCCCGGCTCCAACTGCGATTACGACGCGCTCTACGCGTTCGATTCCGTGCTGGGGGTACCTGCGCGGTTTGTCTGGCACAAGGAAACGAGCCTGGGGGAGGCGGAAGCGGTGGTGCTGCCGGGCGGCTTTTCTTATGGCGACTACCTGCGGTGCGGCGCGATCGCGCGGTTTTCGCCGATCATGGCCGCCGTGAAGGAATACGCCGCCAACGGCGGGCTGGTGTTCGGCATCTGCAATGGTTTCCAGATTTTGTGCGAGGCGGGGTTGTTGCCTGGCGCGTTGGTGCGCAATGCGGGTCTCCAGTTCCGCTGCCAGACGCAGACCATCCACGTCGAGGAATCCACCGAGCAATTCAACCGCAGCAAGCTCGGCGCGCGCCTGCGGGTGCCCATCGCCCACGGCGAGGGCAATTACCGCATTGACGAAGCGGGGCTCGACGACCTGGCCACGCACTCCCAAATCCTTTTCCGTTATTGCGACGCGACCGGCAACGTCAACGCCGTCGGCAACCCGAACGGGTCAATCTCGAACATCGCGGGCATCCGCAACCGCGCGGGCAACGTGTTCGGCATGATGCCGCACCCGGAGCGCGTGGTGGAGGCGTTCCACCCCAGTGTGGACGGCATTGCCATCCTGCGGGCGTTCCTCGCCAGCCGCCTCGTGGTCGAACAACCCGGACTTTCCCAACCCATCGCCCTCGCCGAATAATTTCCCAACCCTCACCCATGCCCGCCGCGCTGCCGCCCAATCCCGACCCGGTGTTAAACGTTCCGATTACGCCGGAGCTGGTGCGCAAACACAATCTGCTGCCGGAGGAATATGAGCGCATCAAAAATTTACTGGGTCGCGACCCGGCGCTGACTGAACTCGGGGTCTTCTCGGTAATGTGGTCGGAGCATTGCTCCTACAAAAATTCGCGCAAGCTGTTGCGAGGCTTCCCGACCTCCAAGGCCGACCCGAATGCGGCGGGCCAGGTGCTCGTCAAAGCAGGAGAGGAAAACGCGGGCGTCATCGACATTGGCGACGGCTGGGCGGTTTCGTTCAAGATCGAGTCCCACAACCACCCGAGCGCCGTCGAGCCTTTCGAAGGCGCGGCGACGGGCGTGGGCGGCATCATCCGCGACATTTTCACGATGGGTGCGCGCCCGGTGTTGTTGACGAATTCGCTGCGCTTTGGCGATCTTTCGTCGCCTGCGGCCAAACGGCTGTTCCGCGGCGTGGTTTCCGGCATCGGCCACTACGGCAACTGTATCGGTATTCCGAATGTGGGCGGCGATATTTACTTCGACCCTTGCTACGAAGGCAACCCGCTGGTGAATGCGCTGTGCCTCGGCGTGCTGCGGCACGACCAGATCAAACGCGGCACGGCGCGCGGCCCGGGCAACCCGGTTTATTACGTCGGCGCGGCGACGGGGCGCGACGGTCTGGGCGGGGCGAGTTTTGCCTCGCGCGAGCTTTCCAAGGAGAGCGCCGCCGACCGCCCGGCGGTGCAAAAGGGCGACCCGTTCATGGAGAAACTTTTGCTCGAGGCCTGCCTGGAAATGATGGCGGTGCCGGGCCTCGTCGTCGGCATCCAGGACATGGGTGCGGCGGGCTTGACGTGCTCGACGTGCGAGACGGCTTCGCGCGGGGACAGTGGCATCCATATCGAGTTGGACAAAGTGCCGCAGCGCGAGACGGGGATGAATTCCTACGAAATTCTCCTCTCCGAAAGCCAGGAGCGCATGCTGGTCATCGCGCAAAAGGGCCGCGAAGCGGAGCTGGAGGCGATTTTTCAGAAGTGGGATTTGCATGCCGCGAAAATTGGCGAAGTGACCGAAGGCCACGATATGCTGGTGACGCATCACGGCGTGCCGGTTGTGCGCATTCCCGCCAAAGCGCTGGCCGACGAAGCGCCGCTTTACGACCGCGAAGCCCGCGAGCCGGCCTACCTCGCCGGGACACGGGCGTGGACGCCGGAAGCGGCGAAGCTTCCGGACCTCGACCTCGCCGGCGCGCGCGACGCCTTGCCCCAGTTGCTCGCGCACCCGACGATTGCGGAAAAGCGCTGGGTCTGGCGTCAATACGACCACATGGTACAGGCCGGCGTGGCGCTATTGCCCGGCGGGGATGCCGCGGTGGTGCGCCTGCGCCTCGGCGGGCGGGAGCGCCTGCTGGCGATTGCCAATGACTGCAACAACCGCTTTTGTTATTTGAACCCGAAACGCGGCGGCGAAATCGCCATCGTCGAGTGTCTGCGCAATCTCGCCTGCACTGGCGCGCACCCGCTGGGGATGACGAACAATTTGAATTTCGGCAATCCCTACAAGCCGGAGAATTTTTATATGATGCGCGAGGCCGTCGCCGGTTTGGCGGAGGCTTGCCGCGCATTCGACATCCCCGTCGTCGGCGGCAATGTTTCCCTTTATAATGAAAGCCCGAGTGGCGCGATCGACCCGACGCCGACGGTTTCCATCGCGGGAATGGTGGACCGGATCGAGCACGTCACCACGCCCACGCTCAAGACCGGCGAGGAAGCGTTCATTCTGCTCGGCGGCTGGCCGCATGAGCTGGGCGGTTCGTATTACCTCGGAGTCCGCCACAAGTTGAAGACCGGCGATGCGCCGGCGCTGGATTTCGAGGCTGAGAAAAAGCTGCACAATTTTGTCCGTCAGCAAATTCGCGCCGGGCGGGTGGCGGCGGCGCACGACGTCTCCGAGGGCGGTTTGTTGGTGGCCGTGAGCGAGATGCTCTTCTCCGCGCACAAGACCTTTGGCGCGGACCTCGATTTGCGCCCGGCGGCGGAAGCGGCGAAGGCCGCGGGCCGGCCGTTCCGGCTCGATGCCCTGCTCTTTGGCGAAAGCCAGGGGCGAATCATCCTCGCCATCAAACCGGAGTACTCGCGCGCGCTGTTGCGCTCGGCGGAGACGGCCGGGGTTCCCGCCATCGCGCTGGGCGAAGGCCAGGGCGAGGCGATTTTGAAGGTTGTCGCGCCCGGGCGCGGCGGCGAAGGCACCCTCACCATCACCTGGCCGGTGGGCAAATTGCGTGAGACGTGGACGGACGCCATTCCCAAGGCGATGGACAACACTTAACGATTTCCCAACATGAGCGACCAAATCCAGCATCATTGTGGCGTGGCGCTCATCCGCTTGTTGAAGCCGCTCAGCTACTACGCGGAGAAATACAAGACGCCGCTTTACGGCTTCAACCAGCTCTTCCTGCTGATGGAAAAGCAGCACAACCGCGGCCAGGACGGCGCGGGCATCGGCTGCGTGAAGCTCGACATCCCGCCGGGCCGGGCCTTCATGTTCCGCGAGCGCGACACGCGCGCCAACGCGCTGACCTACATTTTCTCGAAGCAACTCAAGGAATACCGCGAGTTGGAGCGCAAACACCGCATTTTCCCCGAATTCCCGAACACCGTCAAAGAGCAGTTTGATTTTGGCGGCGAGGTCTTGATGGGCCACTTGCGCTACGGTACCTCGGGCAGCTACGACAAATCCGTCTGTCATCCGTATTTCCGCAAAAGCAGCTGGAAGACGCGCAATCTGATGGTCTGCGGCAATTTCAACCTGACGAACACCGAGGAGCTCAACCGGCAGCTCATCGACCGCGGCGTCCACCCGATTTTCAACACCGACACGCAGACCGTCCTCGAGGAAATCGGCTACTACCTCGACGAGGAGCACACGCGCATCTTCCGCGAACTGCGCGACCAGGGCGTGCCCGGCGCGGAAATCCCCGTGCGCATTTCCGCGCAGATTGACCCTATCCAGGTCCTGCGCGCCGCCGCCGAGGGCTGGGACGGCGGCTATACCATCGCGGGCCTCATCGGCAACGGCGACTGCTTCGTGATGCGCGACCCGCTGGGCATCCGGCCCGGTTTCTTCCTGCAAACGGACGAGATCATCGCCGTGGCCAGCGAGCGCGCCGCGCTCCAGACGATTTTTGACGCCGAATACGAGGCCGTCCACGAAATCACGCCGGGCCACGCGCTCGTGGTGAAGAACAACGGTAAAGTCATCCACGCGCCCTTCACCGAGCCGGCGAAGCGCCGCCACGGCTGCTCCTTCGAGCGCATTTATTTCTCCCGCGGCAACGACGCCGACATTTACCGCGAGCGCAAGGTCCTCGGCGCGCGTTTGGCTGATTCCATCCTGCGCGCGATTGATTACGACCTGCACAACACGATTTTTTCGCACATCCCCAACACGGCGGAAACCGCTTACTACGGCCTGCTTGAGGAGCTCCGCCGCCGCCGCCGCGTCGAGGTCAAGGACGCCATCCTCGCCGCGCAGAAGGACGGCCGCCTCAACGCCGACCTGCTCGACCAGCTGGTGATGGACAACTGGCCGCGCGGCGAAAAAATCGCCCACAAGGACATCAAGCTCCGCACCTTCATCTCGCAGGAGGACAGCCGCATCCAGCTCGCCTCGCACATTTATGACGTCACCTACGGCGTCGTGCAGCCGACGGACACGCTCGTGTGCATCGACGATTCCATCGTCCGCGGCACGACGCTCAAGCAGTCCATCCTGCGCATCCTCGCGCGCACGCGCCCGAAGAAAATCATCATCGCCTCGACCGCGCCGCAAATCCGCTATCCGGACTGCTACGGCATTGACATGTCGGAGCTGGGCAAGTTCATCGCCTTCCAGGCGGCGGTCGCGCTGGCCAAGGAGCGCGGGCTGGAGGACATGCTGCGCGAAATTTACCAGGACTGCGTGCGCCAGGCCGACCTGCCCGCCGGCTCGCTGCGCAACCACGTGCGCCGGCTCTACGACCTCTTCACCGCCGAACAGATTTCGGAAAAAATCTCGACCCTCGTCCGCCCACCGCTCGACGCGTGGAAGGGCGAGGTAAAGATTATTTTCCAAAGCATCGAGGACCTCCGCGCGGCCGTTCCCGGCAACGACGGCGACTGGTATTTTACCGGCCATTACCCCACCGCGGGCGGCCTCGCCGTCCTCAACCGCGCCTTCATCAATTATTTCGAAAACAAAACGGGCCGGAGTTATTGAGTTGACCAAAATAATTATTGTAGCCTGAATTGTCATTATGGCTACTTTGTTGCAGAAACTTTCGAGCCAGCCATTATGGAGAAAGCGCATCCATGATTGGTTTATCCATAGCGTTATTGGGGGCGTGGGTGGGACTATCATAACCGAGTGGCTGCAACACTCGATCAATACTACCCACCCCAAACGCGTTTTTATATTATGTGAAATTGTGCTTTGGCCATTAACTGGGCTTTTATCCTACTACGTTTTCTGTGTGTGGCTGAACCTTGACCTGCATCTTTACTACCGATTTTGGCTGCGTTACAAAAAACTTGGCCTCGCGGAAATGGATCGCCGGGAAAATGAAATCTCCGAG
>Ga0206864_1165_pt1 | contig 21044 bp, 18 predicted proteins | sample Alteio_BWOrgCont_42_FD_152632 | JGI IMG/M metagenome (GOLD analysis project Ga0206864, IMG submission 152632) | Enriched cells from forest soil in Barre Woods Harvard Forest LTER site, Petersham, Massachusetts, United States -... | ecosystem: Environmental > Terrestrial > Soil > Temperate forest >...
GTGCTGTATTTTAAACTGTTGCTGATCAGGTTTTGTAACACTTGTCTTAAGGGGGTTTTGTAGGTATAAATTACCGGCAAATCCGCAAATATTACCCTTGCCTGCTTTTCCTCTATTTGTTTCCGGTAAAGAGCCAGTATTTCCTTCACTGCTTTATCCAGGCTTATTTCTTCGGGTTGATCTTCCAGCGTCTTCACTTTGGAAAACTCCAGCAGGTCCAGTATGATCTGTCGCATGCGTTTGGCGCCGTCAACCGCAAAGTGGATGTATTGCCTGCCTTTATCATCGATGATGTCATTATATTTCTTTTCAATCAGGGTCATAAAACTGGTGATCATCCGGAGTGGCTCCTGCAAATCGTGCGATGCCACGAATGCGAATTGTTCCAGTTCGGCGTTTGAAGTAGCCAGCTCACGTGTTTGCCGCTGCAAGCTTGCATTCAATTCTTTTAGTCGGATATCCGAAGCCTTTCTGTCCGTAATGTCCTTAAAATAGACCGCGAGGCCCTTTGGCGAGGGGTATGCGCTTATTTCGTACCATTTGCATAATGGGGCGAAATAGTCTTCAAAATGGGCCACATAATTGGTTTCAACAGCCTCATGATATTTTTTATAGGACTCTGAACCGATAGAACCCGAAAATACTTCCCATAGGTTACAATCCAATATTTCATTTTTAGGCGTTTTTAAAACCTTCTCCGCCATATTATTCCAATAGGTAACAACCCAGTTTTTGTCAACTGCAAAAAAAGCATCGCCAATGCTTTCTAATATGGTGTTTCTTTCTTCAAGGATAGAAGTGGCCAGAACTTCGGCTTTTTTACGGGTGGTAACATCTTTAATATAAACACTAAGGCCATTAGCACCAGGATAAATACTCGATTCAAGCCATAAGTCATACGATTGGCTATAATGTCCCAAATGGTGTGCGCGGCCGGTAGCTACAGCATCAAAATATTTATGGTATGTTTCAGAGCCAATCCAATCCGGGAATTGCTCCATTAAATTATGGTTGACCATTTGACTTTTTGGTTTTCCAAAAAGCTTTGCTGCAGCGCTATTCCAGTAAGTTATCTCCCAGTTTTTATCAACAGCGAAAAACGCGTCGCCAATGCTTTCCAATATGGTATTTCTATCTTCCAGCACTTCAGTAACGGCTAATTCGGCCTTCTTTCGGGCATCGATATCCTGGAAACTGCCGTACAGCTTCGTGCATTTTTTACCCGTAAACTCGGCTTCAACAATAACCCTTACCCATTTGGTTTTTCCTTTTACCGTTACAATCTGCAGTTCGGTGTCGGCAGAAGTGCCGTATCTTCCGGCTGCCGTCATGATTTGCGTGATCGTTTCCCGGTCAGTTCCTGCTTTGTAAAAATTGGTTGCCTCTTCAAGGGTTGGCACGAAGCCAGGTTCGGCTTCGTGAATATCTCTCGTCATATCCGACCATAAAACGATGCCCCTGTCCAAATCTACTTCCCACGCTCCTATGCGCGCCAGGCTATTCGCTTTTTGAAGCGTGTCTTCCAAACCCTTTTGTTCGGTAATATCCTTTGCCACACCAAAAATCAACCCTTCTTCAGTTACGTTAGAGGTGGTCCAGGCAAGCCACTTCAGCTTTCCGGCCGCTGTCATTAACCTGTTTTCGAAATAGGAAACTGCCTCGCCTTCGGCGATGTCCTTGAATTGCGAAACTGTCTTCGCTTTGTCTTCGAAGTACACGAAATCAATAAACGGCCGGTTCAACAGTTCAAGCTCCGTGTACCCAAATAAACGGATCATTGCCGGGTTAACTTTCCTGAAATAACCGTCGACACCCACTACGCAAATTACATCGGGTGCCACATTAAATACCTGGCTTAATTCTTCTTCAAGTTGTTTTCGCTTAATTTCGGCCCCAAACCGGGCGCTAAAGTTTTCAAACAAGGCTGTTATCCAACGCCGGGCGATTTCATCCCCTCCACCTCCAAGGCCTAATACGCCGATAACTTCGTCGTTGTAAACAAGGGGCCATACATACCCGCTCTTTAAACCGGCATCTTTAACGGCCTGAAGGCGTATGGGGTCTGTATGGTCATTGAAGTCATCCCAGAATTGCATTTGCTGAGTTTCCCACACCTGGCCTATTAGTTGTTCGCCTTTTACTAAGCTTTTTACTGGCACCTGGTTAAGAAAAGCCCGCAGCTTTTCTGTTTTTGCAAATTTGGCGGCCCTGCTTATCTTTTGTTTGTCGGCGCCGACTAACCAAAACTCCGCAATAATAAAATTGCCGTAATTCACCAAATGTTCCAATACCCTGTCAAGCACTCGCTTTAGCCCGGTTTGCTCATTGAAGATCAGGGATATGTCAGCTATCAGGGCATTTTGTTTTTCTTTGTTTTTTCTTTCTGAAATATCCCTGATAAACATTGATATGCCATTTGCTGTTGGATATACCCTGTTTTCCTGCCATAAGTTCAGCGGCGCGTAATAATCTTCATTGCAAACATATTTTCGTTCAACAAAGGCAGTTTGAATAGCATGGTAGGTTGAGGAACCAACAGCATCTGGGAAAAGCTCCCATATATTTTTGCCGATCAATGACTCCGGCGTGCGGCCAAGCATTTCACCTATCTTTTGGTTGGCATAGGAATAGCACAAGTTTTCATCTAACGCAATAAACCCGTCAGTTATGCTCTCCAGGATATTTTCGATCTGTTCCGTTTTTTTAATGATCTCCCGCTCAGCAAGCTTTACCCCCGTAATATCATAGATCAGCGAGTAAAATCCTTTAACCGCGTCCCCATCCTTGTCAGGGATGTATTGGGTGTGCGTATATATCTTTTCCCCGTTAGATTTTAAAAAGTTACGTTCAAAACTTTGGGCCTGGCCTGCCAGCACAGCGTTTATATATTTTTCAGTCGCTTCAAACTCCTCTTTATCGATAATATCGTGTTTGCTGATGCCCAACATTTCAGCAGGCTGTTTTTCAAACCAGTCGCAATACGGTTTATTAGCAAACAAACAATGAAGATCCACCGTCCAGTAGGCTATCAGGGCAGGTAAATTGTCTGTAATGGTTTTAATGAACTTTTCGCTTTCGATTACTTTTTCTTCTATGAGCTTTCGCTCGGTTATATCCGAACGAATCGCGAGGTATTGGTACGGTTTCTTCTTGTCATCCAAAAAAGGTACTATGGTGGTATCCACCCAATAAAAACTACCGTCTTTGGCCTTGTTTTTTAGCTCGCCCCGCCAAATTTTACCGTTCGCAATGGTCGTCCACAAACTGCGGATACAGCTTTTATCGTGGTAGCCGGAATTGATGATACGGTGGTCCTGGCCGATCAGTTCCTCTGCACTATATTTGGAAATGTTGCAAAAATTTTGGTTAACATGTTTAATAATGCCTTTTTGATCAGTCATGGCCACAATTGCCGACTGATCTAGCGCATGTTTGTAGTCAATCAATTCCTTAACGGTATGCTGCAGCCGTTCCTCGTCGTTTTTCTTCTCCGTAATATCCCTGAAATTGCAAATGATCGCGCCTATCGCTTCATCGGCAAGCATATTTGTAAAAACGCATTCCAGCCAAATGTAATGGCCGTTTCTATGCTTGGCACGAAAAGTACACGTGATTGGCGTACCAGGTTTATCGCGCACTTCCAAAATAATTTTTTGCATGTCCGCAACATCGTCCGGGTGTATCAGTTCGGGCATTGCATGATGGCCCCGCTCTGCATTTTCCCAGCCATTTATTCTTTCGGCCGAGCGGCTGCGGTAAATGGTCTTGAAGGATCCGTCGACAAGGCTAAGGCCTTCATAACTATTTTCTATCAGCTTGCGGAAACTGATATTGCTGCCTACCGGAGTCCTTACTTTTTCGATGTCCTCACCGCCAACCCGCTCGCCGCTTAATTCATGAACGATCTTGGTATAACCCAATAGTTGCTTTTCATCATCATACAAAGCCGTATATTGGATATCTGCCAAAAATAGGGCGCCATCCTTTTTTATGCGCCATCCTTTAATATGGTAGTTGTTATTTACTAAGGCTTCCTGCAGGTTCATTTGAGGCCCATTGCTTGGGAGCGTGTCCCGGGGATAAAATACCGCTATGGATTTTCCGGCCAATTCATGTTCCTGGAAACCAAAAACAATTTCGGCGCCTTTATTCAGGCTAATGATCATGCCTTCGGGATCGGTTAATATAACGGCATAATCGGTGATGCTTTTCACCATCGCGCGGCTCAATTTTTCTCCGGTTATGCGCCGGGGATCAGGCGCACTCCTTGATTTTAAATCAGTAACTCTGGGGTCCAAATTACCAGGCATATAAGTTAATTAAGGTTCGGACAAATCGCAATAATGAATAATTATCAATAATACACCTGAATAATTACCAAAAGCACAATTGCGGTTAATTGCGATTGCCGTCTTAATAAAAATACAATAAGTATATATTATAACACAAATTATAATATCGCTACGACTTGCTGTAATGTAAAGCTTATAAATTTTTTTATTATAAACAAGCGGTATTTTAACCCACTTTTTTGTCGCTCAGCTTCGACAAAAATTAATCAAAGACAAATGGCCACCCTAAAAAATACAGTTATAATATGTATTAAAACATATATTAGAAATTTTTAATCTCGTAATGAGTGTGCTGCAGAGAAGGAAAAAGAAGCAATCGACACCAATCCTGTCGCACTGCCTCATCACCAATCAATACAAGTATCGCAGCGATGACTTTACCATATTTTTTAATCACAAGCATATTGCTATTTTTACGCGATCAATCTTTGTGAACCCATAAAATGATAATTATTCAAAATTACGCGGAGTTTGAGACTTACCTCGGAAAAGAACTCGGCATTTCAGGATGGCATACGATAACACAAAAGCAAATCGACCAGTTTGCAGATGCCACTTTGGATCATCAATGGATCCATACCGATCCCCTAAGGGCCGCAAATGAAAGCCCATTTAAAGCAACCATTGCCCATGGTTATTTAACCGTCTCCCTGCTGCCCTATTTTTGGCACCAGATCGCCGATATACAAAACCTTAAGATGCAAATTAACTACGGGATTGAGAACTTACGGTTTGCCCAGCCCGTTTTAACAGGCAGCGAAGTAAGGTTAAAAGCGAAACTGGTGGCAATAGTAAACCTAAGGGGTGTTACCAAAGCCACAATAGGCGTGGAGATGGAAATAAAAGACCAAAAGAAACCGGCCTACACAGGCGAGGTGGTATTTCTGTACCATTTTATAGGCTGAGGGGATCCGCCGCCGCTGAAGCTATGGCGGACGAAGAAGGTGAAAGGAAAGTGAGTGGGCAGCAGTGAGTGGACAGTGAAGCGCGAAAGTCGGAATGGTAATGGCGAATCCGGCGTCGCTGAGGCTATGGCGGATAAAGAAGGTGAAAGCTTACGGCTCCGACTATGAACTATGAACCATGAACTATGAACACAAATAATTATTAGCATAGGGTATATTAATTGTACCTTTACAGCGTTTAAATAAAATATTATTACCTCTGTGATTATTCTCGTCTTCTTTTTAGCCCACTGGTTCCTTTCCCTGTTTTTTCAAACATTTTTCCTCCACAGGTACGCTTCGCACAAAATGTTCAGCACCAACAAATTTAATGAGCGTGTTTTTCACCTGCTTACCTTTATTTGCCAGGGATCTTCATTTTTAAACCCCCGCGCCTACGCGATTATGCACCGGGAGCACCATGCCTACAGCGATACCGAAAAAGACCCGCATTCGCCCTATTTTTTTACGGATGTTTTCCAGATGATGTGGCGCACTGCTAAAAGCTATACCCTCTATGAAAAACGGTTAAAAGAGCCTGAATCGCAGTTTAAAGGAAGCTACCCGGAGTGGCGTTTACTTGACTATTGGGGCTCGACACCGGTATCGCGTATTCTGTTCGGAGTTTTCTATGTGGTATTTTATATATTTTTCGCCGCACATTGGTGGATGTTCTTGCTTTTGCCGATTCATTTTTTTATGGGGCCCATCCATGGCGCCATTGTTAACTGGTGCGGGCATAAATACGGCTACGCAAATTTTAACAACGGCGACAAATCGAAGAATACAACTCCCTTTGACTTTTTGATGCTTGGCGAATTGTTCCAAAACAACCACCACAAACGTCCCAATAATGCAAACTTTGCAGCTCGCTGGTTCGAGATTGACCCGGTTTATCCAATCATGAGATTTATGCATTGGATCAGGCTGATAAAATTGAGGGAAGCGTACCTTTAGTGAGTAGTGAATTGTGAGTAGTCAGTCATGGAGTAAACCCTACTGTTACTGCCTACTACCTACTGCCTACTGCCTACTACCTACTGTGCCAACTGCCAACTGCCACTGCCTACTACCTACTGCCTACTGCCAACTGCCAACTGCCAACTGCCTACTGCCACTGCCACTGCCACTACCTACTCACATCTCACATCTCACATCTCATATCTCATATCTCATATCTCATATCTCCCTACACTTTCTGCTTATACGAATTAATATCCAACCGCTCCTTACAAAAGCTGTATTCATGTTCCTGGTTGGAGCAAATTACGGTTAATCGGTTTACAGCGAAACGTTCTACCAGGCCCAGGTACCAATCCACACCCTGCGTATCTAAATTTGAGGTTGGCTCGTCCAGCATCAGCAAGGCGGTATCCGAACAAAATGCTAGGATAAGTTTTAGCCGCTGTTTCATCCCCGATGAAAAATATTTGATCTGTTTATTTTTGGCTCCCGCCAGGGCCAGCAGATCGATCACTTCATCCTTACCGGCTGCAGTGCCATAGGGTTTAAACTTAAAATGAAAATCGATCATTTCTTCCATGCTGAATTCCTCGATCAATTCCAGGTAGGGGGCGGCAAGGCTCAACTGTTGAAAAACGTCTTCAACTTCAACAACTTTTTCCTGGTGAAAGTAGCCGATCTTTCCGGCGGAGGGGGAAAGGCTACCGTTCAAAATCTGCAAAAAAGTTGACTTTCCGGAGCCGTTTGGACCAAGAATAGCATAGGTATTACCCGAAACGAAGTTATAGTCAATTCCCCGGAAAATCCAATCGCGGTTAAATCGCCTGCCAATATTTTCCAGGGTAATGCGATAGTTGATGGCCGGTAAGTCTTGGTTCATTGCATTGGAAAAGTTATCAGGCAATTGCTGTCAACCATCATTTTTTAAACTTCGAAAATACGCGAATAGCTTATTATGAGTTGCCAAAACCCTTCATGATGCCGCGTTGAGAGTTTTGAACAAAGTTGATGATCTCGTCCCTTTCAACGGTTGGATTAAATTCCGCTTCGATGATATCAAGCGCTTTGGTAACGTTGTACTTTTTGAGGAAGATAATCCGGTATATTTCCTGTATTTCATTTATCGATGCGGCGGAAAATCCGCGCCGGCGCAAACCAACCGAGTTGATACCGATATACGACAAGGGCTCACGCCCGGCCTTGGTAAAAGGCGGTACATCCTTTCGTACCAATGAGCCTCCGGATATCATACTATGAGCGCCAATCTCAACAAACTGGTGCACAGCGGATGTGCCCCCAATAAAGGCGTAGTCGTAAACATTAATGTGCCCGGCCAACTGCACCGAGTTAGCAATAATCACGTTATCGCCTATCACACAGTCATGCGCCACGTGCACATAGGCCATCAACAGGCAGTTGCTGCCAATTGTAGTGGTATTCTTGTCAAGGGCGGTACCACGGTTCAGCGTAACGCATTCGCGTATGATCGTATTATCGCCAACCGAGACGGTACTCTGTTCGCCGCGGTATTTAAGATCCTGCGGGGGTGCCGAAATTACCGCACCCGGAAAGATCCTGCAATTTTTGCCGATGCGTGCGCCATCCATAATGGTGCTGTTGGAGCCTATCCAGGTACCCTCACCCACTTCAACATCTTTGTGTATAGTTACAAAGGGCTCAATTACCACATTATCGGCTATCCTGGCCTGCGGATGAATGTATGCTAAAGGTTGGATCATGCTTCTTCGTTTTTTTGTCGTTTAACTATTTGCGCCATCAGCTCGGCCTCCACTACTATCCGGTCGCCAACCATGCCTATGCCCTTCATTTGCGCGATGCCTCGTCGGATTGGTGCGATCAAATTACAATGAAAGATCAGCGTATCACCCGGTACGACGGGGGCCTTAAACCTCGCGTTTTCTATCTTCAGGAAAAGCGTGATATAATTTTCAGGGTCGGGTACAGTATTCAACACCAGTATACCTCCAGTTTGCGCCATTGCTTCGATCTGCAAAACCCCGGGGAACAAGGGCATGCCCGGGAAATGTCCCATAAACAGATCTTCGTTCATGGTCACATTTTTCAGCCCGACCACGTGGCTTTTCGTCAGTTCCAATATTTTATCAACCATCAGGAACGGCTGCCGGTGGGGCAGAATATTCATGATCTGCGCTACGTCATAAACCGGCTTCATGTTCGGGTCGTAAGTTTTGACATGCTTGCGGCTCCGTTCCTTTTTTATAAGCGACTTTATTTTTTTAGCAAATGCCACATTCGCTGCGTGCCCCGGGCGTGCAGCCATAATATGCCCCCGCAACGGAACGCCAACTAATGCGAGGTCGCCGATCATGTCCAGCAATTTGTGGCGGGCTGGTTCATTTTGATGGCGCAGCTCAATATTATTTAAGATGCCCTGCGGCGCCACCTTTATATCAGGGCGATGGAAGATCTTCGCCAGGTGCGACAGTTCTTCTTCATCTACGTCTTTGTCTACCACTACAATCGCATTGTTCAAATCTCCGCCTTTTATCAGGTCGTGTTTTAAAAGCATCTCCAGCTCATGCAGGAAACAAAATGTACGGCAGGATGCAATCTCCTTGTTAAACTCTGATATGGTTGAAATACTGGCATGCTGGCTGCCCAATACCTGCGAGTTATAATCTACCATGCAGGTAAAACGGTAATCATCCAGTGGCATGGCAACCATTTCAACTTTCCTGTCGCCTTCTGAGTAGTGAATATTATAGGGTATATGGTAGTATTCCCGGTCGGCATCCTGCTCTTCGAAGCCAATGGCCTTTATAGCATCAACAAACTGTATCGAGCTGCCGTCCATAATAGGCGTTTCGGGCCCATCCAGGTCAATAAGTACATTGTCAATTTCAAGTCCTACCAATGCGGCCAGTACGTGTTCAATGGTGCTTACGCTGGCGCCATTCTGCGAAATAGTGGTTCCCCTTGATGTATCGGTAACATTGTCTACATCTGCATCAATAATGGGCGAACCACTCACGTCTATCCTTCTGAATTTAAAGCCGTGGTTCTCAGGCGCAGGATTAAACGTCATGGTAACGCTCTGACCCGTATGTAATCCCGTGCCCGAAATAGAAACCGGCGCCTTAATAGTTTTTTGTTTCACGTTCATTTGCTGTAATACTCATTGGTCCCATGGTATCATTGGTACAAAGTTCGGTAGGGCTGAAGGGAAACTCCACGAACTGAAGAACCTATTACCTATTGAACCTTTCTTAGTTCTTCAATTATTTTTTCCAGTTCATGTATTCTTCTTTCCAACGCGGGCAGGCGATTGACGACAATCTGCGAACGCATATGGTCATTTAAAGGGAAAGCCGGCGATCCCATCCATTTTTTGTTTTCTTCGGTTATCGTGCGGCTCACACCCGATTGCGCCTGTATCTGTGATCCTTTTGCAACACTGATATGTCCAACGATCCCCACCTGCCCCCCGATGATGCAATTTTCGCCAATTTTTGTGCTTCCTGATATGCCTGTTTGAGCTGCGATAACGGTATTCGCCCCTATCTCCACATTGTGGGCCACCTGGATCAAATTATCAAGTTTTACACCCTTTCGGACAATTGTGGATCCCATGGTTGCCCTGTCCACGGTAGTATTTGCGCCTATCTCCACATCATCCTCGATAACGACATTGCCGATCTGGCTTATTTTTGTATACGACCCATCGGCAGACGGTGCAAACCCAAAACCGTCGCCGCCAATTATCGTACCCGAGTGAATGGTCACATTATTACCCAGTGCACAGTCGAAATAAACTTTCACGCCGGGGAACAACGTCACATTATCAGCCAATGTTACGTCGTCGGCAATAAAGCAGTGGGGGTAAATTTTGCAATTATTGCCGATTTTAACATTCGGACCAATATACGCGAACGCGCCAACGTAAGCATTTTCGCCGATGGTTGCTGAAGAATGTATGAAACAAGGCTGTTCGATGCCGTTTTTGTTGAGCTTGAGCGTATTGTATTTTTCGAGGAGAACAGTGATGGCGCTATAAGCATTCGCCACACGCAGTAAAGTCGCCTTAACCGGAGCGGTAAGTACCTGGTCGTTATTTACGATCACTACGGACGCGTTTGTGCTGTACAGGTGCTGTTCATATTTTGGATTAGCAAGGAAAGATAACGATCCGGCGCCGGCTTCCTCAATTTTGGCTAATTTATTTACCGCAACCGAAGGGTCGCCTTCAACAGTTCCATTTAGCAGCAAACTAAGTTCATGTGCGGTAAATTGCATCGGGCAAAGTTAATCTCTTAATCCGTTATTTGAAAATGCGTTACTCTGAACATTCTGAGACAATAAAGAGGGCCATTTGTCAATTTATTAAGCAAACTATTTTCTGTATAATTATTCAGTCGCAGCGCCTTTTGGACGTCTGTATAACTATAGGTATTTTAGCCGAAACGTCAGTTGCAGCTTCTTCCGGTCTTGCGGTCCAGATAGCCATCGGGATTCGGACTTCCGGACTTTCGGACTTTACTGACTTTACTGACTTCCAATTAAATCCTTCTTATAACAAACAATGTATTTCTTCACCGTTTTTGCCAGGGCTTCCAAATTCGAATTGTCGCTGGCAGCTGTGATGTCTTTTATCTGGCCATCCTTCATCAAAATGCGGATGTCGCCATCGCCTGACTTGTAGGCATTATTGTGTACAACATCGGTAAAAACGAAATAATGCGCCTCGTCCGCCTGTATTCCGTATTTGTAAATGGCATTTAAAATTAACTGGTCAAGGAATGCTTTCGCGGGTGGCTCGTTGGTGATCTCTACTTTATACAGATCGCGGTGGATCAAATCGCGGCATAGCTTTGATAGAATTGAATCGGGATGCGACGACCAAACCTTTACAGCCGCCATAATGTCGGTGTCATCCAGCCCGGCAAAAGCCTCGAGGTGGTGGTCTTCATTGATAAAAGCATCTCGGCTAACCGGTTTTTTTAAAAAATGGCTAAGTGCCGGTGTCGTAAACACATGTTCTCCCATTTGGGCAAGCTCACGGCTGCGCCTTAATATTTTTACCAGCAATTGTTCGGCCGCGATAACCGTTTTGTGCAGGTAAACCTGCCAATACATCAGCCTGCGTGCGATCAAAAACTTCTCGACAGAATAGATCCCTTTTTCCTCAACTACGATTTGATCGTTTGTTACATTGAGCATCTTGATGATGCGGTCGGAGCTGATAACCCCTTCCGATACTCCCGTAAAAAAGCTATCCCGGTTTAGGTAATCCAGCCGGTCCATATCCAATTGGCCGGAAACGAGCTGGTGTAAAAACGCGCGCGGATAGGTGCCTTCAAAAATGGCAATGGCGTTCGTGAGCCGGCCATTGAACTGTAAGTTCAACTTTTGCATAAGCATCGCAGAAATGTCTTCGTGCGAAATGCTGGTCACTATACTATCTTCAAGGGCATGCGAAAACGGGCCGTGTCCGATGTCGTGCAGTAAAATCGCGATGATCACTGCTTCCTCCTCTTCACCTGATATTTCGTGACCCTTGTTGCGCAGCGTTTCAATGGCCATGCCCATCAGGTACATTGCACCCAATGCATGATGAAAACGGGTGTGCAGCGCCCCGGGATAAACCAGGTGGGTCATACCCAACTGCTTGATATAACGGAGTCGCTGAAAATAAGGATGCTCAATCAGATCAAATACCAGCTCGGTTGGGATACTGATAAAACCGTAGACCGGGTCGTTAATGATCTTCTTTTTATTCAAGGGGCCGTAATGCTGCAAAAATGTTAAATAAAGGTAATAACCCTGTCGTATATTTGTTAATTTTTGTTAATGCCTGGTAATAAGCCATAACAAAAGCCGTGCTTTGCAGTTTATACTGTTAGCCGGCATTTGAAGGATCAAATGCGTTATTGGATTATCTTATTATTAAACCACCGCTATATTCGTAAGATCTGATATTATTGTTAATCCCGGTCCTTATAACTATTTAAAAAATATACCATGCAAGATACCACAATATTATGGGCTGATGATGAGATCGACCTGTTAAAGCCTCATATACTTTTCTTAAATGAAAAAGGCTATAAGGTAACAACGGTCACTAATGGAAATGATGCTGTAGAAGCTTTTAAAAACAGCTTCTTCGACCTGGTTTTCCTGGATGAAAACATGCCGGGTTTAACCGGCCTGGAAACCCTGTCGCAAATAAAAAACTTAAATAACGACGTCCCCATTGTAATGATCACCAAAAGTGAAGAAGAATATTTAATGGAGGACGCCATTGGGTCCAAAATAGACGACTACCTGATAAAACCGGTTAACCCGAAGCAAATACAGTTGACCATCAAAAAGCTAACTGAAAATAAGCGGCTGGTAACCGAAAAAACCACCATGGCTTACCAGCAGGATTTCAGGAACCTGGGTATGAGCCTGAATGATAACCTCGACTTTAACGAATGGGTAGATGTGTACAAAAAGCTGGTTTATTGGGAACTGGAGTTGCAGCAACTCGAAGATGCGGGGATGCACGAGATACTGACGCTGCAAAAGGCCGAAGCAAATAAACAGTTCTGCAAATTTGTTGAGAAGAACTATTTGAACTGGGTTAAAAATCCGGACAATGGGCCGGTTATGTCCCCGCAATTGTTCAAAAAGAAGGTGTTCCCCCACGTGGAAGGTAAGGGGCCGGTATTCTTTATCCTGATCGATAACCTGAGGTATGACCAGTTCAGGATCATAAATTCAATACTTATAGAGTATTTCAGGCTCGAGGAAGAAGATACGTATTACAGCATTCTTCCGACGGCCACCCAATATGCCAGGAACGCCATCTTCTCGGGCCTGATGCCTTTGGACATGGAAAAGCGCTACCCCGAAATGTGGCAGAACGATGAAGATGAAGGAGGGAAGAACCTGTATGAAGGTCAATTCATTGGCGATCAGATCAAACGCGTATTGCGCAGGGACATTAAATATTCCTACCATAAAATATTGAATATCGACGAAGGCCGCGCCCTGAATGAAAGCGTGAATAACCTGATGGGAAACGACCTGAACACCGTAGTTTATAACTTTGTGGATATGCTTTCGCATGCCCGCACAGATATGCAGATGATTCGCGAGCTGGCCAGTGATGAGGCGGCCTATCGTTCATTAACCCTGTCATGGTTTGAGCACTCACCACTGTATGACCTTCTTAAGTTTTTAGCCCAAAAGCAGGTAAGGGTAGTACTGACTACCGACCATGGCACCATCAGGGTAAAAAATCCAAGTAAGATCGTCGGCGACAGGAACACCAACACCAATCTACGCTACAAGCAGGGGAAAAATTTAAATTTCAACCCGAAGGAAGTCTTCCATGTGCGCAACCCGCACGATGCCATGCTGCCAAAACTGCATATCAGCTCAAGTTTCGTATTCGCCAAAGAAGACAGTTACTTTGTTTATCCAAACAACTACAATCATTTTGTGAACTTTTATAACGAAACTTTCCAGCACGGCGGCATATCCCTTGAGGAAATGCTGATCCCGATTGCGACGTATGGGCCTAAGTAGGACTTTCAAAATAAGTTCCGCAATTCCTGCGCGGAAAAAGGTAAAAAAAAGCCTTCTCCAAACCCTCTTTACCGCTGGCGGTAGAGAGGGTGGTCGAGCGAAGCCATGACCGGGTGAGTAGTTTTACGCGCGACATTAGCGCCAATGCTTGACCGAGATTCCTAAATTGTTCCCACGAATTGGCGTAAGTTATTTTTGACAGTTTTTCTAAATAAACGAGAGAACTTAGAGGTTGCATTTATTGCATTTTCAAAAAATTGGGAATAGCCTTTTAACAGGGCAAACGCATCTAGTTGTCGGCGCGCTTCCGGTTCCTCTCTCGCCGCGCCCCCAACATAGGTGGGGGAGAACGGCCAATGTCATTAAGTTAAGAGTTTTCTTACCCCGGAGGGGTAAAACGTTTGTAGAAAAACATCAAAAAAGTATACAGCGCTCCGTAGGTGCGCAACATTAACCGCTGACTGCCATAGGTTACTTAGGCTTAACTTAGTAACATTGCAGCTTTCTCCGGCGGAAAAGTTTAAATTAAATGAAATAATCTGGGAAGATAATATCGAAATACCAAAAGAGCACCAGGAATTGGTGTTGAGCAGACTTGAAAAGTCCGACAAAGATCGATCCAGGCTTTTAGATTGGGATGCCGTTACTGTAAAGACGGGTGGAGATCAAATTTTCGCTTTTTTAACCTGATGTTCCAAAGGAAGCCATAACCGAAAAAGTTTTTTTTAACAGCGGGACCGGTGAGACGACCCATATATTGTACTCGCCCCATAGGGGCGTCTGGTTGGTAGAAAAGCAAGAAGAGGTCCTCACGTTCCATAGGAACGTTTGGTGCTTAGTGACAATTTGATTATGCCCGTAAAGACCTGAATAAATTGATCTTTCTTTTTATTTTTGGGGATGATAGTAGAAATAAAGAAAGGCGATAACCCCCACGAAGTAAATAAAAAGCTTAAAGCACTTTTCGCCAAAATTTCGGACGAAAAAAAAAGCCGCTTGACGAAGTTGTTCGGCGTACTGACACTTAAAGAAGATGCGGTTACATTTCAAAGGAGGTGGCGTGATCAATTTTAAGCATGATGGATGAACTTATGCTAACCTATGAATTGAAATTGAGTTCCATAGCTCAAATCCCTCAATCAATTTTTACCTATTCAGGTGATCAGAAAATTTTCCTCTTTTACGGCGAAATGGGCGCCGGCAAAACCACGCTGATCAAATCGATCTGCGAATACCTTGGCGCTACTGACCCGGCTACCAGTCCAACCTTTTCCATCGTCAACGAATATGCAACGCCGCAAGGGACGATATATCATTTTGATTTTTACCGCCTGAAAAACGAAACCGAAGCGCTCGACATGGGCTACGAGGAATATTTCTATTCGGGCAATTACTGTTTTATCGAGTGGCCTGAGAAAATTTCCGGTCTGCTCCCGGAACATTTTGTCCGCATCAACACCAAAGTCACAGGCGATAATAGCAGGGAGATAAGTATTGAAAAGATTTAATTGAAAAATTAACAGCTTTTTATTTATCTTCATCATCCGAAACAGAAATCTATGAGTTCAGGGAAATTAAGCGGGTTCTCGGACATTGCCAAACAAGCCATGATGCAACCCCAGGAGTCGATGCTGGAGGTTAAGAACAAAAAACACAAACTTTATATTGGCATACCCAAGGAAACATCGTTCCAGGAAAACCGTATACCCTTAACCCCTTTGTCAGTTGCCCTGTTGATCAATAACGGGCATGATGTGATGCTGGAAAGCAACGCCGGCTACGCGGCAAAATTTTTGGACAAGGACTACAGTGAGCAGGGCGCCCAGATTGTTTACGATCCCAAACAGCTATACGAGGCCGACATCATTATAAAAATCGCCCCGCCTACCCTTGCCGAGATCGAATTGATGAAACCCGGCCAGGTATTGATCTCGGCCCTGCAACTCTCCACCTTCAAAGCAGACTGCCTCCACGCTCTAATGAACAAAAAGATCACTGCCCTTTGTTTTGAACACCTGCGTGATGAAGGCGGCTCGCTATGCGTGGTAAGGGCAATGAGCGAGATTGTCGGGGCTACTTCCATCCTGATAGCGGCAGAATATTTAAGCAATATTTTTGGTGGTAAAGGTTTGATGCTGGGCGGCATTACCGGCGTACCGCCAACTGAAATTGTGATATTGGGTGCAGGCACAGTGGGTGAATACGCTGCCCGGACAGCGATTTCTTTAGGCGCCGAGGTAAAGGTTTTCGATCCTTCCATTTATAAGCTTCGGCGGCTGCAGAATAACATTGGCGCGCGGGTGTTCACGTCAGTGGTGCAGCCCATCGTGCTCGAAAAGGCAATAACCACCTGCGATGTAGCTATCGGCGCCATGAGGGCCGAAGACGGCCGTAGTCCCTGTATCGTATCTGAGTCTACCGTCAGCCGCATGAAACCAAACGCCGTTATCATCGACGTAAGCATCGACCAGGGTGGTTGTTTTGAAACCTCCGAAATAACAAACCATACCCACCCGGTCTTCCGCAAACACGAGGTGATCCATTATTGCGTACCGAACATCGCCTCGAGAGTTGCACGGACAGCTACTTATGCGCTCACCAACATTTTTGCCCCGATATTACTGGACATTGGCGACCATGGGAGCCTGAAAAACCTGATATGGCAAAAATCCGGCCTTCGGGAAGCAGTTTATATTTATAAGGGACACCTCACCAGCAAGCACATGGGTGAGCGCTTTTCCATCCCGACAAAAGACCTTGATCTGCTTATCGTATCACATCATTAAATAATGAAGAACTTATTTTTGGCCTTGTTCGCCCTAATTGCCTGCGCTGCAAACGCCCAACCGTATAAATATATCGATAGCTCAAAAGTAATGGGGCTAAAAAGCTACCAGGAAGACATTAAGTTACATCCGGAAACGAGGCTGGTCGAAATAAAAAAATACATACCCGCTATCGTCCTCGACATTCGCTACGCTACTGCCAATAACTTCACCCATCAAAAGATGTATAAAGAAGCGAGGGCATTCGCCCGCCTGCCCGTTGTGCTGGCATTGAAACAAGTGGAGGCAGACTTAAACAAAAAAGGGCTGGGTTTAAAAATATACGATGCTTACCGGCCGTACGCCATTACCGTAAAATTTTACGAGGTTGCCCATGATACCAATTTCGTTGCCGACCCGCGGAAAGGCTCTAAACACAATCGGGGCTGCGCCATAGACCTGAGCGTTATCGATCTTAAAACAGGAAAAGAACTGGATATGCCTACCGGGTTCGACAGCTTCAGCAAACAGGCGGCTTCTGATTATGCCGCACTTCCTCCTCAGGAAATTGCCGACCGCGCTATATTAAAGGGCGCCATGGAAGCCCGCGGCTTTCACGAAATCCCGACCGAGTGGTGGCACTTTGATTTTAACGGCTGGTCAAATTATCCCTTGCTGGACATCCCGTTTTCCGACATCAAATAGAAATAATGGGACTCTTCTTTATAACTAAAGTCTAAAGAATAACCGCGAAGAGTGCAGAGGCCGCAGATTCTTAATGATTTGTGCATGTTGGCCCCTGTGTTCTCTGTGCCTTCTCCGCGACCTCTGTGTTAAAAATGCACTTCTAAGAGTTATCCGCCAGCTGGCGGACATCAACCCTTTATTTTAGACTTCTGTATAACTAATGTCTAAAATGCACTTCTAAGCATTATTTTAGCCGAAACATAAAGCCTTTTTTTTTAGACTTCCAAACAATTTTTACGGTTATAGATTAATGTAGGAGGAAGCGAAATGTATATTCGTTGCGTATCTACGTTTAACACGCTATTAAAAAGTATGAGATTTTTCAGTAAAGCTTATTTTATAAAATTGTGGAAGATACTGGTCGCCACCATAATGGGGTTCATAAATGACAATGGGCTAAAGTTAAGTGCTTCCCTCGCCTATTACACCGTTTTTTCCATCGCCCCCCTCCTGATTATTATCATATCGCTGGTCGGTTTGTTTTTTCATAACGATGCCGCTACCAATGCCATTTATCCGCATATGGTCCATTACGTTGGGGTGCAGGCTGCCACAGAGGTTCAATCCATCCTGAAGCACCTCGCGCTTTCGGGTAAATCAACGCTTGCTACTACCATTGGAGTGATTGTTTTGATGTTAGGCGCCAGCAGCATTTTTATGGAAATACAAGATTCGCTGAATATCATATGGCGGGTAAAGGCCAAGCCGAAGAAGGGCTGGCTTAAGCTCATCGAAAACAGGTTTTTATCCTTTTCACTGATTATTGGTGTCGGCTTCCTGTTGCTGGCATCGCTCATCGTTAACCTGCTTATCACAACTATCGGCGACTGGCTTGAACATTTCCTGCACCCAATTACCACTTTGCTGATAAAAGGGATCAACCTCGGCTTAACGTTCATTATCATCTCCATACTTTTTGCCGTTATTTTTAAATTCCTGCCCGATGTAAAGATCAAATGGCGCGATGTGCGAAGCGGGGCATTCTTCACCGCCGTATTTTTTATGCTGGGCCAATATGCCATTAATGTGTACGTGCAATACACAGCCAAATCATCCACATACGGCGCCGCCGGCTCCATATTAGTTTTGCTGATTTGGATATATTACACCTCGGCCATTTTGTACATTGGCGCCGAGTTTACACAAGTATATGCCGAGGCCAGGGGCAGCCAGATAGAACCGGCAGAATACGCCGTCGCCGTTCAGCAAACAGAAGTGCTGCGGGACGTGAAAAAATTACCCCCGCAAAACCCGGAGATAAGCGGAAATTTGCAAAAGTAGGCGCTAACCGCCCTTGTGGAGCAACTGCAATATGACCAGGTGAACGGCGTGAGCATTGTTAGTCCTGTGGCCCAATACAACGGCAATATCGCCAGCCAAAGCTGGGGCACCAGCTCATCACCCGATAGCGCCGCCTTCGTTTATACCTACGACCAGTTAAACCGGCTCACATCGGGGATGTCTGCCGACTCGAACTTCGCAGAACAAAACATCACCTATGACCAGGGCGGTAATATTCAATCACTGTCCCGGACATATAACGGCGACGTGATTGATAACCTTTCCTATATTTATACCAACAATGGCGTTCAGGGTAACCAGCTGCAGCAAATCACCAATAGCTCATCTTTAGGGACCATGTACGGGCCAGGAATTTCGGCAGGTACGTTTGGGTATGCTTATGACGGTAATGGCAACATGATAGCCGACACAGGCAAGAGTGTTTTTATACAGTATAATATCTTAAACCTGCCCCAGGCTATTTCCCCTAACCCCATTCAAACCGGTAACAGAATTATCCTAACGGCAGTTCAGCCCAGTGCATACCAATATGATGCAGATGGCACAAAACTGATGATGCGATCGGGTATCCGGCCATATAATATAACTTATTATATAAGCGGTATCCAATATGACTATAGCCCAACGCTGGACTCGTTAACACTCACTTTCGTACAAACCGAAGATGGCCGGGTGTTCCCATACAGCGCCGACACCTCCAATTACTACGAATATAATTTAGCAGATCACTTAGGCAACAACCGCATCGCCTTTGATAATCCGGGCAATGCCCGGGCAACAGTTGAGCAGCAGGATAATTACCTGCCCTTCGGCATGGAAATCTCCCAACTTGTTAATAGCCCGAAGAATGAATACCTTTATAATGGAAAGGAGCTGCAAGAGGCGTTCAATTTATACGATTACGGCGCGCGGTTCTATGACCCGGTGATTGGAAGGTGGATGAGCGTCGATCCGCTGGCGGAGGATGATGAAGATCTGTCGCCTTATATTTATGGTGAAAACAATCCTATTCTTATGACAGATCCGGATGGTATGTCGGCGGAAGAAACCACTAATGTTGAAGAAGAAAAACCCAAGCCCGCCCCGAAGCCTATAGAATTAAAAGAAGTTACAATAAAGGGTTATGTAGCAAAAAAGCAACATTTAGGCTCGTATGAATATACAATTTATGTTCCAGATGAAGCAACAGCTAAGGCTAATAGGAAACAACTAGGAGATTTTTTAGGAAAGTGGACCCCCTTAGGGCGCGAGGTAATGGCGTATTTAAGTACGGTTGACTTGGTCAAACATATGGATTTTTCAAGGTTGGAACGCCAAGAGTAAAAACGGGCAAGCAATTAAGGAAAGAATGGGAACGAGCTACCGGTAAAAAATGGCCTAAGGAACCTAATGATCCAACCAGAAATCAAGTAGAGCATCATATAAAACCATTAGCCGATGGTGGAGAAGATGGGTATCCCAATATTGAGCCTAAACCAGCAAGCGAACACACGAGTTGGCATCAAGCGCTTGGTGACTTTGTACGCTGGGGATCAACAAGAGCACCGGATGTGGACTAAGATAATAAAATGAAATATCCAATAGATTATAAAGAGGTTACAGGCAAGACCGAATATCACCTGGAACTGGTTAAGGTACATACAGAAGCCGTGGCTTATCTTATGGGTTTCGTTTGGTGCAAAAAGGTGATAAATAGTTACGTATATTTAAATCTTGGCTCAACCTTAAGTATATTCCTTTTTGAAATTAACAACAGCGCAAGTAGCGATGATAATTATTTATGGATAGTAGTAGGAGATATTCCACCAATGTATCTCGATATTCACGGGCCTAAAACCACAAAAGAGGTCTTAGAAGACTATATTCGTTTAGCGGAGGACTGGATTATGCACGTTAAGGATGGACGCTCCGTCAAAAGCTGTTACCCATTTAAAGCCGAACCAATTTTGGAAATGGCGACATTATTAGAAAAGCGAATAACTTTTATGAAAAACACATTGATTGATAATATAGAAGACATACCACTCTTCAAGCCCTCGACCGGATAAGTATACCTGTGATGGAACCCCTAATTCAGGCGCGAGTATCGGGGCCGGGAAAAGCGGTGGGGTACTCGTGACATAGAAAAAAGCTTATTTGAAGAAAAGGGGCCTGGCCGAGTTGCCGGGCTTGGTTTTTTAATGAGCGTACGCCTTACCGGTTTTAGCATCCCTATTCAAGCGCGAGAATGTCGGGCAAAGGCCAAAAGCGCTGGCTTCTCGTGCTCGGGACAGATAGCCCGCCGTGCTTCGTGGAAAAACCATTTTAAATTGCAGCACTTTTGCAGTATCCGAAATGCTATTTTATACAGCAGCGCAAGAAATTACTTCGGTTTGCCGAGGTTAATTGACGTAATTTTGGCTGACCCGATGATACAG
>Ga0206864_1166_pt1 | contig 21016 bp, 19 predicted proteins | sample Alteio_BWOrgCont_42_FD_152632 | JGI IMG/M metagenome (GOLD analysis project Ga0206864, IMG submission 152632) | Enriched cells from forest soil in Barre Woods Harvard Forest LTER site, Petersham, Massachusetts, United States -... | ecosystem: Environmental > Terrestrial > Soil > Temperate forest >...
CAAATAGGCAACCGCCCGGATTTAGGCTGAAAGGCCAGGAAGTTACCGGCGCCGTTAGGTGCCAAATATCGGTAGAAAAAACAAATAAAAAAAGAATAGCGTGCCGGTAGGTACGCAACCTAACCGAGCGATGTTCGTTATTAGGCCCGGCGGCCGTTCTTTTTTCACGGCTATTTGTCTCCTTTTTTTAAATATTTACCTGTTAACGGGGCCTTTTCGCAAAAAACGAACAAACCGCACAGCATTATTTGTCACCATAAGTTCAAACTGTTAATAACGGCAGATTAGGGGATAATTTAATTGTCATAATGTCAGTTGGGCAATTGCGGCAAGCTATTTGAATAGTATATATTTGTACTGCATAATTTAAAAAAAATAAAATCATGGCTTTAGAATTAACTGATGCAAACTTTGACGAGCTCGTCCTGAAATCTGATAAACCCGTTTTAGTGGATTTTTGGGCTGAGTGGTGCGGACCATGTAGAATGGTTGGCCCTTTGGTTGAAGAAATTGCAAAAGAATACGATGGCAAGGCTGTTGTGGGCAAAGTGAACGTTGATAACAACCCTGGCATCTCAACAAAATTTGGTATCCGAAATATACCAGCTCTTCTCTATTTTAAAAACGGCGAGATCGTAGATAAACAAATCGGCCTGGTTCCGAAATCGATCCTTGCCGGTAAGCTAAGCAAGCAAATATCGTAATTGGGATTTCACTGATTGGCGAATGATTACACCGATGTTATTAAATTAGCATCGGTGTAATCTTTTATAAATGGATGAAAGAATACAATAATTTAGCTGATTTAACGATGTTAATAAACGCGGTCGACTTACTCCATTGGTTAGGGCTACGAACGAGATAGCTTTGGGACGCGAATATATGACGAAGTTGTTTGGTTTTTAAGACATTGCAGCTAATCGGTGAAATCACAAAAAAAATCGGTGTAATCCCAAAAAATAAAATGCAGCTAAAAGAAGATCAGCAGATACGGCACCTGGCCAACCTTGAACTGCTTGCCCGGCAAGTGGTTGAAGGGTTTATAACAGGTCTTCATCAAAGTCCATTTCATGGGTTTTCAGCTGAATTCGCCGAACATCGCCTGTATAACAGCGGTGAGTCGATAAAAAATATCGACTGGAAACTGCTTGCCCGCACTGATAAATTTTTTGTTAAACAGTTTGAAGAAGAGACTAACCTTCGCTGTTATTTACTGCTGGATACCTCCTCATCCATGAATTTTCCCGACAAAGGATTAAACAAACTCCAGTTTTCCATTTATGCCATTGCCTCTTTGATGTACCTGTTTAAAAGACAACGGGACGCGTTCGGCCTTTGCGTTTTTTCGGACAAACTGGATTGGATGAGCCAGGTGAAATCCACCAACGTTCACCTGTTTTACCTTTATGCTGAACTTGAAAAAGCATACAGTCAGCCGAAAGAAAAAACATCAACAAACATCACCCAGGTTTTACACCAGGTGGCCGGACAGATCCACCAGCGTTCCATGGTGATCATTTTCAGCGATATGTTTGAAAACAGCTTGGATAATGAAAAGCTTCAGTCGCTTTTTGCTGCAATCCAGCACCTGAAATACAGTAAGCACGAAGTGGTGATCTTTAATGTCAGCGATAAGCATAAAGAAACGGAGTTCGGATACGACAGTCGTCCTCATCATTTTATCGATATGGAAAGTGGCGAACAGGTGCGCGTTCATCCAAATAAAATAAGAGCGTCTTACCAGGCGGCCCTGCAGCGCTACCGTCATGAACTGGAACTCAAGTGCGCGCAATACCACATCGACCTGATCGACGCCTATATTGAGGAGGGATACCATAATATACTTAAATCTTATCTCATCAAGAGAAATAAGATGATCTGATTTTCTAAGTCGAAAGTCCTGAGTCTTAAGCCTTAAGTCTTGAATCTTGAATCAATAGGATCTTAAGGTAATTTTACATAGCTATCGGGTAAGACATTCTCAAATCATTCCGCATTCGAAATTCCGCATTCCGCATTCCGCCCAATCCGGAGTCGAAATTCCGAAATCCGAAATTATCCCCCCCCAAATCTATTTCACATTAAAAACCATTCTTAATAAAAAGCTTTGTAAAATTGCCGCAATCAATTTACCCCAGTTACTGTTAAGCATTAAATGCAATTTATTATATATGAGACTTTACATTGAGCGTAAGCCCATCCGCATAAATCCAGATCCGAAGCGTGTAATTGCAAGATTTTTTTTTAACGGGAACGACCGGGCCAAGGAAGTGATCCAAAGGGTAATGTCAATTACCGAGGAAGAGGTATTCAGCATCATATCTCCCCTGTTGCAGGAATATTCCAAACGGCACCGAAACATAACACGGGCCTTAAACCGCCATTGCAGCAAGTTGAAACCGCTGTTTGCCGAATTGGAAATAGATTTTGACACCCTCAACGTATATCGGAAACTACTGGTAGGTTCCTATTTTACCCATGAGTATTCGGTGGAGTCGGCGGCATTTTTTAATCCCTCCATTGTCGACGATCCTGATCAATCCGAATTGCATGAAGGTCAGAAACGGGTGATCATCAGTTTCAGGGCGGTGGGAGAGGGGCATATTTCGTCCATTACGTTCCGGCGGGCTTTTATCGACGAGAACAATAACATCACCGTTACCCCTGCCGGCAACTATATCGACGAAGCCGAAATCGTACGAAATGCCGTTTACAACAAAAAGCTGTTTTTCGAAAAAGCTGCTGTTACCCAGATCAACATCGACGTATTAAAAGAGCTGGAATCAAAACTCGACCATCATTTTGAATATTCGAACCTGCGCCGCATCATCCTCGACTCGCAGAAACTGCAGGAAAGCGACATGAAAAGGCTTGAATACGACAAGGTGCTGTGGCTGGCTGATTCCTATTACGAGATCGTATTTTCCCTGGATACCGACATATCAGATAGGGTAATTTTCCCGATATCCGAGTATGAGCGCAAGGGGATAGAAGACGCCCGCTTTGTTAATTTCAGGTACGAGGACGGCAGCACCGTTTACTATGCCACTTATACGGCTTATGATGGTTCGCTGATCATGCCCAAGCTGCTGCAAACCAATGATTTCATCAATTTTAAAATTATGCCTTTGTATGGCGAAGGTGCCCAAAACAAAAACCTTGCACTATTCCCGCGAAAGATCAACGGCAAATTTGCAATGATATCGAGGATAGATGGGTGCAATAATTATATCATGTATTCGGACAAGATCAATATATGGGAAAAAGCGATAATGCTGCAGCAGCCGAAATTTACCTGGGAGTTTATCCAGATAGGCAATTGCGGCTCGCCTATCGAAACCGACCATGGCTGGATTGTGATAACACATGGTGTGGGGCCGATGAGAAGATATGTGCTGGGCGTAAGCTTGCTCAAGCTGGACGACCCTTCCGTCGAGATAGGCCGCTTACGTGAACCCCTCCTGATACCCAACAGCGACGAACGGGAAGGGTATGTTCCGAATGTGCTTTATTCCTGCGGCTCTATCATTCACAACGGCAAATTGATCATACCCTACGGCGTATCGGATTCATCGACCGCATTTGCCGAAGTGGACCTGAACGATCTGATCAATAAGCTAATAACCGATGAAAATGAGGGTTAGGAAGGCGAAAGCCGAAAGCATGAGGAAAAAGTGGCTTAGCAGTAGATTGAACGGAGAGCTAAAAGCACAAAGCTAAACGTTGGCTCTTGGTTCTTGGCTCTTGGTTCCTGGCTCTTGATTCTTGACTCGTCCGGCCTTCCACTGCAAACGGGTACCGCCCACGGCCAACTAATTTCTTGATTACCGACTCTTGCTTCTTGTCCGGCCTTCCACTGCAAACTGGTACTGCCCACTGCCCACTAATTTCTTGGCTCTTGATTTTTGATTCTTTCTCCTGCCACTGCTACTGCTACTGCTACTCAACCTGGCTTTTGGTTCTTGGCTCTCATAATCAACCCGCCAATATTTTCTTATACAAGTCCAAATAGTCACTCACCATCTTTTCGCTGGAGAATTTTGAGGAAGACCACTTTTCGCAGTCTCTTCGATCAAGTTTTTTTACCTGCTCAACAGCCTCAGCCGCCTCGTCCAGGGTGTCGACTAAAAAACCTGTCTTTTCGTGTTTGATAAGTTCGGGCATCGAGCCGCGGTTAAAGGCAATCACCGGTGTCCCGCAAAGCATTGCTTCGGCAACGCTCATGCCGAAGGGTTCGTTAAAGTTTATGGGGTGCAGCAATGCATAAGCATTTTTTAAGAGTTCGTTCCTCCGGCCCGGTTCAGCATTGCCGATGTATTGTATATTACCGTTCAGTTCGGGTTTGATTTTTTCGCGAAAGTAAGTTTCGTCCTGTACCAGGCCTGCTATCAATAGTTTTCGTTTGCTTTTTTTTGCGATGGCGATGGCTTCGGCTGTTCCTTTATCGTGATGTATCCGTCCGAAATATAGCAGGTAATCCCCGGGTTTGTCGTTAAATTCAAAATGTGCACGGTCAATGCCGTTGTAAACGGTGGCCAGGTAGTTTAATTCAGGGCTCCGATCCGAATTGCTGATGGAGACGTAATGCCCGCTAGCATTGTATTTTTTATAAACCGGGATAATTTTCGGAGACGAAAACCCATGAATGGTGGTGATAATGGGTGTTTTAATCAAAGCCGAATAAGTAAGCGGCAGAAAGTCAAAGTTGTTGTGGATGATGTCAAAATTGCCGGCCTGTTCCATCAGGTTACTGATATGCATGCACTCCAGCACCTTGGCGTCCTGTGTCTTATCTTCTTCGTACCCCGAATCGCATACACCAAATAATTTAGCTGAAGTAACAGAATCACCCGTCGCAAAAAGCGTTACATCGATGCCAAGTTTTACCAGGCCCTCCGTTATGTTTGATGCAATTTGCTCCCAGGGCCCGTAGTGCCTGGGTGGGGTACGCCAAGCCACCGGCGACAAAACCGCTACTTTCATCCAGCTAAAAGCTTTCTACAAATTGCCCTATTTTATTATACTCGTATTCCAGCTCAAACGCTTTCAACACCGTTAAGTGGGATATGAGGTAGGCCAGCGTGCTCTCGGCGCCCTGGTTGCGGTTTATACCGGTTGGTAACAAGCCATCGCAGCATCCCTTGGTTTCGTGGTCATAAAGCGGGGCCCTCAGCGTATTCTCGCCCAGGAACCACTTGTAGCTCAGGAACATTTTCTCGATGTACTGCGGCTTTTGAAATATTTTGTAGGCCTGGAAATGCATTAGCACCATAGCCATTGTTTCAATCGCTTGCTGGTCGAAGGTTGGGAAAGCGCCTCCGCGATAATACCAACCATCATTGCCTACCGGGCTCAAATATCCGTTTGATAAGGTAAGCTGGTCCAAAAAGGCCATGGTCTTCAAGGCGACTTGTCTGGCTTTTTCATTACCGGTAATTTCGCAGGAATGGAGCAGGGCCAACGGTAATATGCCGTTGTCGTAGGTCATTTTTTCTTCAAACCAATGCCAGTCCTCGGAATGTGTGTTATCGTACGCATCTATTAAGGGCTGGGTGAGCCTGATCATCTCGTTCACCATTCCCTCGTCGCCCGGAACCACCTTCAGGTAGTGGGCTATCCCGATAATGGTATTCGCCATGCCCCTTAAATGCGACAATGCTTTAAAGTGCTTGTAGGATTTGTGAAACAATTCAAGCGCAAACTCGCGGTATGAATTGCTGGCGGCGCAGCCGATCAGGTAGCCCAGCGCCCAAATGGTCCGGCCGAAAGAGTCTTCGGATCCCAGCTCGTCCAGGTATTGCCGGTTAAAGCTCAGGAAGTTGCGGAAGTTGCCATCGTCGGTTTGCATGTAATGGATATAACTCAGGTAAACCGGCAGCAGCTCAAAGGCTTCCCTGCTTTTGCTGCGCTGGTAGGCCATCAATGCCATGATCAATGCCCTGGCGTTATCGTCGAGGCAATAACCCTCCTTTAAATTAGGGATGCCATATTTTGCATGCTGAACAATGCCCGTGTCGTCAGTTAAACGCAGCACGTGTGTTAAGCTGAACTTCGGCATGATTTCAGGATCGACGATGCTGTTTTTCAATATCTTATCGCTGAAGTCGTGATTAGCGCGGGCTTCCTGCGCTACCCGGATGTATTCGGAGCCGATCACCGGCCAGCGCAGGTGCAAACCGTAAGCGTAGGCGTTTTCCTTTAATTCATTGAGCGTCGCCTTGTTCTCGAGCAATTGGTTGACGATTGTGGCCAGGGCCTCGGAATTCTTGAAATCAAAAAGCCGGCCACGGTTGTCGGCCAGCAATTCGGTTGCATGCCAGTAGGGGGTTGATACCACAGCGGCGCCGGCGCCTACCGCGTAGGAAAGGGTACCACTGGTGATCTGGGCTTCATTTAAATATGGCGTAACATATATCTCCGCAGCCGACAGGTAGTTTACCAGGTCTTCCTCCGAAACAAACTGGTTAATAAAGCTTAAATGTTTTGAAACATTGAGTTGCTGTGCCAGACTCTTCAAGTGATCGCGGTATTCTTCACCGGAGTTCTTTAAAACGCCGGGATGGGTATTGCCCAGCACCACATACATTACGTCGGGGTGCTGCGCTACTATTTTTGGTAAAGCCCTGATCACTGTCTCAAGGCCTTTGTTCCTGCTGATGAGGCCGAAGGTTAGCAGCACCCGCCGGTTTTTAAACTGGCTTAATAATTTAACCGGGTTATTTTTGCTGGCTTCTACATCCGGGACCCCATGCTCTATGATCTGTATTTTATCAGCCGGCACATCATAAACGGTGGTCAAAAATTCCACAGCCCGCTGGCTCATCACAATTATTTTCGACGATTGCTCCGCAATTTCCCTGATGATAATGCGCTGTACATAGCTTGGCGCCTTCAAAACAGTATGTAAAATCGATATGAGCGGTTTTTCAAGGCGGTTCAACAGCGGCAGGATATAGATCCCGCTTTCGCCCCCATAAATACCGAACTCATGCTCCATAATGCAAACATCGGTATCGCTGGTATTGATAAAATTGGCGGCACGGATATAGTCCTTCTGGTGATTCTGCCGGATGATATATTTAACCTCCGCGGGGTATTCATATTCCTGCAGGTTTTCTGAATCGTTCAAAGCCACCACAAAACCCCCGTTAACCAACGCGCCCCTTTCGGGATAATTGGCGTTGATCGCACGCATCAGGTTTTGATTGAATGTGGCTATTCCGCACTCACGTGGAGGGTGGGTTGATATATATGCTATTTTCATTCGTTTTTACGGGATGTTTAAACAATAACGCCCATTTTTGTTAATTGTTTAGGACAGCGGCCTGAAAAAAGTGCATTCTTTGGCCACTAAAGCCAGTTTTCTGTCAAAAAACACTGATTTTCTTTGCCAGGTGTATATAAAACACAAATCAGGCCAAAAGGATGATGTGCGGATATGTCCCGCACGTGCGGGATGCAGATGTGCGGATGTGGGAGGGGAAGATGAGCTGTTATCCGTAAAAACTTAACGGCATGGCCGCCGTGCATGCGGCGCACGAGACAGGAATAACTCGTCCCGGGCACGGGTAGCCCACCTCTTTTTCCTGCGCGGATACGCCTGATGAGGGATTTTCCTATAAACTTTTCACTAATACGAGTATACCAAACAAGATGAGGACAAAACCACTCAATAAAAGTCTCCCTTCATATCCAAATGGATCCTTCAAGCCCTTTTTAAACCATTTTATTTGAAGAATAACTATATAAATACCGACACAGATCATGACGACTCCCAGAATAATATAACCTATATTCATTGTCTTATTTGTTTCGATTTACTAATTGTGTTTTTAACCGTTATTTGATCATTGGCTTGAGGGCAGTCGGTTTTGGAATATCGGGAAGGTAAACCTTTTTATTAAATAAACAGACTATTTTTTCCCTTCTTAGGAGGGGAAGAAGCCGCTTCCAAAATAGTATCTTGATCGGGCGGTTTAGCGAGGATAAATTAATAGCCCATCACGCATAATACTGAATCGCCTCCAGTATCGTCCCACAAGCGCTTTCTATCTCTTCAGTAGTAATAATCAACGGCGGTGCAATACGCATGGAATTGCTGCAATGCAGGAACCAATCTACTATAACGCCATTAGCAATGCAGCGGTCGATTATTTTTTTATTGAGCTCGAAACTGTCAAACTCAATGGCCAGCATCAGGCCCTTACCGCGGATTTGCTTTATAGAAGGGTGGACGAGCAGTTTTCGGAACAGCTTTTCTTTTTCATCACCCTTTCCGATAAGGTTTTCATTCAGCAGCGCTTCCAGCGCGGCCAGACCGGCCGCGCAGCAAACGGGGTGACCGCCAAAGGTGGTAATGTGCCCTAAAATTGGGTTCTCTTTCAGGGCGTCCATGATTTGGTGTGATGCGATGAAAGCGCCCAGCGGCATGCCACCACCCATGGCCTTGGCTAACAATAGAATGTCCGGCTTAATATCAAAATGTTCAAAAGCGAATAAACGCCCGGTGCGCCCAAACGCCGCTTGTATCTCGTCTAATATTAACAACGTTCCTGTGTCGGAGCAGCGCTGCCGCAGGGCCTGCATATAGGCCGTATCGGGTACCCTTACGCCGGCCTCACCCTGCACCGTTTCTACTATAACGGCAGCGGTTTGTGTAGTGACCTGATCAAGGCCGGCTAAATCGTTGAAGCTGATAAAATTTATCCCGGGCAGCAGGGGCCGGTAAGCCTGTTTAAATTCTTCATTCCCCATTACGCTTAACGCGCCCTGGGTGCTACCATGATAGGCATTTTTAAAGGCAACGATCTGCGCCCTGCCGGTAAACCTTTTTGCCAGTTTTAATGCGCCTTCCACCGCTTCGGCGCCCGAATTGGTAAAATATACCGATTGCAGGTTTTCGGGCAGCAGGGAAAGCAGTTTTTCGGCGAACCGGACCTGCGGCGCTTGTACGTATTCGCCGTAAACCATCAGGTGCATATACTTATCCAGTTGGTTCTTAATAGCTGCGATAACCTGCGGGTGGCTATGGCCAAGGTTGCTTACCCCGATGCCTGATATCAGGTCGATATACGCGCGTCCTTCCCTGTCGTACATATAAACCCCTGCGGCCCGTTCAAATTCCAGCAAAAGAGGGAAATCAGTGGTTTGTGCGTTATTGAGCAGGAATAATTCGCGCAGTGTCATAACTAAGATTATTTTTTGGGATTACACCGATTAATTTTTGATTTCACCGATTTTGTTTTTGAGATCACATTGATTTTGTTTGGGGATTTCACCGATTATTTGCAAAGTAGCTCGATCGGGTGGTAATGCATGGCTGGAATGTTGTCTGAATGGTTGATCAGGCTAATTTTTTCACGGATTGTAGTTTTTTTAGCTGTGTTCGCGAGGGGCATTGCCGTTACCGGATTTCGCCGGCAATATCACAAAAATATGTAAACTGCACCGACGTCTTGAGCACCGATGAAAATAAAAAACCGCGAGAAATCGTAAATCGTAAATCAGGGTATAGGAATAAGCGGTAACTGATCAATTTGTTGGCGGCGCCACCCCGCGTTCGCTCAGCTGCCTTACCACTTCGTCGTTAAAGTCGCGTTCGCTCTTGTACAGTACGCTAACTTTTTCGGGCGGGAGTATTTTCATAAACTCATCGAGGTAATGCTTGCGGATGTTGACCAGCTCGGTTTCATACTGCAATTCGTTTACCGCCTGTTGCGAGCCGTTTGGTGTGGGTGTTGAAAGATTTTCGCGTTTCGCTATCCTGACAGCGGTCTGGTCCTGAACATATTGCCGGTACAGTGGCCAGAAGGCCCTGGACTGTTCAGGCGTAAGGCTAAGCCGCCTTGCGATAAACGACTCTTTGATCTGTTCGAGCCGCCGGGTTGGCGGTTGAACAATCACCCGGCGCTCAACAGGTACCCGCATGCGGAATTGCCCGTAGCTTTTGTGTCCAAAAGCTGCAGCGATAAAGATGCAAGCGATATATTTTATTGAGCCGGACATTATACTTTATTATTGAACGCTATCGGCATAACTCTGCAGTGCGTCTTTTAAATCCTGGTCGTTAACATTAGTACCCTGTGTTGCCATGGTTTGCTGTGTCTCGCCGGCGTCGACATTCAGCTGCAGGTAACTCTTTATATCATTGATCGGAACGGTCGATAATTGTTTGTGCAGGAAAGAATGCTGATGGTCATTTGGTTCGTTACCGATCTGGCTTATAAGTATCCCTCCCCCGATCGCAACCATAAAACAGGCTGCGGTAGCGTATTTAAACGCAGTTGACGAAAACAGCTTCCGTACAATTGCACCGCGGTTGTTGTTAACTACCGGTTTTAAACGAACAATTTTTTCAGCATTTACAGTCTTATCTAATATGTTGTTGCTGAGTTGCTCAAAATAGCCTTCGGGAACCGCAAATATTTCAGCCGGCTCGCCGATTGCTTCCTCAACCGCAATGCGGCTTTGGATAGCCGAAGCCAATTCGTCAAAATACCCTTCGGGCACCGAAAAGCCGGCTTCATCCTCCTTCAATTCCTCAAGCGCAATGCGGCTTTGCAGGTTCGACGCCAATACTTCAAAATATCCTTCGGGCACAACAAAGCCTGTATTTTCCTTGTTTAAAGCTTCTTCTATTGTAATCCGGCTTTCAATGTTCGAGGTCAGCACTTCAAAATAACCATCCGGTACTATGAACCCGGTATCTTCTTTCCCGGCGGCATCGTCAATTACCTTCCTGCTTTGCATGTTTGCAGTCAGGTCTTCAAAATAATTCGCGGGAACGGTAAAGCCATCCCCGGGGTTATTTTCTCTGTAAGTCCTGATGTTTTTTAGCGACATAATACGGTCACTCAGGTCATCGAAATAACCATCAGGCACTGTAAACGGGTTAGCCCTGCTAACCTGCTTAAGCAGCTCATAATCATTCAGCCAATCTTTGTTTTCCATATCACATTCCATATCTTAACTGGTATAGATAGAACAAATGCCAAAAGGTTTAAAACATAGGTGAATTAATCTTTTGATAATAAATAATGCTCTATCTTTTTCACTGCCAAATGAAACGAAGCCTTTAACGCACCCACGCTTGTCCCCAGCACATCGGATATCTCTTCGTATTTCATATCGTCATAATACTTCATATTAAACACCAGCCGCTGCTTCTCCGGCAGGGTAACCAGGGCCTCCTGCAGTTTCCGCTGGGCCTGGTCGCCGTTAAAATACGTCGAGTCGGCTAATGTATCGGCCAGCTCGTATGCCACATCATCCAGCGACACATTGTTTTTTTGCTTTTTCTTGTTCAAAAAGGTGATGCATTCATTCGTCGCAATGCGGTACATCCAGGTGTAGAGTTGCGCATCATTTCTGAAGCCGGCCAGGTTTTTCCAAACCTTTATAAAAACATCCTGCACAAGGTCGTCGGCATCGTCGTGATCGATCACCATCCGCCGGATATGCCAATAAATTTTTTGCTGGTATTTCTTTAACAGCAAGTTAAATGCCTCATTCCGGGTCTTTTCCTCCTGGAACTTGCTTAATATCACCGCGTCATCGACCTCTATAGGCATGCAATAAATTTTTAGTGCTCTTTTTTGTACAGCTTAACTTTTCCTGGACGATGTTCATCCTGTCTTCCCAACTTCCCAGCTTCCCGTCTTCCAAACTTCCAAACTTCCAAACTTTCGGACTTTCGGTCCCGATAGCTATCGGGATTCGGACTTCCCGACTATCTTCCACCAGCAAATATAAATTTTTTAATGTAACGAATTTATTGCAAAAGATCGATCACCTGCTGCGATGAATTCTTTGTGTCCACCTTGTCGATGATCTTTTTGATTATACCCTCGCCATCAATAATAAAAGTTGTGCGCAGGGTGCCCATATATTTCTTCCCGTACATGCTCTTTTCGGCCCAAACACCATAAGCCTCCACAATGTGCTTATCGGGATCAGCGATCAGCGTAAAGGGCAGGCTGAATTTGGTTTCGAACTTTTTGTGCGATTTTTCGTCGTCGGTGCTCACGCCGATCACGTCAAATCCTTTGCTTAACATGGATTGGTAATTGTCGCGGAAACTGCAGGCCTCGGCGGTGCATCCGGGCGTGTCGTCTTTTGGATAAAAATACAAAATGACATTTTTCCCCTTAAAATCCGACAATGAAATTGTTTTACCGTTTTGGTCTTTTGCGGTGAAATCCGGCGCTTTGTCGCCTTCTTTTAATGTTGACATAGGATAGCTGTAAAGGTGTGAAACATTAAGTTTACAGGCAACTAAGATAGGGAATTGTTATGAGATTGGTGAGTAGTGAATGGCGAGTAGCAGAGGCAGTAGCAGTCGGCAGTGGGTGGTGTGAGTTAGTGGTGAGTAGGCAGTTGTCAGTGGGCAGTGGGCAGGTTTGTTATACAATTTACCACACATTTCGCCATTCACTAACTCACCATTCACCACTCCCCACCTCAATCCAACTGTCCGTCAATATGTGCGCCGATTTCTTCAATAACATTTTGAGGCAGTATTATCCCATTGGTTTGCACCCAGCCTCCCGATGCATCGTACTGGAGTTCGGCTACATACCTGTTATTTAAAAATACCGCATATGAATTGATCATCAGCAGCGCTTCGCAAAATACAGGACTCCCGGCATATTTAATTTCGAATCCGAGCGTGGTTGTTTCGTTATCCATAACACAAATTTAAAACATGCGATGGATAAATACTAATTTTTTTAGCAAAAAATTATATTAAAAAACGCCTGCAGGACGCCCCGGTTTATCTTTCGAGCTGACGTGGTGTTATCATCAACCCGGAAGACTGTCGACTAAAATTTTAATGAAACACCAACTTCTACGTAAAACACCGCTGATTGGGCAGAAAATTCGGCTGCAAGTTGTTTGGGCAACTGGTTCTGAACAATGGCATAGGTGGGAGTAAGCTGAAATATAAAATGGCCGCTTTTGTATTCAACAGGGGCCGATAATTCATAATCCAATAGCTCAAACTGCCCAAGCTGACTTTCGTATTTGGTGAGCAATGCTGTTTGTATCTTTGTTAGCCGGGCGCTTTTTAGCTTTCTTTTGTTTACATAGGAATCATAAAAGTTCTGGGTTCCGGCATTTAGCGTTACCGTCGGCGAGATGAGGAAAATATCCGCATCGCCAAACACGCCAACCACAATAAAATCGTGTGCCACCGCCGGGCTCAGCAGAAAGTCGTTATGGATGCCCGCTACGTTAAGGTTATAATCCACATTTAAAGCCGGGCTTAGGTAATCGTTGTCCCAGTTTATATTGGCATTGATGGTACTGCTGATTGCCGATGCGATCTGTGTACTGGTCGAGCTGAAAAAATACTTGGTAAACGAGCCGCCTGCGGATACATCATCGCTGATGTCGGCATCATAGCCTGCGGCAAGGTCGCCGCCGTCTATTTTTTGTTTTGGCTTAGTAGGTAAATAATAAAGGTTTCCCGAAAAATACATGCCGAATTTGAACGTGTATTTAACGGAAGGAATAATGGCCGGCGTTGTCGAGGTATCCGTACGCCCCATGTACACATTGTTGCTTAAATAGCTTACGCCAAATTTGAATGAGGCGGTCGCGTCCTCGCTTTTATCATCCGGTTTTGTTTTGTCATCGGCGCCGGGCATGGTTCCTGTCTGGCAGAAGGCTGTCATGGTTAAAAAAGAAAGTAAAACAACAGGCAGGAATCTTCGTAAGGGTTTAATCATTTCGGGGAATTATAATAATTTGTTTTTTGGAAACATACCACTGCAAACAGCGCTTTGATTTAGATAAATGAATATTGAAAAATTATTCATCGCGATTAAACCATTTATTTTATCTGCCGTCTTACGTAACAAATCTAAAACAATTGGTCAATACCAATAGGAAGGGTTTGAAAAAGGATATAAAAGATGCCAAAAAGGACGGCATCAAACATCCGCTAAGAAGGGCATAATAATACCCCTATATAAATGACTGCAATTCAAAAGGACGCTTTTTTGGCGTCCTTTTTTTGTAACTATCTTTTTTCCCGTTTGCGGTACCTGTTTGCGAAGATGATACCGACCGCGGCGCCCAATCCCATTCCAATAGCCAAATTATTTATCGCCAGGCCGACACCCGCCCCAAGGGCTATTCCCGCGCTGTAAAACAATAAGGTGCTTTTTTGCATGCCGATAAAGGTAAAATAATCTCCTGTGTAAAAGGAAGATAATACAAGTTGCCGGCTAATTCACCAATAAAGTTAAACCAAACACGTTAAATTATATCAAATCCCTGTAATTGATCTGATAACAATTCAAATTCGCGCTATAGAAAAATCGCTACGCAACCCGTTAACAAATTTATTATGCTAAAGCGAATTTTGGTGCTCGACGACAGTCCTGCTACCGGCGATATGATGAAAGAAGCGCTCTCCTACGGGCAATTTGAAGTGAAAGCTACTTGCGACAGCAGTAATTTTATCGAAACTGTCCGGGCCTTCAAACCCGACCTGTTGATACTTGACTATAAACATCACGGGCCGAAAGGCGACGAGCTGTGTATGCAAATAAAAAAGCACCGGTTCTTGTTTGACATACCGGTTATCATTTGTTCGGCTTACATCAACAAGGACGAAACGCTCACCTGCGGGTGTGATGCCGTAATTGCAAAACCTTTTGGGTTGGATGAGCTGATGGAGAAGGTGAATAGCCTGGTATATTGCTAACCCGGAATGCAGATAATAGCCGAAATTTAGGGCTGTTGCCGCGTATATCACTTTTTCCAACAGGGTAAACGCGTTAAAAATAATGCCTCGCTTAAATTTTAGTCAACAGGTGGCTCAGCCGGAACCCCGCACTTCTTCGTTTTTTTCTATAGACAGGGGCTCCGGGCCTATAGCTCGCTTTTGTCTTTGACTCCGTTAGGAGTCGCCTGTTTATAGAAAACAGCCAAAAACAAACAGGGCTCCATCGGAGCCTCCTGTAAGCGGACTATTTTGAACCAGATTATGAAGCACAATTTTAATGCGTCTGTCCTGCTTCTTTCAACTTCAGCGCGCTTTTAACTGATTTATTCCATATTTTTGGCTGAAAATAATAACCATTGGAATTAATAAAAAGCCTGTTCGACTTTGTATATCACATTGATAAGCACTTGTCGGTTATCATCAACCAGTATCACACTTTAACCTACCTTATTTTATTTGTGATCATCTTTGCCGAAACAGGTTTTGTTGTAACACCCTTTTTGCCGGGTGATTCGCTGCTTTTTGCTGCGGGCGCTTTAATTGCTGCGGGCGACACGGGTTTGAGTATTTATTTGCTTACGCTGATTTTGATAGCCGCTGCTTTTACCGGGAACACCGTCAACTACCTGGTGGGAAGCTACCTGGGTCCCAGGGTTTTTAAGGAAAAGAACCGGGTATTAAAACTTGATTATTACCTGCGTACCCATGCGTTTTTTGAAAAACATGGTGCAATTGCTGTCATATTAAGTCGTTTTATGCCTATTATCCGCACTATTGCCCCCTTTGTGGCAGGCGTTAGCAAAATGTCGTTCGCGAAATACAGTTTATATAATATTATCGGCGGCGCCGCCTGGATCCTTGTTTTTCTTTTTGCGGGATTCTTCCTCGGAAATATTCCTTTCTTCAAAGATCATTTTGCCCTGGTGGGTATTGCAATAATTTTGATATCCATAATTCCGCCTATTTATGCTGCTGTAAAAAGCAGGATGCGCAAACCCGCTACGCGGTAGCCGGAAATCTTTTTCGCTTCTTTTTAGTGCGGTAAAGGTACCATACAAAATAAGCGGGACCGATGACCGCATAAAAATAGCCCGATAGGCCGGCATACTTTAAAGGTAATAATTGGGCTAATGTAATGGCGGTCAGGCCGATAAAAACACAGATCAGGAACATATATCCAACGGTCCTTGTTTCAAAAAGCTCACTTTCTGTAAGGTTAACTTCTTCCCGGCGTTTGATCGCATTGGCATACATCAGGTAAAATAACAAATTGTAAATTGAATAGCCGGCGCCGTAGATCAGCATCAAATCCGGCACGTTGTTGTCGCTGATCATTTCTTTAAGCGTACCGTTAATTTCATACTGGTTGCTGAAAAACACCAGGTTAAATAAAAACTTCAGCGGGTAAACATAAACAAGCACAACAAACAAAAGCGCGGCATTCAGCGCTACGGTTAGCGAGTCATTTAATCCGTAACACCTGAAAAAAATGTTCTGGTTGTTCCAGATTGAAAATAAGATGGCGAAGCAAACCGCAAAGCTAAACGTGCCTTTCATGGTTTCGAACAGGTCGGCATAGGATTTGGGCACCTCGAGTGAAACAATAATGAGGGTAACAGCAAACGCGAAGACGGCGTCGCTGAAAGTTTCCAGGCGCGAGGGTTCATGGCTGCGCCATTCAATTGTCCGGTTCTTTTTGGTTAGTTTGGCTGCTTTTATCCGCATAAGCTTTGGTTAAAGCTACTGATTTTCCGGTTTTGTACAAAGTTTCTTCTTTCGAAATTTCTTTCAGTTCGTCAGCTGCCAGCGGATCTTTGATCAATTTACCCAAATCGGGCTGACCGGCATCCACCCAGGCCGAGTACCAGTAACTGCCCACATCGCGGATGGACGCGCGCATCCGCCGCTCTACCATTCCCTTCAGCATTTTTTGATAAGCCCGGCTGTACTCCGTGGAATAGTCTTTCAGCATTCTGTTGCCGTGCTTTACCATTTCGTATTTTTTATCCGGCGGAAAAGTTTTGCTCAGCAATCTTTCAAACCGCAAAACGCTGTCAACCTCCCTGAAGGACGCCCGGCATATACGGAAGGCCTTCTTTAAGGGGTCATCAATATAAACCGCTTTCCCGGCATAATAATTATAGCTGCCGCCAAAAAGTTCAGGTATCCGGCTCTCCCATAAGGCGTGGATGCCGGTTTGGCCGGTAAACTGCCCATTGTAGTTTTGAGTAACATGTAAAGGCACGTGCGCATCGGCAACATAATGGCCAAGATTAGCCGACGCGCTCAAAATGGCCGAAGTGTCGTGCGCTTTCAAAGCTTTAACCAAACTGTGGTATTCAATGTCTATTGTCCAGGGTAAAATACCGTATTTATTGATCGTATCGGCTGTGTATTTGATAGCGGCGTCATCATAATTTTCAGGCAGGGTTGAAAAAGGGTGCATTCCATAATGATCGGCATCCAGGAAATGGCGCGGGCCTTCTGTCGAATCAACGTAACGGCGTTTATCCGCGCTTACGGCGTGTTCGGTAATATAGTCGATATGATTTTCGTAAAAAACCGCCATCGCCTTCGGAAGCGTAAAAACCGCCATTCGGTTAATGCGATAGTGAGCATAAAACCCCCATGAAGAACAGGTGAGCACCGCAAACATTGCAACAAGGCAGAGAAAGCTTTTTTTCACAATCAAATATAACTTGAAAGTCTAATGGCCGGAAAGTTTCCGCAGCTCAATTAAACACGCATCTGGAAAACAGTTATTTAAAATATGGATTGTTCCTCTGTGCTCTCCGCGCCTTCTTTTTAGCCTCCTATGTTTATTGGCCAACTATTAGTGCACCGAAGATTAAGAAAAACACTCCTCCCCTAAATTTAGGGGAGGTCGGGAGGGGTAAAGATACAAAAGCCTCTGCGCTCTCCGCGCCTTCTCAGTGCCCTCCGCGGTTAAATTCCCCGCGTTCCGTTCTTTTTCCCAACAATAATTAAAAAAGCGGCTTCCCTGCAGCTATCCGAGCTTTTCTTTCACCAACTATTACCCCCTAAAACACAAATAAAAAATCCTGTTTGAAATTAAAAAGAAACATCCTATATTTGCAGTCCTTAAAAATAACGTAAAGAGAATAACAAAGCTATACAATGGCAAATCATAAATCATCATTAAAAAGGATCCGTTCAAACGCTGCGAAGCGCTTACGCAACAGGTACCAGGCCAAAACCACCAGGAATGCGATCAAAAAACTAAGGAGCACCACCAGCAAAACCGAGGCAGCTCCGCTTTTGATCAAAGTAATTTCTATGCTCGATCGTTTGGCTAAAAAGGACGTTATTCATAAAAATAAGGCATCAAACAATAAATCAAAGCTTACCAAATTTGTTAATTCCTTAAAATAAGGCATTAAGAAAATATACATTAAGAGCCTGTTTCCTACCCCGGGAACAGGCTCTTTCGTTTTTTTATAAAAAGCTAAAACAAAATCATCCTTTTTTTTCGTATAAGGTGTATGGAGCACACAGTGCTTTGTAAAGAATTTAATTAAAGGATAAAAAATTGAAGAGCAGCTTACCCTTAACCCTTGGACTTCTTTTGGTTTCTCTCACCACCTTTGGCTATGTGAACAGGGGGCATGTGGACAGTTTGAAAACGCTGGTTGAATCTTCGTTGAAAAAGCAGGCCGCGCCCGACACCACCAACATTAACCGCTTAAACGCGCTTGCGGCCAATTACTTCGATACCAATCCCGACAGCACTATCTACTATGCACAAAAAGGAATGGCGCTTTCGCGCAGGATAAATTATAAAGCCGGCTTTGCCGATGGGCTTGTGCAAACAGGGCATGCCGATTATTTTAAAGGGAAATTTAACCAGGCAATACAGGAATTTAACGAGGCGATCCTGGTCTACAGAAAAGTAAACGACTACAAGGGCTTAAGCAATTGCTACATGCTTTGCGGCAGGATGTATAACCTGCTGGCAAACTATGGCGCCGCCCTGCATTATTTAAACCTTGCCTTAGATATTAATAAGAAGGACAATAATGAAACGTACCAGTCCGACTGTTACAAGAACTTAGGCATCGTTTATTACAGCGAAGGCCAGTTATCCACTGCGCTCGACTACTATTATAAAGCGCTTTTTATTGCGCTTACGCTCCACAATAAAGCTTTTATGGCGGCAGATTATAACGACATCGGCGTGGTTTTGCAGGCGATGGAACTGTATCCCAAGGCGATGGAATATTATAAAAAGGCGCTCAAATTGTTTTCGGGCGCTAAAAATCTGAATGGCGTAGGCACCATTTACGAGAATATGGGCGAAGTGCTGCTCAATGAAAAGGACTATAGCCGCGCTACTGTATATCTAACCAGGTCTATCAATATTGCCAAAGAACAGGACGACAAAGATGGCCTGATGTCTGATTATACCGATTTGGGTCTCTGTTACGGCAATACCAGGCACTTCAAGGAAGCGATAAGCAATTTGGATACTTCGCTCCTGATTGCCAGCAAATACAAAGAAGTTTATAACGAAGCTTGCACGTTAATTGGTTTTGGCACTGTTTATAACCTCGAAAAAGATTACAAAAACGCCTACAAATATGCCATGGAGGGCCAAAGCCTGGCCATAAAGCTGGGTAATGTGTCTGTTCGGTCGAATGCCGCCCTGCAGCTCAATAAAACCCTCGCCGGCCTGGGGAAATTCGACCAGGCTTACAAATTGCTCAGGCAATATATCGAATTGAAGGATAGCCTGAATAATAACGAAAGCATCCAGAAGCTTACCTCGTATAACCTTGAGTTGAATTTTAGAGACAAGCAGCATCAGCTGACGCTGCAGCAGCGCGAGCGTGATGTTTTGTACCAGCAGCGCATCAAACAGCAACGGCTCATCAACACCATCTTCCTGATCGTCATCTTAGGAATGATAGCAACGTCGATGGTTTATTACCGGCAAAAGCGAAAACAGCAAAAAATAAATGCGATGCTGGAAGATAAAAACCGGGAGGTATTACAGCAAAAGACGAATATTAACGACCAGGCCCAAAAGCTGAACGAACTGAATACACTGAAAGACCGGTTGATCTCGGTATTGGCGCATGACCTGCGGGCGCCGCTGAGCACGCTAAGGGGCTTGTTCGACCTTTTACAGGACGATACAATTTCGCATGAGCAAATGCTTCAAATGATACCAGGTGTGCTCAAGAAACTGGAGTATACTTCCGATTTCCTCGATACGCTCCTGTTTTGGATCAATAGCCAGATGGAAAATTTCGAGAGTTCGGCAAAGAGCTTTTATATCAAAGACATTGTGGCATTTGAAGCCGAAAACTACCACGAGCAGGCTGCTTTAAAAGGTATTAACCTTATTGAGAACGTCCCTGACGATGCCGTTGCTTCTGCCGACCCGAACTCAATACGCATCGTGCTCCGTAACCTCATCACCAATGCGATCAAGTTCTCGGGAGAGAACGATATTATTGAAATATTAGTCGACCGCGAGGACGATCACTATATCATCACCGTTAAAGATACCGGCACCGGTATGAGCGAAGAGCAGCGCGGCAAGCTGTTCAAGAGCAAAGTGAACAGCAAAGCCGGCACCAATAACGAGTCGGGCACCGGCATGGGCATGTTGTTTTGCAAGGACCTCGTTGAACGCTGCAGCGGCCGGATATGGGTAACCAGCACACTCGGCGAAGGTACCGCCTTCTCCTTTACCATTCCCGCAGGCACATTGGCGCAAAGGGAACAATTGCAGGTTGCCTGATTATGAAGACCGACTATCGGGACCTCTTGCTTGGGCAAACGACAATTTAAGTATCCCGCTTAAATTAAACGCAGCTTGCTATTCTAAATATAAATAACAATATTTATTGCATGTTTTGGATTTCCTGAACCGTTGATCTTTATCCCGCAAGTATGATTTAGACGGATACACGATGTCCACTTAAGCCAGTTAAGTCATGCTTTCCACAGATTAAGGTAAGTAGAAGGCTGTTCTTGGTAACATTGTAAAATCCGCCCTATTGGTCCTTAAATATAATGGTAAGAAACAAAGTCGAGAAAATAAAACATGCATGGAAAATATTTTTCTGCGCCGTTTTTATAATAATTTCATGCAATGATCCCGTAGCGGACAAATACCAAAAAATATTACAATCTCATCCAACAATATTTTCGCAAACCCTGCCCGACTATTATTTAGAATTGTTTCAGCAAGAGGCAAGGGGCAAAATTCACTTGATGACATCTCTTGAACATATCGGCAGAGATACGGTCTGT
>Ga0206864_1168_pt1 | contig 20879 bp, 16 predicted proteins | sample Alteio_BWOrgCont_42_FD_152632 | JGI IMG/M metagenome (GOLD analysis project Ga0206864, IMG submission 152632) | Enriched cells from forest soil in Barre Woods Harvard Forest LTER site, Petersham, Massachusetts, United States -... | ecosystem: Environmental > Terrestrial > Soil > Temperate forest >...
CCCATGCAGCAGCATATCCATCGCATGATCGAAGGAGCCGGCCTGGATCACTTCGCCGGAGTTGACAAAAAATATTTCGTCGGCGTTCTCGATCGTATTTAAACGATGGGCTATGATAACCCGGGTTGTGGTTTCCGGGAGTTTATTTAAAATATCGCTCAAAAGCTTTTCTGTAATCGTATCGATATTGGCAGTGGCCTCGTCCAATATCAACAACTCAGGGTTGCGTAAAACCGCACGCATGAAGGCAATGAGCTGCTTTTGCCCCAGGCTGATGCTGTCGCTGCCGGAAAGTACTTTTGTTTCGAGGCCCTGTTCAAATAATACCAGCAAACTTTCGAGGTTGGCATCCTTTATTACCTGCTCAAGGCCTTCGTGGCTGTGACTGGCGTACTTTTCGTTGCCATATAAAATATTGTCGCGGACGGTGCCTGTAAACAGGAAGGGCTCCTGCAGGATAAAACCGATCTTTTGGGTTCTTTCGGCCGGCTGATAGCCACGGATGTCTTTCCCGTCGAGCAGCACCAGGCCTTTATCGGCATCATACAAGCGGGCGATGAGCGAAGCCGTGGTGGTTTTACCACCGCCGGTAGGCCCCACCAGCGCATACGTTTTACCGCGTTCCAGTTTGAAATTGATGTTGTGTAAAATCTCGCGGCCTTCGTCATAGCTGAAATGCACATTCCTGAACTCCAGGAGCGAAGAGGCGTTTTCAACAGCCTGCGACGAAATTGTGACCATGTCGGTATCGAGCGCCAGTATCTGTTCGATCCTGTCCCAGCCTGCCATAGCTGTCTGGAAGGTGGCCCATAGCGCTGCCAATTGCCGCAATGGATTGTAAAACTGGTTGGCATAGGAGAAATAACTGATCAGCAAACCCGGCCCCACTTCCCTGGCAGAGATCAGGTAAATCCCGTAAGCAAAAACAATGAGCTGAGCGAAGCTGGAAAACATCTGGTAAACCGGCACATAGCTATTGTTGGCTATCCCCGCGCCGATGGAAGTGTCGTAATTATCCTTATTGGCCTGATCAAACCGTTTGCGGAAATAATCCCGACGGTTAAAAGCAATGATCACCTTAAAATTGTTCAGGCTTTCCTGTATTTCGGCGCTCATGCCGCCGACTGATTTCAGGTTACGGGCGTTTTTTCGTTTCACCCATGGCGATGTGAGGTAGGTGAAGATCAGTATCGCCACCGCCGGTAAAAGGGTTGCACTGCCAAGTTTAACATTCACGCTCAACAGGAAAATTCCAGCCCCGAGCATAGTTGCAATACTGCCGATAAACTGCATCAGCGACTGCGAAAAGAACGTGTTGATCTTATCGGTATCGTTGTTAATACGGGAGATCAGATCGCCCGCTTTGTTCTGGTTAAAAAATCCTACCGGCAGCAGTTGCAGCTTATTGAAAATCGCGTTTCGGAGCGTAAAAAGCATCCGCTGCCCAACACCGCCCATCATAATGGTTTGGCTGTAGCTGGCAAAAAACGCTGTACCATACATGGCCAGCAGGATACCGCAATTGACCAGTACGCCATGATAATCCTTGTGGGCGGTGAAAATGTATTTGTCGATAGTTCTACCGATAAGATACCAGGCATACAAGTTGAGGCCCGAATTTACCAGGATGGCGAAAAGGGCAAGCAGCAAGTTGCGCCGCTCATGCGAGATCAGCTTTAAAAGCTTCCCCAGCGATGACCAGGTGGACGACCGCGGGGCATTGGCCTGCAAATCGTTGAGATTATACTTCATAATGGCTGGTACTTTGCTGTGAATCAAAAATCTGTACGTATTCCGGGCTGTTTCGCATCAGCTCATCGTGCTTGCCGGTGGCCACTATTTCACCCTGCATCATCAGGATGATCTGGTCGAAATGCTCCACTGAGGCGATCTTTTGTGTTACCGAAATCAGGGTAAGGCCGGGATAGTGCTTTTGTACGTTGGCCAATATTTTATTTTCGGTGCTGGTATCAACACGGGCCGTAAAATCGTCCAGCAGCAATACTTTGGGGTTAATGGCCAATGCCCTGGCCAGCATAATGCGTTGTTTTTGCCCACCGGAAAGACTCGAGCCGCGTTCCGAAACTACGGTGCTCAATTTTTCGGGGAGTGCCTCAATAAAATCTTTTAGCTCGGCGGTGTCGACGGCTTTTTGCAGGGATTCATCGGTCACTGTATCGCTAAAGGCGATGTTTTCGCGGATGCTCATGTTAAAAATAATGCTATCCTGGAAAACAAAGCCAACCTGGCTGTGAAAGCTTTCGCTATCATAATCGGTTATTGGCCTGCCATCGAACAATATTTCACCCGACGTTGGCTTAATGAGCCCGGTGAGCAGATAGAGTAACTGTGATTTTCCGGCCGCGGTGGGGCCGATCACGGCAATTTTCGAACCCGGTTTAACGTCGAAAAAGATCCCTTTCAGAGCCGGCTTTTGGCCGTAAAGCATCGAAACCTCTTTCAATTCAATGCCACCATTTAAAGTTTCGACAACGGTACCTTTATCCGATGTATCCTGCGCCTCGAGCACCGCGTAGATACGGTTGAACGAAGCCGTGGCCTGGGCGATGATATTGCTCATGAAGCCAATGATCAAAATCGGGAAGATCAGTTGAAACAGGTAACTGTTGAAGGCCGCAAAATCGCCAAGCGTCATGGTATTGGCTATCACGAAATGGCCGCCCAGGGCCAGGATGCTTAGCGTAGCTGCGTTGGCGGTGAAGGTAATAATGGGTATCAGGCCGGAGAACAATCGTAAAATGCTAAAACCAATGTTCCTTGCCTCGGTATTGGCTTTTATAAATTTATCGAACTCCAGCGCCTGCGAATTGATCACCCTGATCAAAAAAGACCCAAGAATACTTTCGTTGATAACTTTATTCAACCAGTCGATCACACCTACTCTTCTGCCGAACAATGCCCTCACCCGTTTTAATACGTAAGCAAAAGTGCCGCCGATGATGGGTATGATGGCAATAACGCATAGCGCCAGTTTCCAGTTGATGGTGAGCAGTAAAATGCTTGCCCCAACAATAATAAATGCCGAGGACACAATATTAACCAGCGCCTGGGCAACAAACATCTTTATGGCGTCAACATCCGCTGTAAGATTGGTTAAGAGTTTACCCGGTGTAACCTGGTCGATAAAGCCATTGCTTTGCTGCGATATTTTGCCCGACAAGCGGGTACGGAGATCGCGGGCCACTTTTTCGGATGCGTAAGTTTGAATAATAGTTTGCAGGTAAGCGAATATAAAAACAACCAATATGGCTCCCGTGTACCTGATCAGCGTTGGATTGACGTTAAACTTGGTGTGGCTTAAAAAGCTGTGCACGTAATCGTCAATCCCATGCTGAATGATCTTGGGCAGCCAAAGCGTAACGCTGTTGCTGAAAAGCGCGAACAGTATTAACAGCGCCACAAGGCCCCGGTATGGGATTAACAGGCTGAAAACGCCGGGTTGCTTGGGTTTATTTGGGGTTTGATCCATTCCGTACTTGGTGTTTAGCTGACAAATGCACGCAAAAATAACAATCGGCTGCTATTTAATTGGACAGACGATTGAGGAAATGAAACATTTTAGGACAAAAGTTTTTGACAGCCGGAAAGTTTTCAATACTGGTGGGGTGACACGCAATAGTGAGCGCCAACAGGGCGTTCATCATTAAGATTCGTCTTTCATGTCAGTTTTCTCTTCTGACGGTTTTGTATTGCTTAAAAACTGTATTGAACCGCTTTGTTGCGATTTGGTGCTTTAGGCGAAGGCACATCTCTGTGCCTTTGACGCTTAAGGCTCTGGTCTACATTATTGTCATGCATTTCGCAGCCGACATGGTTGTGCTATTCTTCATTTGAACAAATGAAATTTGGCTGTAACGTTTTGAAAAATTCCGCATCATTTAGTTATGGTTGCCAAACCATTAAAATTAGCCAGAGATATCAGTGAAAAAGACCAGCTTATTTCTATTGTCGATGCTGATGGCCAGCCGCTTGTTAAGCCAGGGCGTTGTTACATGTCGTGAGGATAGCCTGAAGGCGTGGATGCAACGCTATCACGTGCCCGCGGTTGGCATAGGTATCATTGAAAACGGTAAAATAAAATCGGTAAAAGTTTACGGCAATATTCGCCCGAATGTGCCCGGGCCGGTAAATACCATATGGAATATTGCCTCCATGACCAAGCCGGTTACGGCGCTTACCGCCCTGAAACTTGCAGATCAGGGATTGTTAGACATAGACGAGCCACTTTCGGATTGGTATGTGCATCCTGACATCAAAGACAACTCCTGGGCAAAGGAACTGACCACGCGTATTTTGCTCAGTCATCAAAGCGGCTTCCTTAACTGGCCTTATATGGAGCCCGACAAAAAGTTGAGATTTCATTTCGAGCCGGGGCATGGCTGGCACTATTCCGGCATGGGTTATGAGTATGTGAGGATGGCACTTGAAAATAAATTTCACAAATCTCTGCAGCAACTGGCCCAGGAGGAAATTTTCGGCCCATTGGACATGAAGAACACGCATTTGGGTTGGTCAGACGAGATAGATTCCAACCGTTTCGCCTGGGGGTATGATACACTTGGGGTTAAAAAAGCCTCCCGTACAAACAGGCTAATGCCGCAGACTGGATGTTAACGACAGTGGGCGATTATTGCAAATTTGCACTTTATGTGATGAAAGGGGCAGGATTATCACAAAACATATACCGCGAAATGACCCGCATCCAGGCGAATTTTGATACCACAGCGGCCGGCAAAAATGACGGAATGGGTTTGGGTTGGGAGGTGATCATTGGACTGAATAATGGGGAGTTTGCTTTGACGCACGATGGAAGTGATCCCGGGTTAGCCACCACAGGCTTATTATTACCAAAATCGGGAAGGGGCATTATCATCTTCACCGACGGCCAAATGGGCGATAAGCTGTACAGCAAGATATTTAAATACGCTTTCCCAGACCAAAAAGCCGCACTGGCCAGATCAATGGAGGAGTTCAGGGAATGATAAAATGTATGGCTTTGCTGTTGCTTTTTGGCTGTTTATTATTTTAAACATTTATGCCACCATTACAAATTTGTGTTTTGCCGGACGGCCGGACGCTCAGCTTTATCGAATTCGGCAAGCCGGGCGGCTGGCCGGTTTTTTATTTTCACGGCGTGCCGGCTTCCTGTTACGAGGCGCTGCTGGTGAACGACGATGAAATAAACAGGTTCGGGCTGCGGATCATTGCCCCTGACCGTCCCGGAGTTGGCCAATCCACTTTTCAGCCAGATCGCCGGTTTATTGACTGGCCGAAAGATGTGCTGGCACTTGCCGCCTATTTAAACATAGAACGCTTTGCCGTTCTTGGTAATTCGGGGGGATCCGCCTACGTTTTGGCGTGTGCCCTGCAAATACCTCATAGGTTGAGTGCAGCCGTTATCGTATCCGGGGCCTGGCAAATGAACCTGCCGGTAGCGATGCGAAATTTAAGCGGGCCCAATCGCTTGTTTTGGCGGATTGCAGCGAAAATGCCCTGGTTGCTTACCACGGTACTACGCGGCATGAGACCATCTCCGCTGTCCCGGGAGAAATTATTGAAAAGTTTCCGCAAGGTAATGGAGCCGCCGGATTATGAAGCGCTCCGTTTGGGCGACCGTCCACAAATAGCTGCTGAAACGCTGACCGGCGGCTTAGCGCAATTGGAAGGCTCGGCGGCCGAAGTGCAGCTTTACGTAAAGCCAAGCGGTCTTGGGTTTACCGGTGTGAGCATACCGGTATACTTTTTTCACGGAGAACTGGACAAAAACGTCCCTATAGAACTCGTCAGGGGAATGCTGCCCGGCTTGCGCCACGCCAGCCTGATCACTTACCAGAATGATGCGCATATATCCACACTTTGTAACCATTTTGATGATATCGGTGCGGTGCTGCTCGCTTCATTCGAGAAGTTCTGATTTATAATGCGAATTTAGAACCAAGAGTCAAGAAAAATTTTGCTAAATATATCCTTTTGTCCGCAAGAATTTCACCCATAAATGATAGCCGGTGTCGTTGAGATGGATGCCATCCGGCTTTGCATACCTTAGTGCCAGTTTGCCATTTTCGTCTTTGAGCAGGGTATTGAAAGCGACATAGCTGAATTTATCCGGCGTGGCGTCTTTTTTTAACCAACCATTGATCAAGTCGATCTGCCTACCTTTGTTGAGGGCGAACGGGTAATCCGTTTTCACGTTGTTGTTGGTGGGAAATATTCCCATCACATAAATATCTATTGATGGTGAGGCATGGTGAATCTGCTTCACAATAGACCGTATATTTTTTAGGGTAACACTTAAAGGCAGGTTGAGCGAAAAATCGTTTATCCCGATCTCGATAAAAACTTTTAAAGGCTGCCTGGTAATTATGTCTTGTAAGCGCGCCAAAACGCCAAAAGTGTTATCGCCGGCGATGCCCCGGTTAACGACGGATGGATCATTCAGCAATTTTTGCCAGTCTCCAAACTCCGTAATGCTGTTGCCCAAAAAGATGATCCGGCCTTTAACAACTGGCTCAGCGTTAAAAGCGGCCGTTCTTTCGCGGTAGTGACTGCTCATGTATTTCGATTGGTCTCCGGAAATACTTTGAGCGATCGATACAGCCGACAAAAGGCTTAATAGAAATGTAAATGCTATTTGTTTCATGATACAGTGACTGTAAGCGAAATTGGGTTTAAATTTTGTGAATTGACGATATATCGGAAACGATCTTGGGTTGCTAGCAAAAAAGGTGTTGCCACCTACGGGGCAAAAAGAGAGACTTATTGAATTTTCTACAAACGTTTAGCACCTACGGCGCAAAGAGTTGCCTTAGCATAATGACGCCGCCTAAGATGTATGGAATAACCAGGTTGAAAAACATTTTGCAAGTGATTACTAAGGCTGCCGTAGCGTTGCTTGTAAAAAATTCATTTTCCACTCGCCGTTACTCTTTCTGAAAGTGGCGCTTTCTATCCAGTCAAGACTCTTCTTACCTCTTGGGCCGAACACAAAATCAGCATGGTTGATATAGGTCACATCGCCGGATGTATCGTCGACATGTATTTTAAAATTGCCGAATTTGTATTTTACCGTAAATGGCATATTGCGCCTGATGTTCATAAAAGCGCTGTCGTTGTTCCAAACAGCCCCATTTTCATAAAGCATGAAATCAGGGGTCGTCAATGCCCTCATTCTCGCGGTGTCTTTGTTCTCAATCCCCTCAAAATAGCCTGTCAGGACTTTTTTTATTTTTTCCGGATCATCCGTTGCGGGTTTTGGGTGGCAACCGGTTAATAAGACTATAGCCAGGACGACGAACGTAATATTGTTTAATTTCATCATTCATCACGTTTATAGTCGCAAACATATAAGTATATTAGAATGGCAATTGTGCAGAAATGCTCAAATTTTGAATTTTCGCCAACTCCTAATTTGTGCTATCTTGCATCAACATCGTCTGTAGACAAGTTAAACCTGAAAGTTAAGCCAAATGTATTTTACTAAGCTCCCCGATGAAACGGAACCAGGCTATGATGAGCAAAAGCATTTCAGCAAGTTTGGCAAACACAACATCGTATTCTATGCATCGGCCTCCGAATCATGCTGCGACCAGCACGTTGGCTGCCTTTCCCTGAAAGGAGTGTTCGAAGGGGAAGAGTGGTATGGCGTCGGCAATCGCGAGATTGCTGTGAGGCGCAACCAATTCCTCGTGCTGAATAATGAACAGTCTTATTCCTACCGAATCAAGTCCGGCGAAAGCGCAAGGATTGTTTCCATTTTTTTTAAAAAAGAATTTGCCGCAGCCGTGTTAAAGGATGCGCTATATACGGAGGATGAGTTACTGGGCGACCCACATCATACAGGAGAAAAAATGCCCGAATTCTTTCAAACCCTGCACCAGGCCGGGCCGGCTTTGCAATGGCAACTGTCAGGGCTCGTGGCTTCACTCGATAAACATGGATATAACAACTGCATGGTTGATGAACACCTTGTTTGGCTGTTGCACCATTTGATCAGCGTGCAGCAAGCGGAGCTTTACCACTCAAAGAACGTGAACGCCATTAAGGCAAGTACCAAAGCTGAAATATACAAACGGCTGGTTGTAGCCAGGGATATGCTGCATTCGTCTTTTTTCGATAATCCCAACTTAAATTCCATTGGTGAAACAGCTTGCTTGTCTGTTCCGCAATTGGTGAGGCAATTTAAAGCGGTGTTCAACATCACACCGCACCAATATCTTACCCGGGTAAAACTCGAACACGCGGCACATTTGCTTCGATCGACACAGCAGCCGCTGCAACAGATAACCTGGCTATGCGGATTTGAAGATGTAAGTGCTTTTTGCCGGGCTTTTAAGGGGGCATACGGGATACAACCGGCGCGGTTTAGATCAGGAGCGAAAGGCGCTGAAACGTTGTGAAGGACTAATCAACGTAACGAAGGCTATCTTAATGGGTCTGTGGGGACACAGACCACAGAGGGAGGGGTGCGCGGACGACGAAGGGGAGTATTGTCATAGAGCAATCAAAAGTGTAAGAATCCTTCCCTAAACATTTTTCACAACCATATCGAAGCTTGAGGCTGGCCGTACGTCCCGAAAATAGTATTGCTCCGCCTGATCCCACCGTTCATGCCATTGCGTTAAAAACTCTTCTTCTTCCCGCTTTTTTAAACGCTGATGCCTCGCGTCTACGGGTACATCCACCAGGATTTTCAGATCGATCAAGTCACTTAGTTGCGGCCGGGCAGAATAGGCGCCTTCCAGTATAATAATGTCGTTTACTTCATAATTAATTGGTTCTGCCCGAACGTTGTAACTCCCATCCAGACAAGCCCCGGCATTAAAATCGAAGCTATTCCAGCGGGCGGGAATTCCATCAAGGAGGGGTTCTAAAACACAGCTTCTTAACTCTCGCCAATTTATCGCATCTGCTGCCCGTTCTTTATAGGACCGCTTGATCCAGCCCTCATTGGTGATATGAGCCGCATAAAAATCATCGGTAGATATGAGCGTGGCATCCAATTGCTTTGCGACGATTTCGGCGATAGCTGATTTTCCGGAGCCGCTTCCACCATCGATCGCAATCAAAAGACACTTTTTATTGACCTTCTTTAGCGACCGTATTTTTTCTACTATTATCAAAGAAACGGCATTAAGCTGGCTTAGTCCCATCGTTTTCACATTTGTTTCCGAACCCGCAATTTCGGATAAAATGTGCTGCCGGCAATGTCTAAAATAAACATTTCAGCAACCTTTTTCCATTCTTCGGAAAGCGGTTCGATTATCTTTCACTGCGGCTAAATGACCAATTAGTTTTTAGGCCGATGCGCAAGCGCGAATATGGTGTACAGGTGATGTGCTTCGTGCAAAAGGAAAAATTCGGTCCATTCCATCAAGGTAAGTTTACCGAAGCGCTGGTGGATGCCAATGCGATCGAGCTTGTCGGGAGGTAAATCGGTGATCAGGTGAAAGATAGTTTCACGGTCGCGCGATATTTTTTTGAGAAGTTCGTAGGTGGTAAATGCACAGTAGATCTCAAATTCATCGTCGTCTTCGGCCCGGTATGAACTGAATGCGGGCTCATCCATGGCTAATATTTTGCGGACCCGATCGAGAAAAACGGGCTGGTATTTGGCCAGGTGGGCAATATTTTCATGGATACTCCATTTGTCTTTTACCGGGCGGGATTGAATCTGGCGGTTATTCAGCTTTACGATGAGCGAGGCTATCGTTTTGTGCTGTTCTTTTAAACGCTGATTTAATGATTGGTAGATCATATTATCGTTTTACGACATTTTTAAAAAATGGTTAATTTCTCAAATAGCTAAAAAAATCATTTAAAGCTACTGCCTTTAGCAGATTTGTGCAAGTAATTGGGCGCCGTTGAAATGAAAGAAGGAGCTGCCCGCGAGGATACCGCCTATTGGAGAGGAACGACCATTCGGGACTGCTTCATTTTTTTTGCTATATTTAACACAAGAATGTCTTACTTAAGTCGCTTGCAAATTAAAATAACCGTTGCCACTTTGCTCCTGGTGATAAGTTTTGGAAAAGCATTTACCCAAAATACCATCCGGCCCATTGAACAATTGATCACAGATTCATCCGGTTGGGCCGGCTTTAAGAACGCAACGAAAATAGCCCAAAACCAATATGAGGTTTTACCGGCCGACCCTGTTAAGGCGAAGGATGCCTTATACCAAACCCAGGTAACCACCCGCTCGCTCATGGGCGCGATCATCTATTTTACCGGGGGGATTCTTGTTGACAACGGATGGATACGGATATTAGGTTCGGGAAGTGAAAAATTGCCACGATCCCTCCCCGGATGGAATAAAGGCAAAACCTATCAAAACATTGGAGAACGTCCTACCTTCCTGTTAATTGCAGACGATGCCGTTGGTGGCTTTTTTGCCATCAATGCGGGTGGCCTGGGCGACGAACAGGGAAAAGTTTATTACCTCGCTCCCGACGACCTCAGATGGGAATCCTTACACATTGGTTATACCGATTTTATAAACTTTTGCCTTGTGGGGAACCTAAATAAATTCTACTCCGGCTTAAGATGGGAAAATTGGAAGGCCGATATGATCAAACTCGGGGCAAACGAAGGATATTCCATGTATCCCTATCCCTGGACGCTTGAAGGAAAAGATATCGATAAAGTTTCAAAAACAGCTGTACCGATTCAGCAGCTTTATGACTTTGAGACCGGTGAACTCAAAAAGGTGAAACAGTAAGTTTGGGGCTTATGTAAGAGCGTAAAGCAGAAAGCTAAAAAATTTTTAATCAAAAGCTGTAGTTGGAGGTATATACGATTGATTATCGGCTTGATATTACTCTTAGGCCTGCTCATCAACCTGCCTCGAGTGCCGGTTCAAAGATCTTCTCAGATTTTCTTAATCAACTCACCAAGCGTTTTTAAACGTTGATCAATCTGTGGACTATACGGTATCCCAAAGCTGATCCGTATAAAATTGGAAAACCGGCTGTCGATACTGAATACCTGTCCGGGCGAAATAACAATATGGTAGGCGAGCGCCTGTTCGTATAGCTCGAAGGCATTGATCTTTTTATTGAGCTCGATCCACAAGCCATAACCGCCTTCAGGCCGGCTGACTTTGATATCTAAAGGGAAATATTCAACAATGGCTTGCGTGTACCTGAGGCATTGCGTGTGCAACGCGCGACGGAGCTTGCGCATGTGCAGATCGTAACGGCCCGTTTCCAGAAAATGGGCGATTGCCGCCTGGGTGGGCGATGCGGAAGACAGGGCGTGCATCAGCTTTAGGGTGATGATCTGCTCCTTGAACTTTCCGGGCAGACACCAGCCCACGCGATACCCGGGGGCCAATGATTTGGACACCGAAGAACAGTACATCACCAAACCATGCTCATCGTAACTTTTGCAGGTACGCGGCCGGGTTTTGCCAAAATAAATTTCGCCATAAATATCGTCCTCGATCAACGGCACTTCATATCGCGCCAGCATAGCCACCATCTTTTTTTTGTTTGCGTCCGTCATACAAAACCCCAGCGGGTTGCTGAAGGAGGGTACAAAAAGGCAGGCTTTGATCTGCTTTTCGGCAATTACTTTTTCAAGATAATCCAGGTCAAGGCCGGCAATCGGATCGGCGGGGATCTCGACTATTTTCAGTCCTAAACTTTGAATGGTGGTGAAAATCCCAAAATAAGCGGGGCTCTCGATAGCCACAGCATCACCCGGTTTTGTCACGGCCCGAAGACAAAAACCCAGGGCCTCCATACATCCCTGCGTGGTAATTACATCTTCGGCGGTAATATTTCCGCCCCAGCTGAAGGAAAACCGCGCCACCTGTTTGCGCAGGTTTTCGTTGCCTTGTACCGGCTCGTAATTGATGCAGCTGTCGGTGCTTAGGCGAATGGCCTCCATCATCGACTTGTTCAGCTTAGCCTGTGGCACCAGCGACAAGGCCGGGACCGATCTCGACAGCCGGACGACACTCTCGCTGGAATAGTTGCGGTAAACCAGGGAGATCATTTCATCAAGGCTTAGTTTTTTGCTTTCCTTCACGTATTCCGCTGGCTTTTGCTGCACAAAGGGCCGCGCGGGAGTGTACCTTACGTAATAACCCGATTTGGGCCTGGCCTCGATAAGCCCGTTTATCTCTAACTGTACGTAAGCTTTGTAGGCGGTACTTAAACTTATGCCCTGCTCCTGGCTCAATGCCCGTACCGAGGGTAATTTATCGCCTGTTTTCAACAATTGCTGTTTGATCTGGCCGGCCAGGCGGTCGGCTATCTGCTGATAAAGGAAATCCTCGCTTGCCGGAGGAGCTAAAGTTGAAATGTTTGTCATTTTATGTTAGCAATAAACGGGTTTTATCGCCCGGGCAAATGATGGACATTTGCAGGACCGGGCAAAATCTGTTATGCGCAAAAATAATAAATCTGCATCTGTTTTGTTAGTCGAAATTAACTGAATTTTGTAAAGTAAAAGGAGAACTAAATGGAAGACACCGAAACAAAGCCTGAAACCGGCCTGGACCCCTCGAATTGGGACGACATCAAGCGGCTGGGTCACCAGATGATTGATGATATGGTTGATTATTTAAAAAATATCGGCGAAGCAAACGTTTTTACAGCGGTTCCAAAAAGTGTGAAAAAGGAATTTGAGAAGCCCATTCCTACGGAACCTGGCGATATTTTTGAGATATACAATGATTTTAAACAACACATCCTGCCTTACCATGGCGGAAATATCCATCCAAAATATTTCGCATGGGTGCAGGGAACAGGCACGCCCATGGGCGCGCTCGCCGATCTGTTGGCCGGAGTGATCAACAGTAACGCCACCATGGGCGATCAAAGTTCGCTTTACGTGGACCGGCAGGTAATAAATTGGTGCAAGGAGTTATTGAACTATCCGGCAACCGGCAGCGGAATTTTGGTTAGCGGCGGATCCATCGCCAACATTACCGCATTAATTGTGGCCCGCAATACCATCATCGTAAACAGTAAAAACGCCGGTGTCTATGCGGCGCCAGGCAAATTGACGGCCTATTGCAGCGCCGAAACGCATAACTGCGTGAACAAAGCCGCCGAGGTGATCGGCATGGGCGGCGACAACCTGCGAAAAATACCTGTAAATGAACATTTTGAAATCGACATAGAAGCGCTGAAAAGCAAAATTGCCGAAGACAAGGCAGCCGGGTTTATTCCTTTTTGTATTGTTGGTAACGCCGGCACGGTAAATACCGGGGCCATTGATCCTATTGATGCATTACTAAAAATCGCCCGCGCGGAAAAGATATGGCTTCATATTGACGGCGCCTTCGGTGCGTTGGCGAAGCTTGTGCCAGCTTACCAGGAACGGCTAAAGTCGCTTGAGGAAGCCGACAGCGTGGCATTTGATCTGCATAAATGGATGTATGTTCAATATGAAGTAGGCTGTGTGCTGTTTAAAGATGCAGCGGCCCACCGGGCAGCCTTTGCCAATGCCGTTAATTATTTAACGGCACACGAGCGGGGGCTTTCGGCCGGGCCCGATACGATCTCCAATTATGGAATGGAATTGTCAAGGGGATTTAAAGCATTGAAAGTTTGGATGAGTTTAAGGGAGCATGGGATTGATAAATACGCGGCTATGATCAGCCAGAACATAGACCAGGCATTTTACCTTGGGTCGGAGATCGCGAAACGTCCCTCGCTGGAACTGCTGACGCCCGTAACGATGAATATTGTGTGTTACCGGTACAATCCCGGCGGTTTGGATGATGACCAACTGAACGTATTGAACAAGGAATTACTGATGCGGACGCATGAGGCGGCGGTTGCGGCCCCATCCAGCACCGTACTCAATGGAAAATACGCCATACGGGTAGCGATCACTAATCACCGGACACGGCGCAGGCACCTCGATGAAATGATCGCGGGCACCATTGAAATTGGCGATGTCTTAATGAAGGAATACGAAGCCAAATTATTCAGGTTTGATTTTCTTACACAATAATTTCAAAATTCAATGTCAGCGAATCTCATTATCCGGCCCATTAAAATATTCGATTATGACCGGTGGGCGCCGCTTTGGGAAGGCTACAACGCATTTTACGGGCGGGCGGGCGAAACCGCGCTCGCACCAGCAATTAGTAAAATGACCTGGACCCGTTTCTTCGACTCAAAGGAACCGGTTCATGCGCTGGTTGCTGAAAGCGATGGAAAACTTGTCGGCCTTGCACACTATCTTTTCCACCGGAGCACTACATCGGTAGAACCGGTTTGCTATTTGCAGGATCTGTTCACTGCGGAAAATGCGCGCGGAAAAGGAGTAGGAAAAGCTTTGATTTACGCAGTCCATACTGAAGCCAAACTTGCCGGCGCGTCCCGTTTATATTGGCAAACCCACGAGACAAACAATACCGCTATGCGCCTTTATGATAAAGTGGCCGAAAAGTCGGGGTTTATCGTTTACCGGAAGCCGATAGGTTAGAGGTGAAAGGCGAAAGGTGAAAGGTGAAAGGTGAAAGGCTGAAAACGGAAAGCTTAAGGCTAAAATATTGATTTCCAACGTTATTTATCTGATCTGAAGTTCAATGATAGACTTAGTATAATACATAAACCAAGATAATGACATCGACTTTTAATCCCAAGACTGAGTATATTTTAGAAGATGAGCGCGTGCTGTTGAGACCACTCAAGGAAAGTGACCTCGAATTTCTTTTACCGTTTGCCATCAATGAACCGGATACCTGGAAACATTCTGCCATAAGCGCGAAAGGCGCAGATGGGATGAAAACCTATATACAAAGCGCTGTTACAGCAAGGGCCCAGGGCAAAGAATACCGTTTTATTGTATTTGATAAACTATCGAACGAATACGCGGGAAGTACGGGTTTTTATGATATACAACCGGCCAACCAAACCTTACAGTTAGGCTATACCTGGTATGGCGAAAAGTTTAGGGGTACTGGGCTTAACAAACATTGCAAGTTCCTGCTATTGCAGTTTGCCTTTGAAGTGATTGGAATGCTAAGGGTAGAGTTCAGAGCCGATGCGCTGAACGAGCGGAGCATCGCCGCTATGAAAAGCATCGGCTGTATGGAGGAAGGTATACTTCGCAGCAGTACGCCACTTTGCGGCGGTGGCCGCCGGGATTCGATCGTGTTGAGCATTTTGGCTGATGAATGGGAAAACGGGGTGAAAGCGAGGCTTGAACAGCGGATTACACAACCATCGTAATGTCATAATTAAAAAGTTTTAAATTTTTTGAGGATGTTGGTCGCGTTAGATAGATATTTACGAACCTGCGCGTAACAAACAGGGAAATTAAAAATCTATTTAAAAAAAAGCTGCAACGTGAATACCATCCTCGATATTGAAAACCTGGGCAAAACTTATCTAAGCGCCGGGCGAACGCTAACTGTACTTGAAAATATTAATTTCTCCGTCGCCAAAGGCTCAACAAATGCCATTGTAGGTCCATCCGGAAGCGGTAAAACCACCCTGCTGGGCTTATGTGCAGGGCTCGACAGGCCGGGTACCGGTTCGGTTGCTTTAAATGGAATTAATTTAGGCGATTTGTCGGAAGACCAGCGCGCACAGGTGCGCAACCAGCATGTAGGGTTCATTTTTCAGAATTTCCAGCTACTGCCAACATTGACTGCACTCGAAAATGTGATGGTGCCCCTGGAACTACGCGGCGAAAAAAATATTAAAGCCCGGTCGATGGAGCTACTCGATAAGGTAGGCCTGGCCGACCGGGGGCACCACTACCCTGCCCAGCTTTCGGGCGGGGAACAGCAAAGGGTATCGCTGGCGAGGGCCTTTTCCAATTCGCCGGCTATTTTGTTTGCGGATGAGCCTACAGGTAACCTCGACGCTGAAACCAGTGAAAAAGTAGTGAAGCTGATATTCGACCTCAACAAAGAAGCCGGGACAACATTGGTGTTGGTAACGCACGATCTTGAACTGGCCGCAAAAACCCAGCGCATTATCCGCATTAAAGGGGGTAAATTGATCGCCGACGACAAAATCGAATCGAACTAAAGGCCATGGAGAAAAGAAAGATCAATATCCCCTGGCTTTTTACCATGGCCTGGCGCGACAGCCGTAGAAACCGTTCGCGACTGCTGTTGTTTATTTCGGCCATCGTATTTGGTATCGCAGCTTTAGTTGCCATCTACTCGTTCCGGTACAACCTTGAAAATGACATCAATTCGCAGGCAGCAACCTTAATAGGCGCCGACCTCTCGGTATCCGGCAGCAAAGCCCCGGATGCGACCATCCAGCATTTGCTTGATTCATTAGGCGACCGGAAGTCGCAGGAACGGGCCTTTGTTTCGATGGTTTATTTTCCAAAAAGCAATGGCACCCGCCTGGTACAGGTTCATGCGCTGCAAGGCGATTTCCCGTATTACGGCAGTTTGGAAACTGTGCCGGTTGCCGCCGGGCAGACGTTCAGAAATGCCAAAGATGCCCTTGTTGATAAGGTGCTGATGCTGCAATTCAATGCAAAGGTGGGCGACTCGGTAAAAATCGGGAATGTTATTTTCCTTATTGCGGGTACACTCAACAAAGCCCCCGGACAATCAGGCGTAAGTGCCAGCATTGCGCCATCGGTTTATATTCCTCTGCAATATTTGCAGCAAACCGGCCTCACGCAAAAAGGCAGCCGGATCAGCTACAATTACTTTTTCAAGTACGACCACACGGTCAACATGAAAAACCTGGTCAAAAATATCGACCCACGGCTTGACAAAGCGGATATGAGTTACGAAACCATCGAGATGCGCAAAGAAAACTCCGGGCGCGCCTTTGGTGATCTTACCCATTTCCTGGCATTGGTTGGTTTTATCGCCCTGCTGCTGGGCTGCGTAGGCGTGGCCAGCGCGATCCATATTTACATCCGCGAAAAGATCGCCTCCATCGCTATCATGCGATGCCTTGGGGTAAAGGCCATAGAAGCTTTTTTGATCTACCTCATCCAAATTATAGGCATCGGGGCTGTCGGATCGGTGATTGGAGCCTTTGGCGGCACATTCATACAACACATTTTGCCGTTGCTCCTTAAAGACTTTTTACCATTTGATATCTCCACCAGCATTTCCTGGCTCGCAATCGGCCAGGGCATTTTATTGGGCGTTATTATTTCCATCTTATTCGCCCTGCTGCCCCTGATCTCGATCCGCAATATTTCACCCTTAAACACGCTGCGCATCTCGTACGAAAATATCAACCTATTGCGCGACCCGCTTCGCTGGCTCGTATATGGATTGATCTTGCTGTTTGTTGTGACATTCACCTTCTTCCAGTTGGACAGCTGGCTGGCGAGTATATTTTTTACCATCGGCATTGGCATCGCCTTTTTGATCCTGACGTTCATCGCCTGGCTGCTGATGAAGGTTATGCGCCAGGTGATCCGGAATTCGTGGAGCTATTTACTGCGGCAAGGGTTTGCCAACTTGTACCGGCCAAATAATCAAACCATTATCCTGATCGTTTCGATAGGGCTTAGTACTGCTTTCATTTGCACGCTTTTCCTGATACAGGGCATGCTAATGAAGCAGGTAAACCTGTCGTCGGGCGCTAACCAGGCAAATATGCTTTTGTTCGATATTCAAAAGGGCCAGAAAAATGCCATTGGCGCCCTTACGCGCCAATATCAACTGCCGGTTTTGCAACAAGTACCCATCATTACCATCCGGCTGGACGAGGTGAATGGAAAAAACGCAGAAGCCACCAAAAAAGACGCGCGATCACAGGTTTCCAAAAGGGCGTTTTCCTATGAGTACCGGGTTACCTATCGCGATACGCTAACCCCGTCGGAAAAAGTAATTGAGGGTGAATGGGTCGGTAAGGCTACGCCCGGCAAAGACGTGCCTATATCTATTGAACAAGGCTTTTCAAAACGCAACCACATCAAAGTTGGCGATCACCTGGTTTTCAATGTACAGGGTGTCAGTATGCAAACCGTGGTGAGCAGCATAAGGCAGGTGAACTGGAACAAAATACAGACTAACTTCCAGGTGGTTTTCCCGAGCGGGATTTTGGAAGATGCCCCGCAATTTTATGTGGAGCTTACGCATGTGCCGAATGCAACTGCTTCAGCGAAATTTCAACAGGCCATGGTTCGGCAATTCCCGAACGTCTCCATCATCGACCTGGGGCAGGTGATCTCTATTTTGGACGATCTGCTGAATAAGATCGGATATATCATCCGTTTTATGAGCGGTTTTAGCATTATAACCGGTATTGTGGTGTTGATCGCCTCGGTTCGGATCAGCAAATACCAAAGGATACAGGAAAGCGTATTACTACGTACATTAGGGGCCAGTCGAAAACAAATCTTTGCGATAACTGCTTTAGAATATATATTTTTAGGTGCTTTGTCGGCGTTGACCGGAATAGTGATCGCGGTTACGGGCAGCTGGCTGCTGGCGAAATACAGCTTCGAGGTGCCATTCGGGGCAAACTTACTGCCCGCATTGGCTTTATTTTTGATCGTCTCCTTATTGACCCTCGTGATAGGCCTGATCAATAGCCGTGGGGTATTGAGCAAGCCGCCGCTGGAGATATTGAGGACAACTTAGCGGATGTGCGGATGTGAGATGTGAGATATGAGATTTGAGATTTGAGACAGAACGCTTAAATTGAATAGTTGAGATAGGAGGCTCCAATGGAGCCCTAAAGTTAATTTTGTATATACGCTATAAACAGGCGACTCTTAACGGAGTCAAATGGCTATATTTTAATGACTTGCCCTAAAATGGTTTATGGCCTTGAATAATCCCGTTTTATGTTTAAAGCTGCAAATTGGCTCCAGCGGAGCCCCCTGTTTATAGACAATAAAATGAAATAAATTTAAGGCTCCGTAGGTGCCTCCTGATATGGAACTTTGTTTGCCTTTGAGAATCAGAAGTTTATAATGGTTGAAATGCGTATAAAAATTTCTGTTGCCGTATTACTATTTGCTCTGTTTTCTGCTTGCGGGAACGGATCGTCTTCAAACCAGGCATCGCAGGCGACGACGGCGCCTCCTGACAGCACTTCGTCGGAGATGAACGTACTGTTCTTTGGCGACAGCCTAACGGCGGGTTACGGGCTGGACGACCAATCAGAGGCTTTCCCCGGCGTAATACAAGGCAAAATAGATGCAGCTAAATTACACTATCATGTGGTTAACGCTGGTGTAAGCGGTGAAACATCTGCCGGCGGCAAAGGGCGCATCAACTGGATACTAAAACAACGGGTAGATGTTTTTGTGCTGGAATTAGGCGCCAACGATGGGCTGCGTGGCATCCCTGTAAGCGAAACGGTTGACAACCTGCAATCCATCATCGACGCTGTAAAGGCAAGATATCCAAAAGCAAAACTGGTAATGTTGGGTATGCAGATCCCGCCGAGCATGGGCACGCAATATACCTACAGCTTTAAAGCGATCTTCCCTGAACTGGCTGCAAAGAACAAAATGGCCCTGGTGCCTTTTCTGTTGAAGGATGTGGCGGGTATTTCATCATTAAATCAAAAAGATGGTATTCACCCGACGGCCGAAGGCGCGAAGATTGTTGCCGACAACGTATGGCAGGTTTTGCAGGATGTATTGATGAGCAAAAGCTAAATGTTATCGGGAATTCGGGTTTAAATGTCTCTCCAAAATAAAGTGAATTTTTTCTCTGTGTTCTCTGCGACTTCTCTGTGGGCTCCTATGTTTGAAATCAAATATAAAGTGAATAATTTCGAATAACTTGAGTGAAAAAGAGTGAGAGCAGATCGGTGGTCAAACAGCTTCCAAAGTATGTTCACACGGAGAGATAGCCTCACTCTTTTTTGCCTTTTAGAGTCTGAACAGAATGTAAGGAATACAGCACGTCTGTATAGCCAGAATATCCAACCAGGAGACAAGACGGAGAAAGGTTATTCACTTGAGCTAATTACTTAACTCAAAAAATGATAACAAACATTGTAAAACAAGCAGCCGGCATTGACGTGGCGCAAGACGAATTGGTAGTTTCCCTGGGGCGAATGAACCACGACACAGGCACAGACATTTTCGCATTTAAAATATTCTCTAATAACGCCAAAGGGTTTAATGAACTGGTGGCGTGGGTGAATAAAACAGCAGCAAAAGAGATTAAGGTAAGATATGTGATGGAGGCTACAGGTGTGTATCATGAAAAATTAGCTTATTATCTTTCAGACCAGCAGCAGGAGGTGAGCATTGTTCTGCCCAATAAGATCAGCAATTACTTCAGGACACTGGATGTAAAAACGATTACCGATAAGACGGCCTCGCAGGCCATATGCCGGTTTGGGCTGGAAAGGAAACTGGATGTATGGAAAAAGCCGAAAAAGATATTCAAGGACCTTAAACAATTGACCAGGGAAAGGGATCAGCTGATTACTGACAGAACAGTTTTAAAAAACCAATTGCATGCTGAAAATGCAGAAGCATTCCCCAATCCCGACAGTATCAAAAGGATAACTAAACGTATCCAATTGATTAACAAGCAAGAACTCGAGATTAAAGCTGACATAGCCGACCTTGTAAAAAAGGATGAGGAATTAGTTAAAAAGATAAAAAACATTACCACAATTCCTGGCGTAGGTAAACTGACAGCGGTAATTGTTCTGGCAGAAACGAATGGGTTTGAGCTGATCAAGAGCAAAAAGCAACTGGTAAGCTACGCCGGGCTGGATGTCAGATTAAAGGACTCCGGTACATCTATAAAAAGTAAACCCAGGATCTCAAAAAAAGGAAACAGGCATTTAAGAAAAGCTATGCATATGCCAGCTTTAGCAGCAATGAGGTTCAATGATCAGCATAAAAATGTATTTGTAAGGCTCGTTTCAAGGCATGGAATAAAAATGAAAGCAGCCGTAGCCGTACAAAGAAAGCTATTGGAA
>Ga0206864_1169_pt1 | contig 20586 bp, 18 predicted proteins | sample Alteio_BWOrgCont_42_FD_152632 | JGI IMG/M metagenome (GOLD analysis project Ga0206864, IMG submission 152632) | Enriched cells from forest soil in Barre Woods Harvard Forest LTER site, Petersham, Massachusetts, United States -... | ecosystem: Environmental > Terrestrial > Soil > Temperate forest >...
GCGAAGGGGCAGGGTTTATTAAAGACCATATTATAAGAGTAACAGACAAAGCTTTTGATGATTTTGCTGCATCAGGATCAGATGATGCATTTAACAGGAAGACACTTGGTATTTGATTTAAATATTCACATATTTATCAACCAATTATTAAACTAATCAAAACCTAAAATTATTAAAATGCAAATTATTAACCGTACCCAATTGTTTAGGGCAAGTTGCCTGTCCCTTTTAGTTACTTCATTATCCTTTGGTATCCGTGCCGGTATACTGAATAAGTTTGGTTCAGAGTTTCACCTGGATAAGGCTCAGCTTGGTTCTATTACTGCCACAGCTTTTTGGGGCTTTCCATTAGCAGTAGTCTTAGGTGGTGTGGTGGTTGATATTATCGGCATGAAACGATTGCTGGTGCTGGCATTTATTTTCCATTTAATAGGTATACTGCTTACCATCTTTTCTACCGGATTTTGGACTTTGTTTATCTCCACACTAACTATAGGCATCGCCAACGGTACTGTTGAGGCTGCGTGTAATCCATTGGTAACAACTTTATATCCGGATAATAAAACAACCAAGCTTAATCATTTCCATTTATGGTTTCCGGGAGGAATATTTATTGGTACACTTATCGTATTGTTATTCGATAAAGTAGGAACAGGTTTAAATATAAGGGAAGACCTTATCTGGAAAATAGAAGTAGCAGTGATGCTGATTCCGACTTTAGTTTATGGCTACTTATTTTCTAAGCTCGACTTTCCTGTTACCGAACGCGTTTCAGCAGGAGTTTCAACGGCAGGAATGTATAAAGCACTGTGGAACCCTTTGTTTATTTTCATGTTCGTTTGCATGTTCGGAACCGCTATCACCGAATTATTTACCGGGCAATGGATAGATGTATTGTTAAAGAATGTTACCAAAAATGCCATTTTGATATTAACGTTGGATACAGGCGTAATGGTAATAGGCCGTGGATTTGCCAAACCTGTACTTAAAAGGTTTTCGCCCCAGGTGGTATTATTAATCTCATCGATATTAGCCTCAATCGGTATATACATGTTGAGCACAGCAACAAATGACCTGGTGTTTCTTGCTGCGATAATATTTGGTATGGGGGTTTGTTTCTTCTGGCCAACTATGCTGGGTTTTGTCAGCACAAATCTTCCTAAAACGGGCGCTATCGGTTTAAACCTGATGGGGGGTATTGGTATGTTCGCCGTATCACTTTATTTAATGATCATGGGCCCGTATTATGATAATATTGTTAAACAAGCCGGCGGGGATAGCAGTTTTGCAGGTCAAAAATTGTTGCAAACAACATTGATTATCCCCATCATTTTAATAGTTGCCTTTACAGGATTAGTTATCTATATGCGTTCAAGGAAAAAAACGGAACCATTAACAGCCATCGCGGCATAATTTTTTAAATATAAATTGTAATTTCAGCCATCATATATCAATTAAATTTAACACATGAAAAAAGTTTTTATAGTTCTATGCATATCTGCGGTAATATCTGCATGCGGGGGCAATTCAAAATCTGGAAGCACCGATAGCACAACCAGCGCAACGCCTGGCGCCGATTCAGCTGCCTCTGCACCAAAGTCGATAGACGCAACCACTCCGGGAGGCAAATTAATGGCCGCATCTGATTGTAATACCTGTCATAAGGTTGATACGAAGGTAATAGGCCCTGCTTTTCAGGATATTGCCGCAAAGTACCCGGCCACTGAGGCTAATATCGATACACTGGCAAATAAAGTGATACATGGCGGTAAAGGTAATTGGGGCGATATCCAAATGGCAGCGCACCCTGCACTTTCAATGGACGATGCTAAAACAATAGTTAAGTATATCCTGTCGCTTAAAAAGTAATATTAGCTACGCTAACTTGTAAACCATGACAGCAGCAATCCGGGTTAAATTATCTTTAATGATGTTCCTCGAGTTTTTTATCTGGGGGGCCTGGTTTGTAACGATGGGGACGTATCTAACTACTACCCTGCATGCAACCGGCGTGCAAAATGGGGGTGCTTATGCAACCCAGGCGTTAGGCGCCATCTTAGCCCCATTTATCGTAGGGTTAATAGCCGACCGTTATTTTGCAGCACAAAAAATACTGGGTATTTTACATTTGCTGGGGGCAGCCTCTCTCTATTACGCTACAACGGTAAGTAACTTCGATAAGTTCTATCCAAACATTTTGTTTTACATGATTATCTACATGCCAACGCTGGCATTGGTTAATTCGGTTGCATTTAAACAATTGACAAACCCCAACAAGCAGTTCCCGATTATCCGTGTTTTCGGAACTGCCGGGTGGATGATTGCCGGTTTAATTATCGGGTGGCTTGAATGGGAAAAAAACGGCTCCCTTGTCCTTACTTTTCGGATGGCGGCAATAGCCTCGCTGGTATTAGGGTTATTTAGTTTTACCCTGCCAAATACACCTCCACCAAAGCGCGGCCAGAAGGTTTCATTCGGTGAAATCATAGGGCTTGATGCCATTGGTTTGCTGAAGAAAAGGTCTTACCTGGTATTTTTCCTTGCCTCGGTGGCTATATGTATACCGCTTGCTTTTTATTATAATTTCACCAATCCTTTTTTAAACGAGATCGGTATGAAAAGGGCTGCCGCCGTACAATCGCTCGGGCAGTTTTCCGAATTGTTTTTTATGGCGATGATGCCGCTGTTTTTTGTAAGGCTCGGCGTTAAAAAAAATGCTCGCTTTTGGAATGCTTGCATGGGCGCTGCGTTATGCGTTTTTTGCTTATGGTAATGTGGCGGATAATTACTGGATGCTGATAGCCGGGATTGCTATTCACGGCATTTGTTACGACTTTTTCTTTGTTACAGGCCAAATTTACACAGAAAACCATGCCGGTGAACGTTTTAAAAGTTCGGCGCAGGGATTTATTACCCTCGCTACTTATGGTTTGGGAATGTTAATGGGATATTACCTTTCAGGGCCAATAGTTGATCATTGGAAAACTTCAGAAACATCGCACAACTGGCAAAGTATATGGTTGGTGCCTGGAGGTATAGCAGCTGCAGTTTTGATAGTATTTTTATTGTTCTTCCGTGATAAAGATGGTACAGAGCTTCGGCCGGGATTGGATATTGAGGAGCCTTCTGCACAAGTAGAAATATAAAACATTAAGTATGCCAATTAAACAAAACCGAAGGTCAGCAATCAGGAATATAGTTGCCGGGACAGCGGCGATTACCGCAACAGGTATGCTGTCATCATTTAAAAAAGAAGAAAGCAAAGAAATGGCTACCGACAAGCTTAAAGGCAATATTAACCATTCGGTTTCGCCATGGTGCTATAGCCAGTTTACGCTTGACCAGCTTTGCGAATTTTCGAAAGACATTGGCATTACGGGTGTTGACCTTTGCAGCCCGAAGGACTGGCCTACACTACAAAAACATGGCCTGTATTCATCGATGTGCAATGGCGCCGAAATAAATCTTACCGATGCATTTGGCGATAAGCAATTCCATGCTACACTGCAAAAAAATTATACCGAAATGATACCGTTGGTTGAAAAAAACGGGTATAAAAACCTGATCTGCTTTAGCGGCAGCCGGAGGGGAAAGGATAATGAAACCGGATGGAACAATTGCGTTGAGGGACTTAAACCCCTAGTGGCTTTAGCCGAAAGGCATAACGTGGTGCTATGTATGGAGTTATTGAATAGCAAGATAGACCATAAAGATTACCAGTGCAATAATGTGGAATGGGGCGTTGAGCTTGCAAAAAGAATAAATTCTGAAAACTTTAAGTTGCTTTTTGATATTTATCATATGCAAATAATGGAAGGCGATATTATCAGGAATATAACCGACTATCACCAGTATATAGCCCATTTTCATACTGGGGGGATACCCGGCAGGCATGAAATTGACGATACGCAGGAGTTATTTTACCCGGCAGTGATGCGGGCAATAGTGGCGACAGGCTTTAAAGGGTACGTTGGCCAGGAGTTTGTCCCTAAACAGGCGGATAAGATAGCTTCGTTACGAAATGCCATCCATATTTGTGATGTATAGTTAGGTCATTAGGTCATTGAGTCATTAAGTCATTGGATAGTTTGTTTGAACGCGGCACAATGCCCAATGCCCTAATGACGTGAAGCAAATGACCCAATGACGCGAAGCAAATGACCAATAAACTAATGAACAAATGAACCAATAAACTATATTATGAAATACTCAATTTTATTAACTGCATTAATATCCGGGAGTTTTTTTATGGCTAATGCGCAGGAAAAAGCGAAACCCGAAGACACTGAAATATGGGAGCCAATCCCTAAAGTTGTAACACCCGGCGCCTCGTGCGGGGATGCGCCATCTGATGCGATCATATTATTTGATGGTAAAAATTTAGACCAATGGGTTCAGAACAGTGACGGATCGCCTGCAAAATGGGACGTTAAAGACGGCATCTTGACGGTGAATAAGAATTATGGTAATATAGAAACCAAACAAAAATTCACTAATTACCAGTTACACATTGAATGGCGTGAACCTGTTGGTCTTGAAGGTACCGGGCAGGCCCGTGGCAACAGCGGTGTGTTTTTAGCCTCGATAGGAAAAGGCGATGCAGGTTATGAACTGCAGGTTTTGGATTCGTACAACAATAAAACTTATGTAAACGGCATGGCTGGCAGCATTTACAAACAGGCTATTCCGCTGGCTAATCCTGGAAGGCCAAATGGTGAGTGGCAAACTTATGACGTGATCTGGGCTGCGCCAACTTTTAACGATGACGGCACTGTTAAAACAAAAGCACGTGTAACTGTATTATTTAACGGCGTATTGGTTGAAAATAATTTTGAGCTGATTGGCCCTACATTATATATAGGCAAACCTGCCTACAAAGCACATGGGCCGTCACCTATCAAGTTACAGGCACACGGCGATAAAAGCATACCATTAAGTTTCCGCAATATTTGGGTAAGGGAGTTATAATTTGGTTCGTGGTTGATAGTTCATGGTTCATAGCGGGAGATTATTCACGAGCATTTTGCTATGGCCATTGCAGCTACTATGAACCATGATCTATGAACCATGAACTATCTTCTATGAGAAAAGTCATCCTTTGGGCAATAGTATTATTTTTTGTAAATAATTTGGTTAATGCGCAAGCTACTAAAGCGCCTGCATATCCTTTAATTGATCACAATACCTATTTCAGTATCTGGTCGTTTTCGGATACATTAAATGCATCTTCAACAAAACACTGGACGGGTAAAGACCAATCCCTCATAGGATTGATAAAGATTGATGGAACCACCTACCGCTTTATGGGAAAGGAGTCGCCGGTTTATAAAACTATTTTACCTGCTTCGGATGAACAAGCCTACCAATGCAAATACACAGAAACTGAGCCATCAGGCAACTGGCAAAATATAAAATATGATGACAGCAACTGGAATACAGGCGGCGCACCGTTTACCGATGATAAACAGCAGGCAAAAACCCTGTGGACAAGTAAAGATATTTGGATGAGGCGTACCTTTACGCTAAACAATTTAAATATTGATAAATTGGTATTAAAGCTTTATCATGATGATAATGTGGAGGTTTATCTTAATGGCCAGAAGGTTTATGATTTTGTTGGCTGGACAAGTGATTTTAAACTGGTTCCGCTCATAGATAAATTTAAAAATAAGCTAAAAAAGGGCGATAATGTTTTGGCAATCCATTGCGCCAATACAGCCGGTGGCGCATGGCTGGATGCGGGGCTGCTTAACCAGGTTAAAGCACAGCCAAATTTTGTATTACTTGCAAAACAAAAAAGCGTTGAGGTCAATGCAACCCAAACCATTTATAATTTTAATTGTGTAGATGTAAACCTACAGGTAACATTTACTTCGCCCTTGCTGATGAATGACCTTGACATTTTTTCAAGACCGGTTTCTTATATATCCTATAAAGTAAATTCAACTGATGATAGAAACCATAATGTAAAAGTTTTATTCAGTGCTTCAACTTCTATCGCCGTTAACAACCCCTCGCAGGACGTGGTCGCAAAAAAATACTATGCCACTGCATTATCAATTTTAAAAGCCGGAACAATAGCACAGCCTGTATTGAAGAAAAAAGGGGACGACCTGCGCATTGACTGGGGATATATGTACGTTGCTGTGCCAAAGTCGGCAGATGAATTGCAATATATAACCGGGCAGGATAGCTTGGTAAACTCATTTATTAATGGAAATGTGAAGCCTGCAAATAAAACCGGGAGACAACTGTCTTTAAATACCATTTTGAATTTTGGGAGTGTAGGTTCCGCTGTAAAGGAAAAGTTTGTTGAATTGGGTTATGATGACCTGTACTCGGTGCAATACTTTAAGCAAAACTTAAAACCCTGGTGGAAGTTAGGCGGCGCTACTATTGAAAATGAGTTAAATACTGCGGCCTCACAGTATGCTATCGTAATGAGAAAATGTGATGCCTTTAATAAAAGTATGTACAGTGATGCGGTTAAAGCAGGCGGTAAAAATTATGCCGACCTGTGCGTATTAGCTTACCGGCAAAGTATTTCAGCGCACCAGTTATTAAAAAGCCCGCAAGGCGATATATTGTTCCTGTCGAAGGAGAACTTTAGCAATGGCTCAATAAATACTGTTGATGTAACCTATCCGTCAGCGCCTTTGTATTTGCTTTATAACCCTAAATTGCTGGAGGGCATGTTAAACGGTATATTTCATTATTGCGAAAGCAAAATGTGGACTAATAATTTTGCCGCACATGACCTCGGTACTTACCCGCTTGCAAACGGGCAAACTTATGGTGAGAATATGCCGGTTGAAGAATCGGGCAATATGATCATTTTAACCGCTGCCATAGTGGCCGCGGAAAGAAATGCAGGATATGCCAAAAAACATTGGAAAACCTTAAGCGCCTGGGCCCAATATTTAAGTGAAAACGGATTTGATCCGGGTAACCAATTATGTACGGATGATTTTGCCGGGCACCTTGCCCACAATGCAAACTTATCGGTCAAAGCTATTGTTGCCTTAGGCGCTTATGCAGGTTTGGCTAATAAATTAGGCGAGAAAAGTATTGCAAAAAAATATTGGAAATTAGCAAGCGGCATGGCAGCCAAGTGGGTACAAATGGCCAATGCGGGCGATCATTATGCTTTAGTATTTGGCAGCAACGATACCTGGAGCCAAAAATATAACCTTATTTGGGATAAAGTTTTAGGCCTGAATTTATTTTCCCCGTCGGTTTATAAAAAAGAGGTGAACTATTATCTTACCAAACAAAATAAATACGGCCTGCCATTAGATAGCCGCAAAACCTATACTAAATCCGACTGGATATTGTGGACAGCTTCGTTAGCCGATAACCAAAAGGATTTTAAAGCGTTAACAGACCCGGTCTTTAAATATGCAAATGAAACACCGACACGTGTCCCGTTAAGTGACTGGCATGAAACGACAGATGGAAAAATGGTTGGTTTCCAGGCGCGCAGTGTTGTTGGCGGCTATTTTATGAAGCTTTTGGAGAGTAAGTGGCTTAAATAAAGCTATTGCGCATATCTCTTAGTTAAACTATGTCATTGCAAGTCCCCAACAGGGTGCAAACTGGAAAAACAGGAGATGACGTGGTTAAAAAGTATACCTATTCATTGCCGTTGGCTTCAGCCAACGGACAAAAAGAAGATATTAAAGGGGCTTTAGCCAAAGCGAATATTTAGGCTAAAGCCAGATTAGCCTGATTATCCATTCCGTCCGCTAAAGCAGACGGCAATGAATAAGAAGAAATTTTTTTGTTGATAATCTGTAATATACAATTGCGTCATCATAAGTGTATTTCTCTATTGGATCTCTTTGATGCAAGAACCTGTTTGGTAATTAATAAATTACATATAATATCAACGCAAACCAGTAAATTCACCTCATACATTTAACCATTAATTTTATGAAATCTGTTTGCAAAATTCATCGTCTTTTCTTTTTTCTTTTTTTAATTAGTATCACTGCAAGTTCATATTCAAATGCTGCTGAAAGATATTATTACCAGTTAAAAATATATCACCTTAAAAACAAGGCACAGGAAGACAGGCTTGATCAATATTTGCAAAATGCTTATTTACCTGCTATGCATAGAATGGGAATTAAAAATGTCGGGGTATTTAAACCTGTTGAAAATGACACATCCTACGGCAAACGTGTTTATGTTTTAACTCCTTTCCGTACCTGGAACCAATTGGAAAATGCTGAACAAAAATTAGCGGATGACCAGCAATACCTTATTGATGGGAAGGATTATATTGCTGCTGTATATAATGATGCACCCTATGCCCGTTTGGAAACAATAGTTTTGCGGGCATTCCCTAAAATGCCTGAGCCGGGTGTTCCTGAACTTACAGCAAACAAAACTGACCTCATTTATGAGTTGCGCAGCTATGAAAGCCCAACGGAAAGTTATAATTTAAACAAGGTGAAAATGTTTAACGATGGTGATGAGGTAGCGCTTTTTAAAAGGCTTGGGTTTAACGCAGTATTTTATTCAGAAGTTTTAGCAGGCAGCCACATGCCCAACCTGATGTACATGGTCAGCTTTAACAGTATGGCCGACCATGATAAGCTCTGGAAGATTTTTGGCAGTGATCCGTATTGGAAAAGCCTTTCTGCAAAACCTGAATACCAGAACAATGTTAATCATATTGACGCTTTATTCCTTCATCCTACGGCATATTCTGATTTTTAATGCAGCTTGAAAAACGCGATTATGATGCAATAATAGTAGGCTCAGGCCCGAATGGACTGGCTGCGGCTATTTTAATGCAGCAAAAAGGTCTTTCAGTTTTATTAATAGAAGGTAAAGAAACGATAGGAGGAGGGTTACGTTCTGTCGAACTTACTTTGCCCGGTTACCTGCATGATGTTTGCTCGGCGGTGCATCCCCTTGCAGTTGCCTCACCATTTTTTGAAACACTACCGTTAAGTGACTATGGCCTTGAATACATTTATCCCGGTATTGCCGCCGCACATCCTTTTGACAATGGAACTGCTGCCATCATAAAAAAATCTGTCGAAGAAACCGCCGGTTTACTGGGTGCAGATGAAAAAGCTTATCTAAACCTAATGCAGCCTTTGGTGAAAGACTGGCCTATGATCATGCCAGATGTATTAAGCCCTTTACATTATCCCAGGCATCCCCTGGCAATGGCGCGTTTTGGTTTAAAGGCGTTAACGTCTGCATCTTACTTAGCAAAGCGGTTTAAAACACCTGAAGCTAAAGGTTTATTTGCGGGGATGGCAGCGCATTCCATACAGCCTTTAACTAATTTAACCACCTCTGCGGAAGCCCTTGTATTGATGATATCGGCGCATTTAAAAGGCTGGCCAATACCAAAGGGAGGATCAAACCAAATTGCTAATGCATTGGTCTCTTATTTTATTTCCCTTGGCGGGAAGATCGAGACAAATTTTTACGTTAAATCATTGGAACAATTACCATCATCACATGCCGTTTTGCTGGATGTTACCCCAAAACAACTGCTCCAAATTGCGGGTCACCACTTTTCACCGCTGTATAAATGGCAATTGGAACGTTACCGCTACGGTCCCGGTGTTTTTAAGATTGACTGGGCCCTTGATGCGCCAATTCCATTTACTGCTGCCGGATGCCATGAGGCTGGTACTATTCATATTGGAAACACCTTTGCAGAAATAGCAAATGGCGAACAGCAAATTTGGGATGGAAAAACCCCTGAAAAGCCTTTTGTGCTGCTCGCCCAGCCAAGTTTGTTTGATATATCCCGCGCCCCTCAGGGCAAACATACCGCATGGGCATATTGCCATGTCCCCAACGGTTCAACTACGGATATGACAGCAATCATCGAAAACCAGGTAGAACGTTTTGCACTTGGATTTAAAGATACCATCTTGGCAAAACACACCATGAATACTGCCCAGGTAGAAGAATATGACCCCAATTATATAGGCGGTGATATTAACGGCGGTGTAATTGATATCGGCCAATTATTTACACGGCCAGCGTTAAGGTGGTCGCCCTACAAAACTTCTGCAAAAGGTATTTATATCTGTTCCTCATCAACGCCGCCCGGTGGAGGGGTTCATGGCATGTGCGGGTATCATGCGGCTAAGAGGGCGTTGAGGGATGTCTTTGACCGTTGATTAAGCTGATTTTTGTGATTAAATGGAGTTTCTAAATATACTCTGTGTAATTTATATTGATTAAACTGATTTTTGTGATTAAACTGATTTTCTAAAATATATTCTGCGTAATCATAAAAATCAGTTTAATCAACGGTTCAGACAATGGTCATTATCAAACTTTTTGTCCGAAATCGATCACTTTTCAAAAACTAAAAAATCATAAATAATTAATAATCAATATTTTGACTTTGGTACACCTATTGCATAAAACCATGCTATACAAGGTACTATATGGACAAAGAGATTACACAGGAAGTTTCATCGCAAAACAGGAAAAAAGCGATTATTGTTACACTAATAAGCGTAGCTATATTGGTTATTGCAATTTGGCTGGTGCGGACGGTTTTTAAATCATCAATAAACAAGTCGGAAATAACAACAGCCGTTGTAAAAGTAGGGAATATTGAAAACACTATCAATGCAAGCGGCGAAGTTTTACCGGAGTTTGAAGAAATACTGACAAGCCCGATCAACGCTTCTATAAAAAATGTTATTATGGATGCGGGCAATAAAGTGAAAGCCGGGCAATCCATTCTTACTCTCGACAAATCAGCTGCCCAAAACGATTATGATAAACAAAAGTTCCAGCTTGAATCAAAACAAAGTGAGATCCAAAAGCTAAAACTCGATCTCGATAAAAGTTTCTTCGATATACAATCAAACAATGATATAAAGCAATTGCATATCAGCGACCTGGCAGATGCAGTTGAAAATGCCAAACGGTTGTACAACGCCGGCGGTGGTACCCGTGAAGCTATCGAACAAGCCGAACTGAATTTGAAGGTAGCGCAGCTGGAAAAGAAACAGATAGAGAACGAGATAAAAAACAAGCAGCAAACTATGCAGATTGAGATCAAAGAGGCACAAATCGCTGCTGACATACTGAATAGCGACCTTACCGCGCTGCAACGCAAGTTAGACCTGGCCAACATTATAGCCACCCGTGCGGGCGTGGTAACTTACGTAAATAGAAATATAGGCGCCAATATAAAAGAAGGTGAATCACTTGCAAGGATCGCCGATTTAAGCAGCTTTAAGGTGCAGGGCAGCATATCCGATAATTCCCTCGACCAAATACATACCGGTTTACCTGTCATCGTGCTCATTAATGATACCCAATTGCGAGGGCACGTGGTAAACATTTCGCCGTCTATCCAAAACGGTATTATATCGTTCGATATTCAATTGGATGAGCGCAATAATAAACAGCTGCGCCCGAATATGAAAGTTGATGTTTACCTGGTTACGGCGGCCCATAGCCATGTAATGATGGTTGCAAATGGTCCGGCATTTAAAGGCCCAACCCTGCAGGATATTTTTGTAGTAAACAATGGGAAAGCCGAAAGGCGAACAGTACATATCGGCCTTACCAATTTTGATAACGTGGAAATAAAAGATGGTGTAAAACCCGGCGATGTGGTGATCACATCGGATATGAGCGAGTTTAAGAATTCGAAAGAAGTAGAGATTAGAGATTAGTTGATTGGAGATTAGATAAGAAAAAAGAACACAGATAAATGCTGATGAAGCAGATTACACAGATAAATAACACAATGAAATATTTATTCATAATTATCTTTTTAACCATTAGCTATAACGGATTTTGTACCGGGAGCATTGATACCATACACCTTTCTTTACAGCAGGTTGTTGAGATGGCCAAGGGAAATTCTATTGCTGCAAAGCAGGCCAGCACTACCCGCGAAACAAAATACTGGCAGTGGCGCACCTATAAATCAAATTATCAGCCGCAACTGTCGTTAAGTGGCAATTTACCGGGCTACAGTAAAACAAGCACCCCGGTTATACAGCCAAATGGCTCTATTTTATTTCAGTCAATAAATTATGATAATTCGGCGCTTACGTTAAATTTTAGTCAAACGATAACTGCCACTGGCGCGACCATTTACGGGATGACGCAGATGCAGCGTTTTGATAATTTCAACGGAAATATGGTGGAGTATAATGGTGTTCCGTATGCCATAGGTTTAAGTCAGCCGCTGGGCCAGTATAACAGCTTAAAATGGGACAACAAAATCCAACCGCTCTTGTATAACGAAAGCAAGCAGGCATATATCCAGGCGCAGGAACAAATTTCAATAACGGTTACCGGCTATTTTTTTGATTTGCTGCTCGCACAGGTAAACCTGGGTACGGCGGAAGCGAATTTTACAAACACGGAGAAGATGCTCAAGATAGCTAATTTAAAATTTAGTCTTGGAAAAGTATCGAAGAACGACATTTTGCAGCTTCAATTAGAGCATCTGAATGCACAAAAAGCGGAGGGTACTGCTAAACGCGATATGGAGTTAGCCACACTAAATTTACGCAGCTATATTGGTCTGGAAGGAGATGAACAAATTATTTTGATAGTGCCCGAAACTATAAGCCAGATGACCGTAAGCGCTGATAAGGTTTTGGCAGAGGCATATGAAAACAGATCGGACGCGATAGCATTTGTAAGACGTATTGCCGAGGCACAAAGAGATGTGGCAGTAGCCCACGGGCAAACAGGTTTAACGGCTACTTTAACAGCGAACATAGGAACGTCAAATTCGGCAGGCACTATTCCCGGCGTTTACCGTTCGCCGCAAAACCAGCAATTGCTTGAATTGCAGTTTTCAATACCGGTACTGGATTGGGGGCGTTCGAAAGCTAAGATCAAAACCGCAGAGGCCAATCAGCAATTGACCGTGGATTCGGTGGAACGGGACAAACAGACATTTAAGCAGCAAATAGTAACCCAGGTTTCGTTATTTAATGAGATGAAAGAGCAATTGGGTTATACCGTTGAAGCCGACAGTATTGCATCAGAAAAATATAAAATAGCGAGAGAGCGCTATATATTAGGCGATTTGAGTATAACCGACCTGAGTATAGCTTTCACCGAAAACGACCAGGCCAAGCGGGATTACGTACAATCCCTCCGCGACTTCTGGAGCGCCTATTACGAATTGCGGTATTTATCGCTGTTCGATTTTGAAAGAAATGAAAAAATAGTCTATAATTCAAACAATCACTAAATCAATAATTCAAAATTAAAATCATGATACGTTTACAAAACATTGAAAAAGTTTACCGCACGAGCACAGTTGAGACACTGGCGCTGAGCAGCATTAACCTTGATATAGCCAAAGGGGAGTTCTTATCCATTATGGGCCCATCGGGCTGTGGTAAAAGCACCTTGCTGAACATTATGGGATTACTTGATGCCCCGTCAAAAGGGAATATCAATATAGATGATCAAAAAACCGATCATTTATCTGATAAGCAATTGGCAGCATTCAGGAATAAGAAGCTCGGTTTTATTTTCCAGAGTTATCACCTGATTAATGACCTGCAGGTGCTGGATAACGTGGAACTACCTTTATTATACCGCGATAGCACAGCGAAAGAACGAAGGATGCTTGCCACAGAAGCACTGGAAAAAGTTGGATTGGCAAATCGTATAAAACATTTCCCAAATCAATTATCAGGCGGGCAAAAACAGCGTGTGGCCATTGCGAGGGCAATAGTTGGTCGCCCGGAAATTATTTTAGCCGATGAGCCAACCGGTAACCTCGACAGTGCAATGGGTAATGAGATCCTTGATATTTTATTACAGCTAAACCAAAAGGACGGCACTACCATAGTGATGGTAACACACGATGAAAACATGGCGCATAAAACACATAGGTTAGTGCGTCTTTTTGATGGGTCACAGGTTCAGTAATTAATCAGCCTAAAAATTAATATTATGCTTAAAAATTATTTTAAAATAGCCATTGCGGTATTAAGGAGAAGAAAGTTCTTCACCTTTATAAGCCTGTTCGGCATCAGCTTCACGCTTACCATCCTGCTGGTTTTAACCGCGTTTATTGATAAGGTGGTTGGTGATAACTATCCCGACAAAAAACGTGACCGTTCGTTATACATTACTCGTTTGGAAGAAGTAGGTAAGGGCAATATGAATTCAGGTGAATTATCATTCTATTTTTTAGATCATTATGCAAAAAGCTTAAAAACTCCGGTTAAAATTGCTGTATGTTCGGGTTTCAGTGGTACTAATACATATATAAACAATAAAAAAATTGCTGTAAATTATAAATATACTGATGCTGCTTACTGGGATGTACTGGAGTACGATTTTTTAGAAGGCAAAGCGTTTAATAGTAAGCAGGTTGATAATGCAGAAAAGATTGCTGTAATATCAGAAGATATGAAAAGCGAGTATTTCGGTGATGTGCCTTCCGTGATAGGCAAATATATCGAGGCTGATAACGTAAAATATAGGGTATGCGGTGTTGTAAAAAATGTCCCCATAACCAGCTATATGACCTATAGTGATATTTACTTGCCATATACCGTTTCAAAAGGAAATTATAAGGACAAAACATACAGGGGCCGTTATATTGGGATATTATTGGCCCAATCAAAAGGCGATCTGCCAAAAATGCACGATGAATATGAGCAGATGGTGCAAAGGATACCAATGGAAAGTAAGGATTTTAATAAGATGTATAGCCATGCCGACCGGTACATTGCCGCTTATGTTGATACCGGTAATGAAGATCTGTCAGGGGTTGTATTAGTCCTTACAATAATAAGTGTATTTGTTTTCTTATTTATGTTATTGCCAACACTTAACCTGGTAAATATCAATATCACCCGAATTATGGAACGTTCATCAGAAATTGGTGTGCGCAAAGCATTTGGCGCTTCGTCAAAGACATTGGTTTACCAGTTTATAGTTGAAAATATCATTCTTACCTTATTAGGGGGATTGATCGGACTTATCTTATCCATAATTGCTATTTATATCATTAACAGCGCTAACCTCATTGCTAACCTTGATTTATCCGTAAACTTTACTGTATTGTTTATCGGGTTATTGGTTTGTTTGTTTTTTGGCCTGTTATCAGGCGTTTACCCGGCCTGGCGCATGTCAAAACTGAATGTGGTAACAGCCTTAAAGGCGCAATAAATTTTGTCAAATCATTTAAACTAAAATATTATGTTCAAGCATTTATTTAAACTGATCTGGAATAAAAAGAAACAAAACTTTTTATTAATGTCCGAGATATTAGTCTCGTTCTTAGTCATATTCGCGGTATTTACACTGGTTGTGTATTATTACCATAATTATAAAAAGCCTATGGGCCTTGATTACCAGGGTGTATGGATCATCAATTATAGTAATTCATACCAAACAAAAAATACTGATTCCCTTGATATGTTTTATCAAACACTTGTTCAAACTATAAAATCCTTGCCACAGGTAAAGGAAGTAAGCTTTACAAGCGATAATACCCCCTTTACACAAAATCATAGTACAGGGGGAATAACAGTTAATAATAAAAGAATGGACGGCTGTAATTGGTACAATGTTGATGATAATTATAAAAATGTTTTGAACATGCTGCTACTTGATGGGAGATGGTTTAATAAGGGAGACGATGCGGCAAAGGACAAACCCATTGTTATCAATTCCGATTTAAAGGAAAAACTGTTTGGAAACGGTCAGGTGCTTGGCAAACTTATTGGCGATGGGGACAATAAAAATAAGATGAAGGTGATAGGTGTTGTGCAAGCTATTAAAACGATGGGTGATTATGCAAATACTGATATCGGCCTTTACCAGAGAATAGATACCGGTTCTTTTCGCTCGCTTGGGAAAATGCTGGTAAAGGTAACACCTGACGCTGATGCAGCGTTTGAGGGAAGGTTGTATAAAACTGTTGCCAATTACATGAAAAACGCGGATGTGGAAATTGAGCACATGTCTGATAAACGGGTAAGCATTAATTACTTTACCTTAGTGCCAATAATAGTATTGTTGATTGTGGCATGTTTCCTTATCATTAACGTCGCCCTTGGCTTATTCGGTGTACTTTGGTACAATATTAATAAAAGGCGTGGTGAAATAGGTTTGCGCAGGGCCGTTGGGGCAACCGGCAACTCCGTTTCATCGCAACTGGTATTTGAGGCGATGATACTGGCCACCTTATCATTAATAATCGGGACTTTTTTTGCCATACAGTTCCCATTATTAAATTTATTTGATCTGCCGGCAAGTGTGTATATAATAGCTATATTTTTATCGGTAATATTCATTTATTTGCTGGTTCTGGTTTGCTCGCTGTATCCGGGCAGGCAGGCGGCGGCTATTTATCCGGCGGTCGCTTTGCATGAGGAATAATTGTCTGAACCGTTGATTAAACTGATTTATTTTATTAAGCTGATTTTTATTTTGTTGGAATCTAGGAAATCAATAAAATCAGTTTAATAGAATAAGTAATTGTCTGAACCACTGATTAAACTGATTTACCTTATTAAGCTGATTTTTATTTTATTGAAATCTGTGAAATCAATAAAATCAGTTTAATCAACGGTTCAGACAAAATAATGTATATTCAAAGAATATGATACTGATAATTGATGATGATATTGCCGTACGGGCCTCATTGCTCCTGCTGTTAAAGGATGAGGGATATGATGCATTAGACTGCGCCGGGCCGGCTGAAGCAATAAAAATTACCAGGAAGAGTGAACCTGAACTCATCATCCTTGACCTTAATTTTTCAAATGATACTTCCGGTAAAGAAGGGATGGAACTGCTAAATAAGATCAAGCAGATCAATGCCTCGATACCAATTATTTTAATTACCGGTTGGGCAAGTATCGAGCTGGCCGTACAGGGGATGAAAGCTGGGGCCAACGACTTTATCAATAAGCCCTGGAATAATGATCATTTAATGCAATCGGTTAAAACACTGCTTGACCTACAGGACAAAAAAACCGAACATCATACCCGGAAGCAATTGGATAAAGCCTATAATTTTCAGCATATTATAGGTGAAGACCATAAAATGCTGAATATTTTAGAGACCATTGGCCGGGTGGCGGGTACTGATGCCTCTATCCTCGTAATGGGTGAAAGCGGCACAGGGAAAGAGCTGATTGCCGAAGCCATTCACCAAAATAGCTTGCGCCGGAATAAACCTTTCATAAAGGTAAACCTGGGGGGCATTTCTACGTCTTTATTTGAAAGCGAAATGTTTGGCCATGTGCGCGGGGCTTTTACCGATGCACGTTTTGACAGGATAGGCCGTTTTGAAATGGCCAATAAAGGGACTATTTTTTTAGATGAGATAGGCGACCTTGATGCCGGCAGCCAGGTTAAGCTCTTACGCGTTTTGCAGGACAGGACTTACGAAACACTCGGCAGCAGCCGAACCAAAACAGTGGATGTACGGGTAGTTTGCGCAACCAACAAAAACCTTGACGAAATGGTCAGCAGGGCCACATTCAGGGAAGACTTGTTATACCGCATTAATTTAATCACCATTTACTTACCTGCTTTGCGCGAGAGGCCAAGGGATATCCCTTTGCTGGTTAACTTTTTTATCAATAATTTAAAAGAAATATATGGCCGGCCTTCATTATACGTTGCAAGCAACGCTTTAAAATGGCTGCAGCAATTACCTTTGCCCGGCAATATCCGTCAATTGAAAAACCTGGTGGAGCGTACGATATTAGTGAGCAAAAATGATGAATTGGATATTGATGATTTCCGGTCACAACTGGAGCTATCCCCTGTTAAAAAAGGGAATATTCAATTACCGGGTATAGGTACCTTAACTTTGGAGGAAGTGGAGATAGAAATGATAAAGAGAGCCCTGGAATATCATAAAAATAAAATATCAAAGGCGGCAGCTTCCCTGGGCCTTACCCGCAGCGCCTTATACCGGCGGCTTGATAAATACCAAATCCCTTACGATGAAGCTGAGGACTAAGTATATTTTATTCGTCGTTATCCTGCACCTTACCGCCCTGGTGCTTAGCTATTTTATATTTATCGACAATAAGATATATTTCATTGTATCAGAAGTATTTATCATTATTTCGATGGTAATTGCCTGGCAATTGTACCGCCAGCTTCTCCAGCCATTAAAAACATTAATGCAGGGTGTGGAAGCTATTAAAGATCGTGATTTTAACGTTAAATTTTTGTCGACTGGTAAGCACGAAATGGACCAGTTGATAGAGGTATACAATCAAATGATGGACGAGCTGCGGACTGAACGAACGCGGCAGGAACAGCAGCATTTTTTTTTAGAGAAATTAATATTTACCTCGCCAACAGGGATAGTTATTTTGGATTTTGATGATAATATTCAACAAATTAACCCCAGGGCATTGCAGATTTTTGGCCTGGAAGCAGGAAATGTGCTTGGTTACCCGTTGGATAAACATCCGCATCCTATGTTTGAACAAATAAAGCGTTTACAGTCGGGGGAAACAACAACGGTTAAATTGGATGGCTTAAATACCTATATGCTGCAAAAATCGCATTTTATTGACAGGGGCTTTTCGCGGCATTTTGTGATGATAGAAGACCTGAGTGCCGAAATATTAGCAGCTGAAAAGAATGTTTATGGAAAAGTGATCAGGATGATGGCGCATGAAGTTAACAATACCGTCGGCCCGGTAAACTCTATCCTGCAATCAGCATTGAAAACAAATCAACTTTGGGAAGGCCACCGGTTTAACCCTTTAAAAGACGCTTTGCAGGTGGCAATGGAACGTAACCAGAACCTTAATCTCTTTATGCGGAACTTTGCTGACCTGGTAAAACTGCCTGTAGCCAATAAGCGGCCTGTTGATCTGCATCATCTTGTAAATTCCGTTTCGCAATTAATGGGCATAAAGGCGAAAGAAAAAGAGGTGGAATTTGAATTTTATTTGGCTAAAGGCTCATTTAGTATAATGGCTGATGAGCAACAAATGGAACAGGTACTGATCAATATAGTAAAGAATGCCATAGAGGCAATTGAGTTAAATGGAACGATAAGTTTTAATACTGATAGCGATAAAAAAAGCCTCATCATTTCAGACACCGGGACAGGTATCAGCGTTGAGCAATCAGCAAATTTGTTTTCCCCTTTTTTCAGCACCAAAAAAGACGGGCAGGGGATAGGGCTAACCTTAGTAAGGGAAATATTAGTAAATCATGGTTTTGAGTTTTCACTAAAGACGGTTGCAGATAAACAAACGGAGTTTACCATAATGTTTAGCTAATATTTTATTTAAGGCAAGTGTTTAATAATCAATAAATAGTTATCTATATTTAATTAATTATTAACCCCAAACTCTTGAAAAATCATGGAAAGCAAACCTATTACCAAGTATGTCGCTGAGCTCGTCGGCACATTTTGCCTCGTATTATTTGGCTGCGGGGCGGCGGTTATTGCAGGCGCCAATTCTACCGATATTCCGCCTTCAGGTATCGGACTATTGGGCATTGCCCTGGCATTTGGCGTAAGCGTAGTTGTAATGGCTTATACCATAGGGCCAATTTCCGGTTGCCATATCAATCCTGCCATTTCTATTTCTATGCTGGCTGCCGGTAAACTCTCTTTTAAAGATACCGTTGGCTATGTAATATCACAATGTATTGGCGCTGTTGCAGCATCAGGTGCGTTGTATTTGATCGCTTCGGGCCGGCCAGGCTTTGCTATGGGTGAGTACGCGCTCGGATCCAATGGCTGGGGCCCCGATTACCTCGGTAAATTTTCAACAGAATCAGCTTTTATAGCCGAAACTTTATTTACATTTCTTTTCCTGGTGGTAATTTATGGTACTACAGCCAAAAGGGCAAACCCTGCAATGGCCGGGCTGGCTATTGGCTTATCGCTTACTTTAATTCACCTGGTGGTAATACCCATAACAGGTACATCAGTAAACCCGGCCAGGAGCCTTGGCCCGGCTTTATTTGCCGGCGGCAAAGCCCTCGGCCAATTATGGCTTTTTATTGTTGCCCCAATACTTGGCGGTCTGTTAGCAGCAGGATTTTGGAAAGGCATTATGGAACAAAAAGAAACAATCACCAAAAAAACGGTTGAAGTTCACGAAGATATTTCAATCAACAGGATATAAAACCTTGTCATTGCGAATGAGGAACCCCGATACTTATCGGGGCGGACTATGCATAACTAATATGCATAGTCCGCGATTGCTACGCTTCGCTTGCAATGACAGTTCTTCATCAAATTTATCCATTTCTAAAATTTGTCATTATAAACACCCGCACCCGGTGTTGATAGCTTAATACTTTTTATCTCGCCTGCCCCTTCAAATTCAAACCGTATCCCCTCTATTTTTCCCAAAGTTTGTTTTTGCGGGGTATCCATTATAAGTTTATTGTCAAGGTAAATTTTAAAGTGATGTTTTTCAACCTTGCATACCATATTTTGAAGTTTGCTAAAATCGCAGCCGAACGCCCTCATATCATGGTCTTTCCCGCTAATATAATTATCTGCGGTTAACAGGTTTAAATCAGAAACGCAGCCTTTATCCGAAAACGGAATAACAATGGCGCTGCCTGTTCCCAAAATTACGACATTCA
>Ga0206864_1170_pt1 | contig 20520 bp, 17 predicted proteins | sample Alteio_BWOrgCont_42_FD_152632 | JGI IMG/M metagenome (GOLD analysis project Ga0206864, IMG submission 152632) | Enriched cells from forest soil in Barre Woods Harvard Forest LTER site, Petersham, Massachusetts, United States -... | ecosystem: Environmental > Terrestrial > Soil > Temperate forest >...
AGGCTTTTAAAGCTACAATTTAAAAATGAGTTATAATTGATAATATTATAACTCATTTGTTAAAAACCTTTTTTAAGGATTAACCAGGCCCACCTAAAATGCCGTGATAATTAATAATAAGCCGCTGAATTTTAGGAAGTTTTCGGGGTTGCTATCTAAAAAACTTTCACAGAATACCAGCGTGTTACGTTTTGCAAAAGCACAGAAATAAAAATGAATACCATTAATATTCTTGTATAAACCTGGTTCTTTCCGGAAGTGTATTCCCGGCAAAATAGTTACTGGATATAAAAAACAATGCTTTTGTCAAAAATCGATAGTGTCGCAGTTTGGAATTTGAATGATGAACCAAAGAAAAGAGGAAAGTACTTTCGAAGGAAGATAAAAGAAATGAATTAGTGTATGACTAAAAATAAAGCGAGATTTGAAAAGGTAAAGTAAGCAACCCATAATTCAATATTTCATATGAACGTACAAGAACAAATCAAAGAGTATATTATCAGCCAACCTGAGCCAAAGCGTAGTGATATGCAAGAGTTGCACAGGTTCATACTTCAGGTATTACCGGGATGTAAATTATGGTTCCTTGATGGCAAAAACAGCGAAAATAAAACTGTTTCTAATCCTAATATAGGATATGGATCCTATACCATTAAATATGCTGATGGAAAAACCAGAGAGTTTTATCAAATTGGTATGAGTGCAAACACAACCGGAATCTCTATTTATATCCTTGGCATCAAGGATAAGACATACTTAGCCCAAACGTATGGAAAAAAAATAGGCAAGGCGAGTGTGAGCGGCTATTGTATTAAGTTCCAAACGCTAAAAGATATAAACATTGATATACTTGAATCTGCAATACGATATGGGGTTGAGGATACAAATGAGAATTAAATTTCAAACTGAGACACTCCCCAAAAATCAACAACATTGACCACCTATTTTATTTTGAACACAGCCGCCTCGTATGGTTTTAAAGTGATTTGCCCGGCGTTGTTTGTCGCTGGCCCATCGGCGTAGTTGTTTATCATTGGTTTAATGCCGGCCATATCAAACCCGACATTTGCTGCTGCCGTTTTAGCGTGGAAATTAAGGACAATTAAATATTTATCATTATTGAGTTCCCTTGTATAAGCATAAACGTCTGGGTTGCCGCCATCTATCAAAGTGTACTTTCCATAAACAAATGCAAGGTTACTTTTTCTGAGTTTAACCATTTCTTTGAAATAGTTTAATACCGAATTGGTATCTTTTTCTTCCGCCTCAACATTTACGGTTTTATAGTTGGGATTTACCTTTAACCATGGCTTACCTGTTGTAAAACCGCCGTTCGCGCTTGCGTTCCATTGAAAAGGGGTACGGCCATTATCGCGCGATGATATTTTCATCCCTTCAATAAACCGGCTGGTATCGCCCCCTTTTGCTTTTACCTGGGCATAATTGGTCAGCAACTCAATATCATTATAGTCGTTTAGCTTATCAAATTTAATATTGCTCATGCCAAGTTCATCGCCAAAATAATAGTAAGGTGTACCGCCCATACTTAAAATAAATGTGGTAAGCATCTTTGACGAAACTTCTCTGAATTCCGGCGAATCATTACCCCACCTGGTAACCATGCGGGGCTGATCATGATTGCCTAAGTAAATAGTGCCCCAGCCCCTTGTTGCAAAGGCGCTGTCCCATTTTGTATAAACCCTTTTAAATTCAAGTAAACTATACCCTTTAGTGTCAACCATTTTATATTCATTTGGCAGGTACCCTATGTTTACGCCCTCAAAATGATAGGCCATATTTAACTCCTTACGTGCGGGGTCAACAAATTTCATTACGTCATTCACGGTACCCATAGCTTCGGCCACCGTTGCCGCGTTGTATTTGCTAAGTACCTCGCGGTTCATCTCCTTTATATACTCATGCAAACGCGGCCCGCTGGCATAATACATCGCCCAATCGCCATGATATTTTGCAGGCAACGGCGGAAACGCAAGGTCTTTTGAAATGTAGGCTATCGCATCCATTCTGAAACCATCAATGCCTTTATCAAGCCAAAACCGCATCATTTTATAAATCTCCTGGCGCAGTTTAGGGTTCTCCCAATTCAAGTCGGGTTGCTGTGCGGCAAAGTAGTGCAGGTAATATGAATTTGTAGCTTTATTGTATTTCCAGGCATTGGCGTCAGGGTCAAATGCACTCCATCTTTTCGGTGGGGTCCCCTTTTCCGCAGGCCACCAATGAAAGTAATTATAATACTGGCTTTTGCGCGAAACACGGGCCACTTTAAACCACTTATGCTCGCTGCTGCAATGATTTACCACAAGATCCATTATTACTTTTATGCCACGATCATGAAAGCCTTTCAACATTAGGTCAAAATCGTGCATGGTGCCAAACTCTTTCATAATGTTTTGATAATCACTTATATCATACCCATTATCATAATTTGGCGATGCGTATATAGGGTTAAGCCAAACAGCATCAACCCCAAGGCTTTTAATATAATTAAGTTTCGAAATAATCCCCTTCAAATCACCAATTCCATCACCATTGCTATCCATAAAGCTTCTGGGATATATCTGGTAAAAAATCGCTTCCTTCCACCATTTCCGGTTAATTTCAGGTTGATTTGTATTATTCATAAGCTGGGCAAAACCACTTCCACTTAATAACATAAGTCCGGTGGCAATAATTAATTCCTTTAATTTTATATTAAATAATTTCATATCCGGGATTATCAAACAGGTGGAGCTGTTTAAAATTTATAATTGATCGATATGGTATCGGCTTAACAAGTTCATTAAAACACCATTTGTCCAACCAAAACCATCCTGTAACGGATATTCGCCGCCACCGGCTTTTACATCGGTGTCAATCACATTGTATTTTTCCATCAGCTTTCCTGTGCTGTTAAATACATCAATGTTAGTCCTTATCCAAATAATTGCAATGGCGCGTGCAAGGCTGTTTTGATGATAATTATTTAGGCCGTCAATGCTCATATACTGTAATGGCGCCCAGGCATTCGGGCTGTCCCATTGCTGGCCCGAGCGGTTAAACGTAGTTATCAATCCCCCGCGCTTTAAAAATTTGGTTTTTAAAATAAATGCCATCGTATCTGCCTGTTTTTTATTGGCGATCTTAAATTCAAGCGGATAAACGCCGGCCAATGTTTCAACTGGCGTGATATGCTTCAATTTCCAGTCATAATCCATAAACCAGCTATCTTTTTCGCTCCAGCTATATTTTAGTATCGCTTTTTTACGGAGCAAAGCTTTATTAAGATAAACCTTGTATTTAGCAGTATTCCCCTGTAATTGGTACGACTTTGCCACCGTAAGCTCGAGGTGGTACATTAAACAATTTAAGTCCACGGGGACAATAAATACTGTACGTATGGTTTCCAGTTTTCCGGTAGTATCCATCCAGCGGGTGCTAAAATCCCACCCTGATTCTGCCGCGGCCCGTATATTGCGGTAAAATGCAGAAGGTGTTTGTTTGGTCAGCTTAGCGGCATCCGAATCTTTTTTAAACGACTCTTCCCTGGGTTTGTCCGAGTAATCCCAATACCGGTTCATTATTTCGCCGCCCGGCATTTTTACCACGTTGCAGTAAGCCTGGCCCGGCTTCAATTTTGCAGCGCCCCGCATCCAGTAGGCGTACTCCTTTAAGAGTTCGGGCTGATATTTTACAAACACACTATCTCCTTCATCTTTAGCCAATAAATCAAGCATCATCGAAAAAAATGGCGGCTGCGACCTTGTTAAATAATAAGTACGGGTACCGTTGGGTATAAAACCGTAGGTATCCAGTAGGTAAGCAAAATTGCCGATCATGTTTTGGATGATCTTTGTTTTATGGCTTTCCTGCAGGCCGAGCATGGTGAAGTAAGAGTCCCAATAGTAGGTTTCCCTAAAACGTCCACCGGGAACTATAAAATCATTTGGCAAGGGCAATAGCGAAGAATACTTTGACGCCGTGGTGTGTTTGCGGTAAAGCACCTGCCAGAGGGTGTCAATATGTTTAACTATACCCGCAGAAATATCACTTTTAAAACCATTATTATTTGTACCCGGTATAACGAAATTATCATCTACAAACTTTTTCAGATCAAAACCCTGTTTGTCTTTTTGGTCATTATAATCCTTCATAATAACAGAGGGGTCACGTTTGGGCGTTGCATCCACAAAAGTTTTACTATCCGGAAACATATCAGATAACTGAACGGCTTCAAACAACCCCGGAAATAATTGCCTTGGTGTAGCAATTTGCGCGCTGGCACAACTAAAAGCAATGGCTAATAGTAATGATAATAGTATTTTCTTCATGATAATATTATGATTATGAAACCAGCAGGCAAACTTATTACCCTAATAATTAACAGTTTGCTTCTGGTTGTTATTGGTAAATTTTATTTCATAAACTTTTGCTGTGCCTGAATCACCCCCCGGCGAATAAATGTTATTAATCAAAGTGGGCGTCATTTTATAAAATGTTGATACAGCGGCTGTTGCTGATCCGTTAATTTTTAACTGGTTTACAGCACTGAAGCCATGCATTATTAATTTAATGAAATGGAACTTACTTTTGAAATTACCAGACACTTCATCGAAAATAATACTATGACCTGCAGGGTCGAATTTAATTGACCGTTTATAATAATCACCCTGTTCATAATTATAGGTCTTCCCATCGTCTTCATAATAGACAAACTCATTCGGTATACTGCCATTGTAAATATGAAGGCTAAGTGTATCAGTTGGCGTCTCGGCCGTAGTTTGAACCAGTGACTGCATTGGAATAATGCTGCTTTCTTTTACGTAAACTGGCAAGCTGCTAACAGAAAGGGGTTGGATAATTTGCTGTTTTCCCTGCAATTGCTCGTCACTATATAAATTATACCATAGGCCTGCGGGTAAATATACTTTACCATATTCTTTTGTGCTTTCAAAAGGGGCAACCAGGAATGCCCTGCCAAACATGTATTGATTTTGAAATGCTGGGTCATAAACATTATCGTCGAACGTGTTGGTAATTGCCAATGACTGCATCAAGGGTAAGCCATTCCAGGAAGATTCATAAAAAGCGGAGTATATGTACGGCAATAATTTGTAACGTAAATTGATATAATTCCTGATGATCGGCAATGCATCTTCGCCATAAGTCCACGGTTCGGATGATTTGGAATCATAACCGGTATGGTTCCTGAAGTATGGAATAAACGCACCTATTTGCATCCAACGGATATATAACGAAGTGGTTGGGCCACCGGTAAATCCACCAATATCCATTCCGGTAAACGATACGCCGCTGATGCCCAGGCTATTTAGCAGCCGGACACCTGCCAACATGTGATTCTCTTCTGCGCGGTTATCACCTGTCCATATCGCCGAATATCGTTGCAATCCTGCATAGCCTGATCTTGTTAAAATGAAAGGACGTTCTTTAAAGTGAAGCCTTGCCCCTTCAAAGCTTGAACGCACCATCTCCAATCCATACACATTGTGAGACTGCAAATGCGAGGCTTTAGCGCCATCGTAATCAAACAATACATTTGAGGGAACTTTTTGCCCCCATGTTGAAAATTCATTCATGTCATTCCAGATACCGCTAACTCCGTTATCCGCGAAAAACTTTACCTGGCCCTCCCACCAATTCCTGCCTTTTTCGCTGGTAAAATCCGGAAAATTACACCAACCCGGCCAAACCTGCGCGGTGTAAAATGTTTTATCAGGGTATTGAATAAAAACGCTGTCCTTAACCCCGCTTTCATACGCTTTTGCCCCCTTTTGAACTTTTATGCCGGGATCAACAATAACAGTAAGCTTAAATCCAAGCTTGTTTAAATTATCAGACAAGTTTAAAGGGTTTGGAAACCGGTTTTTATCCCAGGTAAACAACTGGTATTGATCCATATAATGAATATCAAGCGTTATGCCGTCTGCGGGGATATTCTTTTCACGAAGCGTTTGCGCTATTCGCATAACCTCAGTATCCGGGTAATAACTATAACGATTTTGCTGGTAACCAAGGCTCCATAACGGGGGCATTTTCATCCGGCCGGTAAGCGCGGTATATGAAGTTATGATGTCTGCGAGGTTTTTGTGATAGATGAAATAATAGTTCATTTCGCCGCCACGGGCGCCAAATGAGGAAAAGCGGTTATTGCTTGCTCCGAAGTTGAAATCAGTCTGATAAGTATTATCCAGAAAAATACCATAATTTAAGTTATGATGTATGCCGATATAAAATGGAATCGTGGAATAAAGCGGATCCTGATCAACCAGGTAACCATAAACATCCGAATTCCAATTTGTATACCCGCTCCCTTTGCGGTCCAGGTTTCCGTTTTTTTCACCTAATCCAATAAAGCGCTCGCCGGGCATCATCGTTTTATAACATGTTACCTCATCGCCGACCCATGATGTTGATAATCCCGGTTCATCCTGGTTAATCAACTGTCCATCAAGCGTATAATATGCTATCCTAAAAGGTTTTTTATAAATAACCGCCTTTAGGGAATCTGTAATGATAGTAACACTTTCTGCATCCTGTGAAATTTTGACGTTGCTTTTTTGAGGCCCTGTAATTACTGCATAGGAAAAATCCCTTCCCAGGGGGCTTTTATCAAGCCGGACACGGATTATTGAAGGGCTGTAGACTAATATTTGCCCATGTGCATTAGTAGCGGTAAAAGAAATACCCTGATCACTTACATCAACAGTTTGCACATTACCTATAGTCTGCACCGGCGATTGCGCCATCAGGCCTTGCACAACCAGGATATTAACAAATATTAAAACGGTTCGAATAAATTTCATGAATTTTTTTGGATCTTAATGTCGTCAGTGTTAAAATGTCCGATTTTTAAGACATAGATATCATTTACCGAACCAGGGGTGTTTTTATATACTGAGATCATATCCGTGCTAATACGCTCGTCCAGAAATATTCGATATTCTGATCAGGGCTGAAATAATTGTTGGTTGATTAATTAATTGTTTACCTGGTTATTGGCTTTACCATTAATGAATTATATGGTATTATACCAGTTACAACAAAGTAATAAATCTGCTACAGTATTACCTATTTGTTTATTAAAAATTTAAAAACAAATTGCGTTTTATAAATTTAATCATTTACTATTCAGCTATTTAAAAAAGCATTCAATCACAACAGTATAAATATTATTTAATCATTATATATATGTTTAAACTAACATTACCACTATAATTATGCTTTTTTCACCTGTAGCGAAACAAGTATTAATATCTTAAAATACTAAAGTAGATTATTACTAATAAGTGCAGGAAGTTGTGATTATTTAACCATGTTAAATATTTGTTATAATGGTGATCTGTTACTTAACAAACATTTTACTAATCCTTGTCAAAAATAAAGATATTTGCACGACTACCTTTAAATGAATGGATGATAATACGCTCCACGCTTATATTAAACAAGTTTCAAAAAATATAGCCGATGAAGATATTCCTTTGCTAATTAGTTGTGCCCTTAACCGTAAATTAAAAAAGGGTGAACCGCTATTGAAGGAAGGTGAAGTATGCCGTTCTTTTTACCTAGTTGACCGGGGTTATTTACGCACCTGGTATAACAAGGACGGGACAATAATTAATTTGAATTTTACTTTTGAAGGAGATTTTACAACTGCTTTAAAAAGCTTCAAAAACCACCAGGCGTCAGAAGTAGTTATTGAAGCAGGCGAGGACACTTCAGTATGGATTTTTAATTTAGATATCATAGCTGAACAGTTTAACTCGCATCCGGTAATTATCCTTTTTATCAGGCGCTTAATATCCCACTTGTTTTTAGCTGCCGAAGAACATAGCAATTTGTTTAAAATGTACACACCCACCGAACGCTACCGGTACATTGAAAAAAACAACCCCCAACTGCTACAACGTATATCCCTTTCACAAATAGCTTCATATTTAGGCGTGGCCCGCGAAACGTTAAGCCGCATACGCGGAAAAAGAAATTGATATAGTGGATTGTGATTTTGGTCACAGGTTATTGCAAGACGTTTACCCGATCTTTGCAGCATCAAATATGGCAATCACCACATTCAAAGCTTTTAAAAACCGTAACTACAGATTGTTTTTTGCAGGCCAGTCAATTTCTCAAATTGGCACGTGGATGCAGCGTACCGGTGTGAGCTGGGTTGTTTATACCATGACACATTCGGCTTTCATGCTCGGCCTTACCATATTTGCATCTCAATTCCCATCGTTTTTGTTTTCTTTGCCCGGTGGTATCGTATCAGACAGGTATAACCGTTATAAAGTATTGCTTACCACTCAAATAGCCTCTATGGTACAGGCTGTGTTACTGGCCATATTAATACTTACCAATCATTACGCGGTTTGGGAAATACTAACACTCAGTGTGATACTTGGGGTAATCAATGCCTTTGATGTACCCGCCAGGCAACCGCTGATACATGAAATGGTAACCGACAAAGCAGACCTGCCTAACGCGCTTGCACTCAACTCGTCTATGGTGAATATTGCCAGGTTAGTTGGCCCTGCATTATCAGGTATTATCCTGGTGAAATTTGGTGCGGGTACCTGTTTTCTTTTAAACGCGGTGAGCTTTGTGGCAGTGATCATGTCGCTGCTTTTAATGAAGTTACCTGCGTATATCCCGTCAACTGTAAAAAAGAAAATCAAGTCTGAACTTGCTGAAGGTTTCGTTTATCTGAAAAACACACCCTCAATAAGTATAATACTGCTCATGCTCGCCCTTACAAGCCTGCTGGTATTGCCGTACAACACGCTTTTACCTGTATTTGCCAAGGTGATTTTTAAAGGTGACGCCGCTACTTTTGGCTATATAAATAGCTTTATCGGTTTAGGGGCGGTGGGGGGCTCTATCTTCCTGGCCTCCCTAAAGCGGGGAACCGATCTTAAAATTGTATTATTGGTTAATACAATTATTTTTGGTATTTGCCTTATGTTCTTTTCTCATATCAGTTACTTCCCCTTAGCCATGCTATTTGCCGCTTTATCAGGGTTTGGGATGATGTCACAAACCACTATATTCATGACTATAATACAGGTTAATTCGGAGGCTAATATGCGGGGAAGGGTAATGAGTTATGTTGCGATGGCCTATTTTGGAATGTTGCCATTAGGCAGCCTGCTTATTGGGATAATATCCCAGCAAACAGGGGCGCCCAATGCCATACTTTGCCAGGGTATAATAGCCCTTATCATAGTGGCTGTATTTTCTAAGTATTTGAGAAAGGACAGCCTGGACAAAAAGAAAAATGGAGCGGCTTCAAGAAGAAGATGATGTAGTAATGGAAAAAGTTTAAACAAATATTTATCATAAAAACAATAAAAAAATGGAACAAAACACGCAAATCACCGCCCTCCTGGTAATGGACATGCAGGTAGGAATAGTTGCCATGCTTCCGGCAGCCGAAGGACTTATAGGTAATATTGCCAAAGCAATCGCAATTGCCCGTAAAAAGAAAGTCCCGGTGATCTATGTAACCGTGGGCTTCAGGCATGGAGCGCCGGAAATAAGTATGAATAATAAAGGCTTCGCAGGCAATAAAGAGAGGTTCGGCAATGTAAATATGGATGAGTTTATGAAAGTACACCCGGGCATAGCACCGGCGGCAGGTGAGATAACCATTATAAAACGCCGTATTAGTGCATTTACCGGCAGCGACCTCGAGGTGGTTTTAAGGGCTCTTGGTATTCAGCACCTGGTACTTACCGGCATTGCTACAAGTGGCGTGGTACTTTCAACTTTACGTGAAGCAGCGGATAAGGACTTCGGTTTAACTGTATTAGCTGATTGCTGCGCTGATGGGGATGAAGAAGTGCATCGCGTGCTTACCACTAAGGTTTTCCCACGCCAGGCAGATGTATTTGCTGTAGAAGAATGGAAATAAACAGTGTTAGACATGGCCGGGCGGGAAGATTAATTTCAAATATTGCGGGGTAAAATTTATCATTTACATTTGTAGCTACCGCTATTAATACCTCCTGATGTCAATTAATCTTTTAATACGCCCCGTTACCCATGGTGACTATGACCAATGGTTGCCTTTATGGTTGAGCTATAATGAATTTTATGGTCGTTCGGGAGAGACGGCGCTTGACCCTGAAATTACCCGGACGACCTGGGCCCGTTTTTTCGATGCCCACGAACCTGTTCATGCGCTTGTTGCTGAGAGTGACGGAGAACTTCTCGGCTTAACGCATTATATTTTTCACCGGAGCACCACAGCTATCGGGCCGGTTTGTTATTTGCAGGATTTGTTCACCATCGAAACAGCGCGTGGGAAAGGAGTAGCCCGGGCCCTGATTAACGATGTTTACGAGCAGGCTAAACTTGCCGGTGCCTCCCGTTTATACTGGCAAACCCACGAAACAAACCTTACTGCAATGCTGCTTTACAACAAGGTTGCGGAACGCTCCGGATTTGTGGTTTATCGTAAGTTCATTGATTGATTCTTTCTTTCCTTAGTATGCTTTTATTTTGAAGGTACTCATCAAAATAATTTCTGCAAGAAGTTTTTTCTTTTCAATGATCATAAAACAACTATTTTTGATTGTTTATGATTTGAATTAAATAAGGATTAGTAATAGAGGAGCTATATAAGTGCCATGAACAATTCTTAAATTGTAGAATAGGATTTGCCTTAATTTTTTGTATTTTTGATATATAATCATTTAATCTGTAGTTTGATGAATACACATGTGATTAAAGAGGAAAAGGATGAGTTGCAAAATCATACTGCAGGCCAAAGGAATCATTCTGCACATAGCTTAAATTTAGTAAAACCTGGGATCAACTCATTGGATTGGTATGAATTGACAGAAACCAGTAACTACATACTCAATGCAATTATTGCTTATGCCTCAAAAGCTCAGATGAAAGAAGAAAGGAGTTCCAATCCTGATAAGGAAAAAATAATTTACCTGGAAAAACTTTATGAGGAAGTTTATGCTGTAAACCGGGATACTGCTAATTTTAATTCGTTAAACAAAATGCAGGAAATTATTGATAAATATTCTCCTATATTAAAGGCCTTACATAATTGATCATTTACCTTCTTGAACATGCAGCCAGACAAGCTGAAGAAAAAATACAGCCTGTCGAAAGCAGAAACCGATGATACGGTAAATCTTATTATCAGCCGGTTAACCAATGGCATAACTGCTTCTGATGTACCAACTGCGGTTATTATTGGCGGACAACCTGGCTGTGGTAAAACCGAACTTCAGCGCATAGCGGAAGATGAACTGAATAACAATATTGTTATTTGCAACGGAGACAATTTAAGGGAGTTTCATCCCCATATAGTAGAAATCAAAAAACTTCATGAAGACCTGTTTCCGGCAATGACGATTGAGTTGGCGCACCAATGGAACAATGAACTATGCCGCTATTGTAGGGAGAATAAATTAAACTATATACTTGAAACCACATTTGCAACCGGCGAAGGGCTGAATGATACTATCAGGGAATTAAAACAGGCAGGTTACCGTGTAATTATCAAACTATTGGCCGTTCATAGCCGTCAAAGTTTATTGGGTACTTATCTCCGTTTTGAAAGCATGAAAAAAATTGATGGTTTTGGTAGGCGTGTAAGCCGGAATAACCACGATGACCGGTATCAGGAAATACCACATACTTTAACTTGTGTTCTGCAAGCCAGTCTATTTGACGAGCTATCTATTTATGGCCGGCATTCATTGCGAAACAATATGGTTCAACCCCTAAACAAAGTAATATTTAACCAGGCAGAGACTTTGTCGGCTTACCTGAAAGAGCGTGACAAACAACTAAGCGGATATGCTAAAGATGATTATTGGGATAAGTTTATGAAAGTGCTTGCTATGATGATTGACAGGAACGCCTCAAAGGAAGAGCTGCAATCTTTTTTTGGGGACTTTAAAGGGGAATAAAGTGGTTTAACGCGACTGGTTTGAAGTTAGATGCATTACTAAAGATACTGGGAATTTAAATTATTTTCTTGGGAAAAGCGGTTTAAAGACGGTACGGAATAAAATCCATCTTTCCGCCGCAAGAAAATTTTATAACACAAATAAGTCTAAGAATCATGAATTCTTGGACTTATTTGTGTTAAATTGCTTTAAGTTCATTTATAAAATTGAATACAAGGTCACGATTTTCCAAAGCCGGAAAAGTTGAATTGTGCGGATACGTTAGCATAAATAAAATAGCGTTTTTGAAGATTGATGAGCCACATCATAGCTTACAAATTAATAAATGGCAAATACACAAATTGAAAGTAAAATAAGAGATTGGTTAGCTGATAATTTAAGCTTTATCGAAAATGGATTACAGTTGATTCGTAAAGAGTTCCCTTTGCCTGATAACATTGGTGCAAAGGGTTTTGTGGATTTACTATGTAAAGATATTTACAATAATTTTGTTATAATAGAAATAAAGCGAAGTAATACGTCTGCAAGGCAAACAATAACAGAGGTATTTAAATATCATTCTCTTATAAAGCATAATTTTAAAGCTCGCGAAAGTGAGATAAGAATAGTTATTATATCTACTCATTGGAATGAACTAATCAGAGCATATTCCGAAATATATCATAAAACCAATATTGCTTTAAAAGGTTATAAGATTGAAATAGACACCCTTACAAGCATACCCATTTCAATTTCGTTAATTGAACCTCTCAAACTTTCTTCTCTGACGAGAAAATTTGCTTTTTGGCAAGGATTATATCTCTTTAAAACGATAGAGAAAAGAGAGCTATTTCAGGAAAGGCTGAGGCAACGCCTTTCATTAACCCTTATAGAGGATTATGTATCGATTAATATTGATGGCCCCCTTGAAAATAAGAAAATTTTAACTCCTTATGCAATTGTGGCGGCCTTTCAAAAGCAGCCAGTACTGGAATTATTGCGGGCAATAGAAACATTAACCCTTTCAGGTGACACAGATGTTATGGATAGGGCAGATTTTGATGATGAAATATCCTATCAAAGACATCTTGAGGATGCTTTTATTGCCGTTTTAGCAATGTATAGGCACAGTGATGACGCGGAAGCTGGCTATTCGGAAAAATTGGATGGCATGTTAAATAATCAAGGTTGGACAGTAAAGGACATAAGTCGTTGCGGTATTTTTAAAACAGATCCAAGATATGATGATAACTTATTGATAAAAGAATTGCGTGGACACGATGGTAATAACCAGAATAAATTTGTCGGTTTTGCTGAATCAACTCAATTTGAGCGGATAAAGGAAATCCAACAGGAATGTATGAATAGCCTAATGCATACACCACAATGGGCTGAGTTTATTGAGTGCTTTTTTAAAGAGCTTGAAGGGCGAAACCAGCAATTTCGGCTATTTATAGATATTTATAACCCTGATTCAATAATCACGTCTTTTTATTTCACAATGATAAATGCCAATCCTGACTATCTTCCTATATACAGGATTTTTGTGGATTATATCGATTGTTTTGAAACCGAAGTATATATTGGGGAGTTGTACTGGAATCAAAGGACACCCACGGCAGTACTTTTCAATTCTACAAATAATATCGAAATTGCAAATGAAGTAATCAGGCTTATGATCAATCCGGAAAATGAAATGGATTCAATAAAAATGGCTCTTTTATACACCAACAAAAAGATTGTTATATCCGACAATAAAGAAATATTTAATGGCTTTGTTACAACCGAAAACGATAAAATTGTATCGGACAATACAAAATACAATACAATTCAAGATTATATTATTTATAATAAGCAGAGTATTATGAAAATGATTTCGAATTATAAAAGTGCCTCCCAGACATTGTAATAAAGGAAAAAATTATATTTAAGAAAAAGGAATATAAATTTCCGTTAGTTCAAGCGATGTTCTTTAGTTACCTAAGTTTTAAGTTCCGCGCTTCCATGTATATCATACAAATATCAATTATTGAACATGTATTGATATCTCAATCTGTCTTCAACGCTACCACCCCTGTATTCACTGGCTTGGCTAACCCAACCCCATTAATCACCACCCCAAAATACTTCAGCCCTTCTGCAAAATCAACAACCTCATCCTTGGGTGTGTTGAGCACGGTTACATTTTTTAATGTGATATTTTTAAGCGGGTTGCCTTCAATACCAACGGCATAAATACCTACCTCGCCTGAATGTTTGCAGCTTACATTCTGAATAATAAAGTTATTGAATTTGGTAGGGTAATGCCCACCCCGTGAGCCATGGTAATTATTTTCGAAACGTATAAATGCCGAGCGGGCGCTGTCGCATTGTATGTTGTTTACATGAATATTTTCGATAAATCCGCCACGGTCGAGGTTGGATTTAAAGTAAATGGCGCTAAGGCATTTTTTGATGTGCACATTGTACATATATACATTCCGCACCCCCGCAGACATTTCGCTGCCAATACAAAGGCCGTTGGTTTTCGAGTTAAAAATACAATCGCGCACAATCACATTTTCCGTAGGCTGACCAATGCGCCAGCCATCCTGGTCGCGGCCGGCTTTTATGGCTATGCCGTCATCGCCGGTGGTAAAGTTGCAGCGCTGGATTAATACATTGGTGCACATTTCAGGGTCGCAGCCATCGTTGTTTAAATTGTGGCTGTTGATGGTTACGTTTTGCACGGTAACATTATTGCATAACACCGGGTGGATGACCCAATAGGGCGCATCGGTAATAGAAATGCCATCGATCAATACATTTTTACAGCCAAAAAACTGGATCATATCCGGCGGCAAATGAAAGCCTTCGCCAAATACCCTTTGATAAACCGGCACTCCATCAATGCCCATTTGCCTCAATTTATCCTGCTCCGGCGAACGCTGCGGTCGCCAGGTTGCGAAGTTTTTGCTTGCTGAACCGTTGATCATGCCGTGGCCTGTAATAGCAATATCCGAGCATTGATAAGCATAAAAAAGCGGCGAATAATTATATAGCTCCGTACCTTCCCATAAGGTTAGTACTGCTGGCAGGTAATCTTTGGCATCGGCTGAAAAAACAAGTTCTGAGCCGTCTTCAAAATGCAGATTAACATGGCTTTTGAGTACAATAGGGCCTGCAATAAAGAATACGCCTTTGGGCACGATAACTTCCCCGCCGCCATCAACGCTGCATAAATTGATCACTTTGTCAAATACCGCTTTGGTATCGGTTTGTCCATCGGCCATTGCCCCGTATGAAGTAATGTTATAAGTGGTTTTTTAAACAGAGGAGCCCTGATATTTTTAAGGATATTGTCAACTTGTGATACTGCTATTTGATGATGTTGTGCCATTGCATTTACAAAAGCAAAGAGTAAAGTCAATTGTATTAAAAGTGTTGCAGAAATTAAAAAGCAACCAGTCTTATTTTTGTCAGTGTTAGGTATTATCATAGCCATTAAGTTGCTACAAAGATAAAGGAATGAATGGAAGCATTTGCGGTTATAACCAGGCAGCCTGGAATTAGTTTAACTGCTTAAATTTCCTTTATGCGTGTAATAGCTTCCGGTATTGTACGTTATATTTTGAAAATGAAGCATTATTTAAAATACATTTTAGCTTTCACCTTTTTTCTCCCGGTACTTACCGGTATACCCCTTTTAAGCAGATCGGCCTCTATCCTCATTCCGATGGATGATATTCAAAAAGATCATTTAAAGTCTTATGGCATTGCTTTTTGGGTGTTAAAAAACGGCGGCGAAGTTGACTGGCTGCTCAATTATCGGGGCGGCAGCTTCATGACAAGGTATGATAAAAAAATTGAAAATGAATGCAATGTGCGCGGAGTCAGTCTTGAGATCTTAGCTGATGCCAAAGTAAGCGAGATATTGACCCAAATAAGCGACCCGTCTGTAAACATGGATCTTGTAAAGCTGGAAAAGGCGCCACGGATAGCTGTTTATTCGCCTAAAAACAGGGGCGCCCTGGAAGATGCCGTTGTTTTGGTATTAAATTATGCCGAAATACCTTTTGATTATATTTATGATGAAGGGGTAATAAAAGGTGATTTGCCTAAGTATGATTGGCTGCATTTGCATCATGAGGATTTTACCGGGCAATACAGCAAGATGACAGGTGGTGGCCGAAACCGTGAATGGAACGCTGAAAACAGGATAATGCAGGACGATAACGAAGAGAGCAAGCCGGCGCAGGAAGCGCTGGCACGGAAGCTGGGATTTAAAAAGGTCTCGAAAATGAAGCTGGCTGTTGCACAGGATATCCGTGCATTTTGTGCGGGCGGGGGATTTTTATTTGCAATGTGCTCTGGTGCGGATAGTTTTGATATAGCGCTTGCGGCAGCCAATACCGACATTTGTGACGCAATATATGATGGCGACCCCGCCGACCCTGATGCCCAATCAAAATTAGATTTCAGCCAGACGCTTGCTTTTCGGAATTTTACCGTAGATCTTGATCCGTATTCACACCGGTTCAGCGATATCGATGTTTCGCGTACGCGTCATGTAAGGCAGTCGGAGGATTTTTTTACCCTGTTTGATTTTTCGGCTAAGTGGGATGTTGTCCCCAGTATGCTCACACAGAACCACGAAAGGGTAATAAAAGGTTTTAAGGGCCTCGCCACTGCTTTTAATAAAAACATGCTTAAACCAGGTGTCACCATAATGGGCGAAATGAAGTCGGCTAATGAGGCCCGTTATATCCATGGTGAGTACGGAAAAGGTCAATGGACATTTTATGGCGGCCATGATCCTGAAGACTACCAGCACGGCCGCAATGAACCCCCCACTGATTTGTCACTTCACCCAAACTCGCCCGGCTACCGACTCATTTTAAACAATGTTTTATTTCCGGCAGCAAGAAAACGGAAACTGAAGACTTAATAACCGGTTCGGGCGCGCAAATCCGAAATTACGCCGTCAATCTTTAAAAGATATAATAAACTTTGCGCCTTCATTTACTTTGCTTTCAATAGCTATGCGGCCGCCTAAACTTGTGATATGATTATAAACTAAATACAAACCTATCCCTTTGCTATCAGCGTGATTATGGAATTTTTGGTTAAACCCAAAAATCTTGTCTTTTACTTTATCCATATCAAATCCCTGGCCCTCATCGGTAAAAATTAGCTGTTTAACGTCGCTTTCATACCGGGTGTAAATTGAAATTACAGGGGAACAATCAGGTTTAGTATATTTGATAGAATTAGTAATAAGGTTAAGAAATATGCTTTCGAGATATGCTTTATTAAATTTTACTGTTTCAAATTCGGTAAAATCAACCTGTATTATTGCTTTTGAGTTTTGTATCAACGACCTTAAAGAATGCATTGCAATATTAAGGCAATCATTTATATCAATAGCTTCAGTATGAACATTTAAGACATTTTTTTGACTTAAAATATCTACATAACTATTTAATGTATCTTTCAAATTTTCTGTGGATGTTTTCAGCATTCCTATAAACTCGAGGGTTTCTTCGTCCTGGATTTTAGAGGTATCCAAAAGGTTAAAAACCGAAAGTAAATTGCTTACCGGCAGCCTTAGGTCGTGCGAGGTGGAATAGGTTAATTGCTTAAGCTCATTGTTAATCTTTGTAAGGTTGTTAAGCAGCGAATTCCTGTCTTCTTCAAGTTTCTTTTTGTGGGTTATATTTTTAGCGATTGCAAATACTACCTGCTCACTTTTTATAGGCATCGAAGTCCATGAAAGCCAAATAACCTCCCCGGCTTTTGTTATATACCTGTTTTCGAAATTTAAAAGCGGTGTATCTTTTATGATATTTTCACGTTTTTTTGAGGTTATCCCCCTGTCATCAATATGAACAAATTCATCTATTGGTTTCGAGAATAATTCTTCATTGGTATAACCTAATGTTTTCGAAACAATTGGGTTTATCTTTTTAAAATAGCCATCGTAGCCGGCTATACATAAAAAATCGGGTGATAAATCGAAAAAAAGCGCTAAGTTATAGGTATCAGTTGAATTTATATTGGGTGCAGTCTCTGTAGTCGTCATCCTTTTTATAATACCATTTTTCCGGCGTAAACTTAACTAAAACCAGAGTTAGGTATACGAAAGTTGAATGTAATAGTTACATTAACAACGCACAGTACCTATGTATTATTTTGACTGCAAGGGCCAGTTTTTATTAGCTGGTTATTACAAGCTGCAGTATTTACTTATTTTAACCATGCACCCTAACTGATTTGGTAGGCATGGGAGGTAAGCATGTTGTTTTAAAGCGCCATTTCTATAGATACTCTTTCAATAAAATATCTCGTCTAAGTTCGATTCCTTAGCTGCTGAATATAAACTTTACAATAATTTTCAAATTAATTTGCAAATATTTAGCAGCACGTAACGTATATTTGGGATAACCATTAGAGATCATTGCCTGGGAAGTAGACCGTCTATTGTTTTACTTAAACCAATGGTACTATGTTAACAGATACTTCCCAACAACCTTCTGCTGCAGGGCCGTTATGTCCATGTGGTAAAGCAAACCGGGCTGAACTGGAACGCATCCCCAGGGGTTTCCTGATAAAAACATTCTTATTCTGGCTGCCTTTAAAACGGTATAGATGCTATAAATGCAAGCGTAATAAATGGGTATTAAGGTAAACGCCAGGAAAACTGTTGTAATAATAGTGTTATGCCCATTTTAGAATTAAATGCCATTTTTTCTTCTGAAGAAGAAGGTAGCCAGGGCAAGAAGCCCCAGCGCTTTGAGAATAGACAGGGTTTGACTTATCCTCTAAGAGGCTTCTAAAAAACGATCCATCATAGTTAACGGCGACCAAAGTTTATTGCCTTTTGATTCATCCAACCTGATATCGGGAGTTGGAATGGAAATTTGTAGTAGCGCTACACCTGCTACACCCTGCTACAAAGCGCTACACGGCTGGTAATTAATAACTTAACTACTGACAATATTTTGTCAGTGACAAAATATTGTCAGTAGTTTTCACGGAAAATTTAGAATTTACGTCATTTTTAAACAGTTTCTAAGGTAGTTTATGAAACTACTACGAATTTTTGTTTCCTTTTAATTTAATTTTTTTATCTATCTTTAAAAAATTCCCCCGATTAAGATGAAGAAGAAAATATTTGTAATGGAGAATGATCCTTCCATCCTTGAAATTGTTACCTCTCTGTTAGTAGATGAAGGCTATGAAGTAAAAGCATTAATTACCGAAGATGGAATTTTTGAAGAAATTGAAGATTTTAAGCCCCATGTTATATTACTTGACGTAGTTAGGCCAACCGAACAAGGAACAATAGTTTGTCGTAAACTTAAAGAAGACAAAAGAACAAAGCACATACCTGTTATTGTTTTATCCACACATTCCAAAATAGCTGAAACTGTAAAAAATGTTTGTGCAGATGAGGTTATACCTAAGCCTTTTGATATTTTTGATTTATTAAATTCCATAGAGTTGCAATTATCGGCATAAGCGTATTCATATCCCTACCCAATGTATGTAAACATTGGGGCTTTGCTGACTTTAACATGGTGTCATAATAATTCCTGTAAATTTTAGAAAATCATCGATAATCTAATTTTACTCCTTACATTTAATTGAATTGAATTAAACGATAAACCAATTTAAGTTGACCTGGCTTCTTTTTTTAGTTTACTCTTTACTTTTAAATTTATAAAACCCTTTTTATAAATCCTATGCACAGACGCCATTTCGTAAAGCTTTCCGCCACCGGTATGGCGGCCCTTTTGTTCAGCCGGGTCTCGTACGCTGAGAATAATTATCACCTAATGAATTTGCCGGATGAAGTATGGGCGCAGGCCGGGGCCGACTGGTTTAAACTAAAACCTGCAGGCAATTCATTATTTACTTTTAATGATATTGAGGTTAGCTTAAAAACAAATGACTACGCACAAGGGGTTTACATACAATCGCCCAAAACAGCGTTGAAAGGCGTGCGTTTAAAATGGAACTATGTGGTTAAACCGGCAATAAAAGTTTTAGGCGACCATTGGGAACGCACTTATGGAGATGCGGCCTGGAAAAACCCTGATGTCAATACCAAAAATCCATGGTATATATTATTACAAGATAATAGGCAAACAGCCTGCTTTGGGGTAAAAACCGGTTGCAGCACTATTTGCTGGTGGGTGGTTAACCCCGACAGCATCGAATTAACATTGGATACACACTCGGGCGGCGTAGGCGTTGAGCTTGGTTCCCGGAAACTTCACGCTGCGAATATAGTTACAGCGGAAAGCACTGCTGTAGAAACCCCGTTTTTAACGGCGCGCCGGTTTTGCAAATTGATGTGCGAAAAACCACGTTTGCCAAAACAACCGGTATATGGCATAAACGAATGGTATTACAGCCTATCAGATACATATCGCCCGCTGCTTCGCGGATAGCGTTGTACAAATTATTGATGATTTCGGCGATTGTTTTACCTTTATCGTTAAAGTTCCACCCGGGCTGGGTAATGCTTTCAGTCATTTCAAAACCCCATCTTCCTGTAATATCGTAGGTACTGTAATCATGCTTTACCATTTCGAAGCCCCATTGTTTA